>JGI24159J19872_10013288_pt1 | contig 10708 bp, 8 predicted proteins | sample Ectturendosymbi4_FD_19872 | JGI IMG/M metagenome (IMG submission 19872)
TTAAATCATAAGTTTTGAACCAGAAACGCTAGAAAGTCAATCAAAGGCTCAAAAGACTCGGACTCGAGCCTAGTTTCCAATGAAAACTTTAGCGAAAAACTTTGGCCTAACAGTTGGGACCTAGGCCAGGTAACATGAGCCAAAATGGCCCTAAAACTACTTCACTTATGACGTCACTCACAAAAAATCCGCAACCTCCAACCAAAAAATTTTTTTTCGAGTGTAATCTACTAGACTGGCCGATCCGTTTGAGCTCTTGAACAGCTGTCTAGCGCAATCGGCGGAGGAGCTAGGGAGTTGGTAAGGCAACCGAAAACTGCTGTTTTTTAGGCCGAAATCCAAGTACGAATACACCGTGGGCCGGCTCTCAACGTGTTAACACTTTGAGAGCCGGCGTACGATATATTAGTACTCCAAATTCAGCCTGAAAAACAGCAGTTTTTGGTTGCCTGACCAACGCCCTAACTCTTCGCTGATTGCGCTAGAGAGCTGATCAAGGGCTCAAATAGATCGGCCAGTCTAGTAGATTGCACTCGAAACAAAATTTTTGGTTGGGTGGTGCGAATTTTTTGTGAGTGACTCATAAGTGAAGTAGTTTTGGGGTCATTTTGGCTCATGTTGCCTGGCCTAGGGCCCAACCATTAGGCCGAAGTGTTCGCTGAAGTTTTCATTGGAAACTAAGCTCGAGTCCGAGTCTTTTCAGTCTTTGATCAACTTTCTAGCGTTTTTGGTTCAAAAGTTAGGATCTAAATTAAACAAATTAATTAATTAGCTAATTAGCCAAATATTTTTATTAACTTACATCATAATTTTTGAACCCGAAACCTCAGCAGGTCATCCAAAGTATCAAAAGACTCGGATTGTAGCCTAGTTTCCATTAAAAACTTCAGCGAAATACTACCACCTAATGGTTGGCACCCAGGGCCAGGCAAAGTAGGCCAAGGTGGCCTAAAAGTCCTCCACTTATGACATCACTCACAAAAAAACTGCACCCCACAGGCAAAAAATTTTTTTTTCGAGTGCAAGCTACAAGACTTGCCGTGTCTTTTCAGCTTTTGACTGGGTCGGTAGCACTTACTGGACCGGAGAAATTCCCACGCAAAACCACGTGCGTTTCGGTGTTTTTTTCTCGAAAATCCCTGAAAGTGACCGGACGCCAAAGTGTTAAAATATATTTGTTAAATCTAAAAGTGCTTATTTACCTGCTAAGTGCTATAAAACAGGTGAGTTTGCTAAACAGTTTTGATTTACATAGTCAACCTTAGTTTTTGTAGTCATTTATGATATTTGATGCTCTGTTCATCACGTATTAAAAGCTATTTTGAACATGACCTAACGTAGTTTGTACTGTTTTTAGAAAATGTGGCAGCAGCCCATGAGCAACCTCAAGTAAGTACATATTATTTTTATATGTGTACTCTGCAGATTGTTAAACATAGGTTCATCTTGGAATAACTTACCATATTTATTTGACTTTGTAGACCATATAATTGGTCCCTAAAAATTTGTGTATGTTGTGAAATGATTAATTTATATCCAAATGGCAACATTTGGCTTAAAGATGAGATATTGCTATTTCAACTCTTGAGGATTGCAGAAGCTGATGCTTTTTCCACAGTTTTTGTGATAACTGGCAAACCACTGAAGCAAAGTCGGCAAGCCCTTTTCCCCAATTTTCGGTTATCTTTAATAAATCATTGTAAGACGTGAATGTCAACATGTTCTGTAATTTTGAGATTTTTTGGTGTTTGAAATGGAGGCATGGGTCTCCAAAGATAAAAAATAACAAAAACACTAGCTAGAAATCGACTTTTCCTGTTTATATCCCCCAGAAAACTGGTTGAGGTTTTTATTCCTTAAATTTTTTAAAGGTTTGGTCATGGCTGACTTTGTTTAGGTGGAATGAATTTTTCTGGTTTGTTTGGTTCTCCCNTCATTAGGTCTTTGAACAAGACCACTGCTTATTTGGCTATGCNAAAATTGGGTTTTTCTTGGCCTGACATCACACATATGCCATCAAGACTTCNAAAGATGTGCTGCCAAAAAAACTTACAAGCAGGGCATACTATGGATTGGAATGTAAATCTTCCATCTTCCATAGCAGGCAAAATCTTCCATACAATTCCATTCCATACCTGAAATCTTCCCATACCAAAATTCTTCCATTTTCCATACCTAGTGTTAAACTAACACCCTATACTAACACCTTTGATAATAAACGAAATGGGGCTAATCCCCGCTGAAGAGGTCCATTATACAAGAACAACTTAAGAAGAAATGCATTTAATGAATGGAAAAGAGCTCAACTGGTGAATGCTGAATACGAACACTGAATTGATATGCTCACACATTAGTGCGTTGCAAAATGCTTGCAAAGTGTCTTCTGCCAAAGAATTGCGGAAAATACTTATAAATTTTACGCCACTGAAGAGTCTTTCAACTGACACTTGTGTCATTGTAACAGGAAAAACAATCCATGCCAGTTGTGAAAGCACCTTGCTATTTTGTTCAGCCCAGTAATGAAATGCACAATCTACTTAATTGTATAATTCTTCAAGTCAAAAAAGTGGATTAGCGATGTGATAAAAGATGAGCAAGTGACCTGATTCAAATTCGTCTCCTTTCCTTAGGCTACTAGGCACTTCTCTACTGCACAAGCTGTCCTCTTGGTGTCTCAGTAGCAAAAGTCTTTTATAAGCATAAGGCTTGGAGCTCAATTTTGGCTAAGTTTCGCTGTTCTCTAGTCAAAAGCACTTGGTGCTCCAGATCAAGGTAAGTTGCAGCCAACACTGGTTGAATCATAAGTCATTTTTCCCGTTCTTTCATGCGTTCCATTAGCTTTGTTGCTGGTGAAGTAGAAATATGCTCTTATGATAGCATGGTTAGTTGCCAATGACCTAATGTCTTACCTGGGGTTAGCACACTCCCTTGAAGTTTTGTAGTGTGTGTACTGGGTCAAAGACTCCACAGCTGTTTCAATCAACTTAGCTTCAGAGCACTGTTACTAAAATTTCCAATTGTAGTACAAATATTGGTGAAGCTCAGTGGTGTATGCAGAAAATTTTCATGGGGGAGGGTTCATCAGTGGCATATGGTGGTCATTTGTGTTTGGTGTGCGCTGTTTGTGACGTCACAATTTGACATCGTAGTCATGTTTCCAAAGCAAAGTTTTGGCAAAGTTTGTTGACATAATATGCATATTTGTCTGCACGGACTCCCCTTAAATTTATATCAGCGGTCCAGGTTAGGATATCGCAGGAAAATACGCTCAACGTTACGACACAGCAGTTCATAACTGCAAAAATAACAGGCTGCGCGTTAAAACAGGGGTGTAAAACATGCTCATCACTGTGTCAGAACAATTTACAACTGCAAAATGAGGCTGCGCTAATGTCTTGTCGAATACGAGCAATCGAGCATAGGAAGTGTGCGGCTGGACTGGCTGACGCACCCCCCGGTTTGCAAGATCGAATCTTGCTAAATTACACAAGAATTGAGAATGCGCATAAAGTGCGCAAGCAAACTTTCGATTTTTGTTATGGATAGAAGTCCAGAAAACTTTTAGTTTTCCTTTTTCCCTGCTGAGACAATCAAATGCCTGAATGCTTCTATTTTAACAACTGCTGCTTGTGAGCTCATGCAACAGTTTTATCATGCTACAGAAATTGGCAATGTAGCCAATGGGATCAGCACATGCACTGCTCAGCCATAGCAGACAAAACAAAGACAATTGTTTCCGTTAAAGTAAACTATATCGCGGAACACAATCTTAAACATGCGTAGTGGACGAAAGGTCTGCAAAAAGTGGTGAGATGGTTTCTGGATGCAGACGATAACCCTGATTCCTACCAAAACCTAATTATAACTTTTTGGCCCATTTACAATATACCTTGAAATTTGCATGCAAATTCATTCCGTGTTATTTGCATTAAGTCGACAAATTAACAAGCAAAAAGTATGCGAAAACAATTAATTTCCTTTGGGCAGGTAATAAAGCTTTCGTAAAATATCAAGCTCAAGGGGTGGGGTTTAATCCCAACCCCCCTTTGCGTACGCCCTTGGTGAAGCTTCACCATCAAGCGTAAAAATTATAATCTTTGACACACTTTCTATCCATTATATTTTTACTAAATGCAATGTTGGCAAATTATCGTTGTATTTAAGCTTATAATTCAAACTTTTTATGTACAACAGATAACAGGTGTGCGCTAATGAAGTAAGTGAACAAAGGTATACAAAGCTTCGTACTCAGTAAGTGAAGCTGAGTGTCGCAATGAAACATTTTACTGCACTGGTGTGCAAAGCTAAATTCGCTTTCAACAAGACACTTCACATCACGTTTGAAGTGTGACCTCAAAGCTGACGTAAGTTAATAAACCTACTCAGCATACGGTATTGACAGTGGCAACAGAATTTGCTTTAATCAATCTGAGTATGACAAACTTCAACTTACACAAACGTGATGAAACAGATCTGAAGGAATATCTGCTTAAAATTGCACAAAGTATCTGAAACAAAACATAGTCTTCTAGTTGCCATGGCCAGCGAGGACCAGAGGTGGACAAAAAGCGGAATTTGCACTCTGCGGAGACAGACTCCATGTGTTTTTGCGGATGCGGAATCTAAGAACTTTCTTTGTCGGTGGAGGCAGAGGAGGAGACATATTTTTTCAAGCAACATGCCTATATGTTACTATAGAATCCCAATTTTGAGGAGTCAAGGCAGAGTTGGAGTTGAATATTTCTATGATTTGCAGAGGAAGAGCGGATGCGGAGCAAAACTTTTCGTAGCCGTAGCTGGAGCGGACGCGGAGTCAAAAAAATGAGACTCCATCCATCTCTGGCGCCTTTATGGCTCACTTACAAAGAGCAATGATATTTTCTTTTTCAGTTATTGCACTTCAAAATATTTACATTATTTTGTCACAGGGTGCCACGTCAAGTCTTCGATTACAATGCGACATTGCTGGCAATGCTAGCGAGGTAGCTATCTTGTCTTACACAATGGCAGGCTGGCAGCACGGAAGTAAACATGCAGAAGTCTGGCAACAATGTCCCCTGTCACCATATTGAGAACAAAATCAGAATAAGTGACCTGTTTGTGACGAAGATTACAAAGAACGACCTCAGTTTTCGAATTACTGTTCTAGCCGAACTCAGACTCCGTTTGCTAATATGATGAAAGAAAAAACAGACTTCAGCAACACCATGTCAAAATGTGCAAGTATGGAATTTGTATGGAATATGGAAGATTTGTTCCATTACATACTTGAGCCATTCCATACCGATTTTTTCCTTCCATTCCATAGTATGCCCTGGTCACAAGGGGTTACTTACTGACTTTGCTTCCATGGTCCGCGATTTATTGCAAAAATTGCATGAAAGGCTGATATATTAGCTTCTGGCGTCCTAGGGTTGCAAATAGACTTTGGCCACCACCTTGCAGTGTTTGCAACTGTATTTATTCTGCTTGTAAAAACTTTTAAAATCATGCTGCTGAGAGACAGCATTAGAAATCTGCTAGTGGTTTCAGCATAGTTTTTTATATTGTTTGCGTGCACCTAAAAATGCATAATATTATGTTGTTTATTTTTTGACTTGCAGCAATCAGTGTATCCAACACTTACAAAGCAAGTGAAGCAAACTTCAGTAATCCAGTCTTCAGGGCTGCAAGGAAGTCAAAGTAAGCGTTGACCAGTGAAAATGTATTTGCCATTATTTTTTAAACTAAGTTAAGCCCCTTATATCAGTAATAAAAGTGCCCATTTTATTTGTATCATAAAATCACTAGCTTTTTAATGTTGTTCATATAAAATGGACCTTCTGTCTGTTGATGGGCTGTGTCAGAATACATTTCTTAACATATTAAATGGCTAATGAAAACAGTCTTTGGAGGACAGAGACTATGCAAAACATCCATGGGTATATTTTGCACTGGACAAAATCTTCCAAATTTATTATACATTGTTTGCAAACTAAGCAGATACCATTGCCTAATTTTCATGCACTGAAGAATCTTGGATGAGCATCTGAAATGTATACTTTCAAATCAGCAATATATTAAATTGTTAAAGTTTAACAGATTTCTTAGATTAGACTGTTTCACAGAGATTTTTTGCCACCATTTTTATCACATTACATAAGAAATTAGGACTGTAAAACTAGCCTATTGTATATATACCATACTGTACAGAAACGGTAATGAGTTTAGTCATACCAGTTAGACATTAGTAATAATAATTGCATCAGCCATAATACCAATGTTCCTGATTAGGAATATAGAGGAATCAAGGTTTTGTTTCCAGGTGGAACCAGAATTATTATTATGCTATGTTTCAAGCTCTAATTTTGTTGTGAATACACTGAAATGCTCTTAAGATAAGGCAGTAATAGATTGCATCCTATAAAAATTTGACTTTTGTGTTGCCAATGATCTCTTCAGGCTTTGGCCTGCCATCATTGGCTGTTTGTTAATAATAATAAAAGTAAACAAATAAAATTGACTTTTGAGTACAAGATTTCAAGGGTAAGACATATCGTACAAGATGTTCTGATTTTTGCAAGAAATAATTTTTTATAATGAAGTTCACCAGGATGTTTAAATTGGTGGGAGAACTGTATGACTCACAGGCCACACTGGCTTTGGCATTTAAAATTTGGGAGCAGATCAAATCTGGAGCAAGTGGGTGGATTGTCTGTGTAAACTAGTGTAAATGAGAAATTCTAAAACAAATGGGCTTGTGCTCTTAACAGATGGCAAAGCATGATGATGCCAGGGTAGCTGCATAAGTTGTTCTATAAATTCGTTTCTTTTACAACGTAGTAAAAAAGTCACTTTCTATTTTAGTGGAAACAGTGTCTTTAGTCTCAGTAAGATCGCTAAAAGATCACTAAGATCGCTAAAATAAAAGAGGAACATTAAATTGTACTTGATCCAATATAAAATGCTTTTTCAGATGGATCCGCACTGTCAAATTTTTCAAAAGGATGTAGGATCAGAACCATATTTGACTAAATTCATGGAAATAAACTGCAGCGTTTTTGTTGTGAAAAAGCTGTGACTTGCTTTCATTTTTGGACAGAAATTGGACTTGCAGTTCACTTTTACATTTTCTTCACTATTAATGGATTTAGTACAATTTAATGTTCATGTGTGATCTTAGTTATCTTGGCAACCTTAGGTATCTTGGCGATCTTAGTGATCTTGTGGTATTTACAGGTGTCCGTCTGGAGTTAGTTTCAAGTTAGCTTTGTTGTGGCAATTCTTAGGATAGATGTAAGGTTAGCTTAGCTAACTTTGGTATGCAACAGGATTTGTTAATGTTAATGATAATGAATGTCTGTTCAGTTTACACACATGGGATAAGCCAAGCAATGCCAGCATCTTATGTGCCATATTCTGGAGGTTTGGAAATAATATTACATTAAGTGACTCGATAAAATCATTCAGTTTCTAAGAATCAAAACTTCTCTTTCTAAACAGGGTTAGAATGAAGGTTGATTAATTCTAACTGCAGCTCTTACAGTGCTGTTTAGAGTCCTGTAGCAGAGTACAAGCCACCAGTTAAAGCAACAAAGCAATTTTTTCAAAATTAGAAAACCAACAGCAGAATTCTCTGTGCAGGTTGTCCACAATGGCTTATATCTGCATTTTTTACATTTTGGCTGGCCTACATCAGTATGGGCAGTGTGGGAAAATGAGCAAATGAATTGTTTGAAAATATGCCTAGAGAACAAACCAACTTGGAGTTAAAGGATTTAAAACAGTTTTTTCCAGTTCATCAGTTTTGCATAGCAAGTGACTCTTGAATTACATATTTGAATTTGAATATGATTCTAGGAATGAGGATGTGCAGTATTACATGAAATTGATTTCCTATTTTAAAAATTTGCTGATGGATTCAGACCCTTGACCATTATGGAGATTAATTATTTGGATACAGATATGTTCAAGTTTAAATCATTGCAAAAAGAAGAAAGCAGAGTCCAGTCGGCTGATTCCTTGGAAGCTTACAGCAAACCTAGAGCTTATAATGGTCTTAAATTAATTTGTTGGTGAAATAATTTCGCTGAGTCTGTAAATTTGTTAACCTCATAAGTAAGCCTCCTGTTCTTGCGTTGACTGATTGCTAAAGTCGTAGTTAGCTAAGCTTGTTTGCTTCATATCGAAGTAACAGCTTATATTATATATTTTTGAAAACTGTAGCATTTTTATGTTGTATTAGACTTGGCAACCATTAATCAGACTTCAGTGAAAAGATACTTTACAGTCCACACCTTATTGAGCACTTGTCCCTCTTTGAATGCTTTCCCTTGGACCAATAACCTTCGAGAGAAGGTTTGCATCTTCAGTGCTTTGCCAAGTTTTTGGAAGCATTGAAAATCAGTTTTACAGCAAACTGCTGTTCATTATTGTAGCTTTGCCTTTGCAATAATCATTTTAACAAGTTGGGTCTCATTGAGATTATTAGGAAATCAAGCAACGGTAAATGTGCTTAAGACCAAACATGAAATTGGAGCTGAAATATGCCTTGCACTGGGTAAACATGGATATAGCGAGGACTGTAAAGAGTGGGTTGATTTTGTTAACCCTTAACAACTTTGGCGCCAATATACAAAATATTNGTACTTCCAAATCCCACGTTCAGCAAACATTTTCAAGCCACTTTTGCAACTCCATAACTCGCCAGGTGATTGAGCTAGTGAGCTGTTCAAACCCTCAAAAGATGCAGCAAGTCTTACAGTTTGCATTGAAAAAAATTGGAAAGTTTTAGATTTTGTTTTTTTTGTGGGTGACGTCATTAGTGGGTTTTAGGCCATTTTGGCTCAGGTTACCTGACCTTGGGCACCAAATGCTGGAGGGAATTTTTTGATGAAGTTTTTTTTTGAAACTAGGCTATAGTCTGAGTCTTTTGAGCCTTTGAGTTTCTAGCGTTTCTGGTTTAAAAGTTATGGTTTACAAACAACAAAAAATTGATAATTAATTAATTAATGATTACTTAGGGGATTAATCAAATATTTTGTTGTTTTAGGCATGAATATAGGGTGAAAACAAACTCTACCCCATAAGAAACGGTATGGGTACAATTGCAACTTCATACACAGTGTGTGAAAATGATGCATAAAAAACAATGTAGCATTTTTGAATGTTAGTTTTGTCCTATAAGAAAGAAATATTGCAAATACTAAGCACTGTGCAATGAGTAGCAAAATATTTCAGATAGTTTCTACTTTTCCACCAGTGATGCATATTGTCTTTGGTACTAAAGTTTGTCACAAACAGGTCTCATGCACAGCACACAGCTTCTTGTCTTACGTTGTTTCTGCTTCAACTCTTGGCAAACATAGCAACTGCCAACAATCGGAGTAGCATCATGAGTGCCACAAGGAACTCAATGGCTTCTTGCTACTACAGCTGATGCTGCAATACGTCATCCAAGCACTATTTCTACTGCACCTCTAGCAATAGGTTTTCTTGTAACAATCTGGTTGGTATTGTGAGTTTCAATTGAAGGTGTGCATAGCTGTCTAGCAAGATTTTTCAATAAATTTCTTCGATCATCAACCTTTTTCATGAATGGTTGGTTGTGTTCTTTGTAGCTGATGTAGGATGCTATGCCAGAGACATCAATCATATGTAAAAAATATTCCAGTGGCCAATATGAGGTTTGTCATTTCACAGTGTACTCACCAAGCATTTTACCCATACCATCAATGTCACCTTGATTTTGTTGTAGTATTTTATTATCTCTGGTTTGGATGATTGGTTCGCTTTGATTTCTCCAGCCATGTGCATGGATGATAGATGCATGGCTGATTTGTTCTTTTTGGGTGTGAGTTTTTTACACCAAGCAGGTTTCCAGAGCTACAGATCGCACAGCCCATCTACGCCTTATGAAACCGTGAATCCCCCTGAACTGCCCTAGCTTAACTTAAACCTCGCTGGAACCACACAGCAACTACAAAACTCTGGCCCACAACAAGTGAACAACTGGAGTACAGTAGTTTAATTCGCAACACCCTTGGAAGCTTAGGAACACAGACAAGTTGCTGCTCATGAGAATTCACATCAGCAGATAAACTGGGAACACAATTACCTAACTATGCAGCTACGGTAACTGCTATTACTGTGCAATGTTCGAAGGATTCGTCACCAACGCTCATAAAGCGGACTCACACACAGTACACACTAAAGATGGCGTCTTAATCACAATGCACAATGCCCAGAGCATGGTCACGTGACAGCACCTGACCTGGAAACAATGACAAGAGCTGATAAAGTATCAGCGCAAACCAGCTACTAGATACAAGCGGTTTAACTCTGTAGAAAACTTTAACATTGGGTACATATGAACATACTGATGTGTCATGATTGTAAGCAAAATTGGTCAAGTAAACAGGCATTTTTCTGGTGGGCTGCATGTTGCTTGGCAGAAACCTTTTGTTTCTTTTGACAGTACCTACCAAAATCATGTTTCAAGAGTTCAATACCTTAACTCAGGGTTTCCCAACCTTTCTCTGACTGTCACAACAGAACCTAGCAACGAAGGAAACCTTTCACTAGGCTTTATTCAACTAAGAACACATCAACATCTGCAGCGCAATACAACAGACGCCTGGTACGAAACTAGCAACCATCTGACATCGACGTGCGATACAAACGACCAAGCAAAGCAGTGCAATTCCACGCGGCACGTAATCAAGCAATG
>JGI24159J19872_10013289_pt1 | contig 10707 bp, 4 predicted proteins | sample Ectturendosymbi4_FD_19872 | JGI IMG/M metagenome (IMG submission 19872)
CCAACAGTGTCGATTGATGTGTAGTTTATACGTCGCAAAGCTGAGACCTTCCTTATGTGCACACTTGGATGATATGCATCAGTGTTACCACTTCTGATGTTTTGAGAGAAATTTCTGATGTCTGATGTTTTGGCAGCAAATCTGGTGTTGACTGAGCTGTTGTTTTTTTTCCACAATTTTATATCCTTTCAGGATGAAGTTAGTTAGTTTCATAATTTTTAAGTTTCTTTCATCAATTTCTCACTCTCATGTGTGTTTGGTAATCGATCCAAACTGAAGAAGCTCTCTTCCTAACATTGGGAATAACATAACACGTTATGCATACAACCGATTTTTCCATTTAATGATGATACTTCGCTCGGTTTCGGATTCAACGTGGGTTATCGCACTTTGCTAGGTTTTGGTACAGAACCGTCGCCAGAAAGTCGTCAATAGGGGTGCTTTACGTTTGTGTAGGGGAGCTTGACATTCTAAAATTTGACAAAACTCCACTGATGTAAAGTGTTTAATATTTCAATTTTGGGGGGCTTGGAGCTTTGTTTGGGGGGCTAAGCCCACCAAAGACCCCGTGGTAACAGGACTGTATTGTTAATGGAAGCATTTAGCTTTTAGTAAACTGTATTGTGAAAATCTGATGTTGAAAAAGGGAACAATCTGATGTTAACGAGACTGACCCCAGTGGCAAGAGTGTCTGATATGGAGTGCGAGGTGTGAGTGACCGCTGGCTGACTAATTAGCTATTCTGCTAATCAGTTGCACGCCGCTCTTTAGTCAGCGAAAAGTGTTGAGTGAAATATGGCAAGTTTGTGGTGAAATTAAAAATACATTCCTCTTCGTATGAAACAGATCAGGTTGAGTAGCCTCGAAAAGTTTTTATTGACCTGTGTCAGAACAGTAGGTCTACCTGCCCACCGGTAGGAGAGCAAGAAGCCACAGGCGTCTGGTGCAACTGGTAGCTACGATGTTTCGGCGAATCCCCCAAGCGTGCATAAGATCATAGGCGTACAGGAAGGCATTTTACTGGAGGAAAAAATTTTCCCTAAAAATCAACAATTTGCTCTGAAACTAACTTTATTAGTCTAATCCGAAGGGGGCCAGAAACCTCATGTAAATCTGTTCTATAAAGTTGAATTCGTTTATAACGGCTTCGTCTGTAACGTCAATTCGCCTATAACGTTACATTTTGTTTGGTCCCGATGGCATCTTTTACATGCATTTCAATTCGCTTATAACGTCAATTCGGCAATGACGTTCACACTGCAATCCCTCAGAGGTGCTGTTATAGGCAAATTCTGTAGTTACCTTGCTTGACTCAAGGGGGTGAAGTTCCTTGCTTGTTGTTTTCTCCCAGACAAGAAACTTTACAGTAGTTGCTTTTACTGATGCAAATATATACGCGACTTCAATGACGAAACGCAATGTCTTAAAAGCGACCGTTCCGGATAGAGGGATCTGACTCCCTCCCTACACCTGCCTGTGTTATCGTTGCTGTGCGCTTGAGCAAGGCTTTTAAAGACGCGCACTCAAAGGGGTCAAGCAATCTGCAGGTACCTGCGGCCTGCTTCTAAAACTCCTGTTAATCAAAAAAATCTATCATCTTAACACCCTGCACCTCTACCCAGCGCAAACTCGAAAACGAACAAAGAAAAAGTTACCGAATTCTTATATCAAGCTGTTAAACTGCCGACATCCGATTGTTAGATTTTTACAGAAAATGAGGGCTTGGTCCAGATCAAATTCATTTTAACCATTCACGACTTTGGTCCAGATTACACAATACACTAGACCAAATTACACGGATAACCCCCTAGTGGATATACGCTGTATTGAAATTTTTTTCACCGTGTAGGATTTTTGAGCAACTTGCACTTGCGCTGAAAAACAGAGTTTGCCCTGAAATTTTTCCAGCCAGGGGGCGGCCGCCCTCCCCGACCCCCCGCCTCGTACGCCTATGCATAAGATTATTGACATTGGGGTTTTGTGAGACGTTCTCTGTATGAACGCGACCGAATAACTTCATTGTTAAATAGCTGGACTCCTTTATCTTCATACGATTTGCATCTGATGTTGTCAGTTAAGGCCCTTGGTATGTTGGTAAAATCAGCCCACAAAAATTGGAAAAAAGCGAAAGAAGACAAGTTTTGCGCAGAGATGTTGATGCGTTTCTTAAACTTTGCAAAAATGAAGGAAGCGTTGACGTGAGAAATATGCTTTCCGACAGTAGAAAAAAAATCATAGATCAAAACAAAACTCGGCTGAGACAAGAAATTAAGTTTGTCGAGTTTTGCGGTCGTCAGGAAAGAATATCGAAGAAGCAAGATGCCACTTTAGTTGGAAGGAGCCCCAGTTTTCGTGGTGAGAACAGGCAATTGTTTATCCACAAATTATGTGCTTTCCTTGACTATTCAAATCACAAGCAATTTTTCCTTTTCAAGCTTTTGCTTCCATAACTTCAGCCCCCCCCCTAGAAAAATCCTGGCTGCGCCCCTGGGGGTGATCCGTGTAATTTGGGCTAGTGTGGTGTGTCATCTGGACCAAAGTCGTGACTAGTTATAATGACTTTGATTTGGACGAAGCCCACGTTTTCTGTAAAAATCAAACAATCGGATGTCGGTAGGTCAAAAGCTTGATATAATCTGTCGTTAGGTCAAACAGCGTGTTTCATTACCCGAGGTGCCATCTTCAGTAGAAGCGGGCCGCATGGACGTGCAGATTACCTGGCCCCTTTGAGTGCGCGTCTTTAAGTGTTTGTTCAAGCGCACAGCAACGATAACACAGGCAGGTGTAGGGGGTCAGACCCTTCGATCCGGAACCGTCGCTTTTAACCATTGCGTTGAGCCATCGAAGCCGCGTACATATTTGTATCAGTAAAAACAATTACCGTAAAGTTTCTTGTCTGGAAGAACAGAACACGCAAAGAACTTCACCCCCTTGAGTTAACCAGCAAGGTAACTACAGAATTAGCCTATAACGGCACCTCTAGCTATTGCATAAAGAACGTTATTGCCGAATTGACGTTATAAGCGAATTGAAATGCATGTAAAAGATGTCATCGGGACCGAACAAAATGTAACGTTATAAGCGAATTGACGTTAGAGACGAAGCCGTTATATACGGATTCAACTGTATAGAACAGATATACAAGAGGTTTCAGGCCCCACCCGGATAAAAATTAAAAAGTTATATTCAGGGCAATTTTTTCCGTCCCCCAGTGAAATGCCTTCAAACCGATTGATTTGTGAAAAGATTTGATTTACTTCTGATCAGTGTATCGTGTACGAAAAAAGTCTTGCAGGTATCCGGTCCGCCAGCAGTGTGATGACTGATGATAAACACAAAATAAACCCAATCACGTAAATATGTTATGAATGGAGGCGAAAGTCAGGAAAAAGTGCGCGTTTGATGGATCGATAGTTCCTAAGTTTTCCCCTGAATCAACAATCTGGTTTAATCGACAATTTGCGTGCAACACAAACTGCCAAAATTATGCTTAGAGGAAGAATAGAACTTCATTTCCTGTAGCTTTGTTTGTGCAGACCGTATAGCTATTTGATGGGTTATAGACGATCTTTACCAATTTTTTTAAATAGTTTCAAAAATTAATGATGCTGAGGAACAGCTACAACACAGTCTTACTAGTATAGACTCAAGATGGAGCATGCATTTAAGAAAGTTTATGGAATATTACATAAATCTCAACTTATAAATATCTTTCTATTGCTTTGAACTGACCACATATACCTTTTGAAATAAGCCAAGCGAGTTGCAAAAAGTCACGAAATCTTTACTGCATTTCTGCTTTTACCGTTAGTTATTTGCCAGACAGGTAATGTTATGGATTGCCGCACAGGGGGGCAAATCCGGTACTTGTCCCCTACAAATGTTAAGTAAAAATGGAGCAAGTCAACCAAATACATTTTATTTGTTTATTGATTTAACGCTGAGTCTCAGCTTTACGCATTTCAAATACATAAACTGTTCCTCGCAACAAACGGCACACCATCCGGGGATCATGCAACTACGAGGTTATACGCTAGTTTCCCAATGTCATAAGGTCAAAACACTTCGGTATTTAATCAGCCTAGCCTAGACTGCAGTTGCTTGTGCATGCTACATTGACGCAAGCTGAGTAGCTTCGTTAATGCGTTATGCCTCCACAAAGAATATTGCCTTCGTTTAGACTTCTTTTTGGTGATGCAAAGTGGTTTCACAAATCAACTTGAAAAAACATTTTGTGGTTGGCTTGCTGCTATTGCTCGGTTTAAGAAGTTGAGAACAGATGATTTGCTAAATGAAATAACTTTCTTTGGTTTGCACCAAATCAAAATTTGCAGAAAGGCTCCGGAGTTACCAGCAAAAAGCCGCAGTTTTGTAATTTTTTTCATGACAAACTTCAGCAAAGCGAATGAGTTGTTTGGCTATAATCGTGCCGCGCGTTGCTCAATGCATAAACAACGCGGTGTCAGAAATTGTAATGGGCAGATCCGGTGGTCAGGTAGGCTGTAGCTTTGCTGAAGTTTGTCATAGGCTGTAGCTTTGCTGAAGTTTGTCATGCTTCTAGTGAGGCATTACAGCTCAAAAGACACTGGAATAGACCAGTGCTATTGAAACAGGTATGTGGTACACCAATGTCTGTACCGGATCAATGATAAGGGTTTACCACTGTGGAATGTTGCATCAGAGGTGAAGATGAAACTAGGATAACTTAACGTAAGACATAGGAATATTTTCCAATGATAAAAGAATGTTGATGACTCGTCAGTAGGCCCATGTGCAGGGGCGTAACGAAGGGGGCAAAGGGGCACAATTCCACGGGCGCCGAATCACTGCGGGGGGACGCCGAATGACCGCGAAGAGGGCCGAAACGTACCAACAATGTCACAAGTACTTTCTTGAATACAGTTGCTTCCGAAAAACCTCATGTTCGAACATGGGGGCGCCAAACTTGCTTCTTTCGCCGGGCGCCATCTAACCTCGTTACGCCCCTGCCTATGTGCATTTGATTTTTGTCTAAGCCACCAAAAACCGAACAGGTCATGCAAAAACTTAGTTGAGCTACTTTCTTGGTCGTTATGCATCATCGGAGAACCGTTACATGAAATATAGAGGAAGTGTAGCTTGCACAGCAGTTTACAAAAAGGAAAACCAGACTTTTTTCATCATTTTGTCTTACCTCAATCACAACAATTACAGTGTAAGGAACAAGATCCGATCTGAAACGCATGTTGCAAGGATGCACATTGCTTTCCGTGGTAACTTCTTGGTCCTTCATCGTTGAGCAAACTACTTGATGTACATACGGAAACTTGAAAATGCTTTTGTTCAATTATAAAACAAAGCAATAAATAAAACAGAAACTTGGCTTCAAGGTTTAAAGGCGTCTTCGTTAGAACAACACATGACTTTTCAATGGCGCATTGTGATAGCAGTTACATTTATTTACCTCTCTGCAAAAGAGAACATTTTATATTTTCCGGTACTTACGTAACAGTTGCGAGGCGCACATGCAGCATCATGTTTTCGTTAACAGCTTGTACAACCAGTCCATCAGTATTTCTTTTCGTGTATCAATTAAACACATTTTGCGGACGTTTTTATTGAAACGTCAACTTTGCTTTTCTGTTCGGATCTGCAGGGTTTGTTGGGCAAAGATGTCTATAACTTGTTTACTTAGCAGCAAAAAATGCGTTTAAAAGCGCTAAAAGTCTGGATCATTGGCGTTGCAAGCATAACACAGGCTGAAGGAAATTATCTGCGTTATCTGCCGAATCTTCTCCGCACGACTATTGTATTTCGCCTCCCTCTTGTCGCACCGTTCTATCAGGTACGAATTCGCTGCCAAGTTGCCATTTGCTAAAATCGTTGTCGAGAAAAGATTTCTACTATCTTCTAACTTCGCTGCAAACCTCAGCAAGAGTATCTTAATCTATTTCAAATGAATGTCCCCCCTTGTGCACTAAGTCTTCAACATAAGCTAGCTAGTCACGGTTTAATTGAATCTACGAGCAAATACATATTTCACAGTTGAATCAACCAGAATTGAATGCGTTCATTCTACGACGGAAACAAACGTACAGCAAAGAAACCAGGCGCTATTAAACCTGGCACAAGTATCCTTCGCACGAGGAGTACGAATGTGTACGATGGTTGCGATGAAGCTGGAAGTACAGCAGTAATGTTGCCGAATAACTATAGTTGCACGAAACCAGTGCGACCATATAAGACGTACGTATAGTTCAATACAGGCCCGTAGCCAGATTTTCAAGTTTGGAGGGACAAAATACATTTTTAGGGGGCACGATTTTTGTTTTTATCTAATTTTTAAAAAAATTTTCTGGGAACAAGAAAATTTGGAGGGGCACAAAAGAAATTTTGGGGGGCACTGCCCCCGAATCCCCCGTGGCTACGAGCCTGGTTCAGTAGGGGACAATTCAACGGCGTTTGTTACAACTGGCGTTGATTTAACTGTAACTAGGTTAGTTTGTGGCGTCTTCAATTGCGTCAAGATTTATTTTTATCAAAGCCTGCCCTGTGTGACTACTATTAGTTGCATAGTAGACTTAACTTATGGCAAGTGTAGTTGTAAAGTGTTTAACATGGTTGGTGCAGTTACAGCAGGACAGGTTTGGCTAAGTTACCGCGATTAACTTGTGTTAAGGATCAGTCGTGAGTTAACTGCGTAATTCCAAGCTCAGTTTGAAGATGCAATTGTGGTAGATGCAGCCGAGGTACATGTAACTGCATACGGGTTTATCATTCTCAAACTGTCACCAAGCTGGACCATGCGCTTTTCCGAATTTACTCACAGCGATGTGCCCAGTGGCGTAACCGACAGGGGGCAAGGGGGCGAGCCGCCCCCACTGGCAAGCTAAATGTAAAAACTGGGCCCTCTTTAGATGGCATTTTGATATTTAGTATTCTTTAGGTAGTTGTTTTTTGCATTTTTCGGAGTGTTTTGGTTTCTTTTTAGCTAATATAGACATCCACGACATCCAGAGATTCACTATCACTTCTTAACTTTTTTTTCTGAGTTTTGACTAATGGGCCCCCTTCAGCTAAGCTTTGCCCCCCTGGCTCAAACCTTTAGTTACGCCACTGGATACGCCGACACTTGCATGCAGAAATGACAAACACACAAATCCATTACCGAATTCTCTTTGGCTCACTAAAACTTTAAAAATGTTTTTGTGGGTTCCCGTGTGAAATCTGACCTTCTGCGACTGTTGCGCTTAACCGTTCACTACAGGCCACATCACCTGCTTTTCTCAATAACACAAAACGAGTTGAGGTTGGCGTTTCTTTCAGATTTACGTCACGAGAGGCCCAGAGGTTTGTTCAGTTACTTGTTATCGTTAAACGAGTTTGCAGAACTTGATTTCATTTAAAATGGCAATCAAGATCTGAAGCACATCATATCAAAGTTTTGGTGAGTCTCTAAGAAATCTGAAATTTCAATCACTTAAGAAAAGCTAACTCAAGTTTTGAATAACCGTCGTGGAGGGCAATCCTGAAAAAAACAAGTGTCTTCTTGGAATTTTCACAAACCTTCTGCTCTTCAGCCAGCTACTCTGCCAAAACAAAGTTGTCTTGATCTTGACCATAATGGCCATTTCATAGTTACCGTAAAAGAAGTTATATTTACTATATTTATGTTCATCCTCCCATATTTGTACTTAGTAAAAGTGTTACACCTTCTCTGTAATCAGTGATGAAGACCTGGAGCATTTGCAGGAACACTCTGGATCTTTTCTTAAGTCTCTTACGAAAAAGCGTACGCTTTCTCGACTGCTTACTTACGCAAAAGTTTCACACAGCAAGTAACTGTAGACCGTGGATTGCTTGTACCAGCGCGTACGCAAGTGAAAGTGGACACTGTATATGCACTTACGATCTCTCCACCAAATCAAACCTCGACCACAGACTTCCAAAATTTGCCACTATACATCCGTAGTTACAACCGAGTTTGCAAATATAAATTTATTAAATTCGTACAACTTACGGTGGCGCTGTCAATAAATCTTCGTGATTTCTTTTAACAAAAGTACCGCTAAACAATTTCCGTTTTCAAGGCCCATACAGCCGCAGTAATGTCAAAAACGCGATGAACAATAATAATAGTCTTGTAGTATTTTGTAAAAGCGAAAAGGCAATCTGCGTTTAACTTTGCTATTTAAAATTTACTTTAATCTGTTCAATGGAGCAATCACCTGAGTAGAAAACTTTTAAAACGCAGAGGACGGCCTCCGAAAAAGATAACAATGTTTCAAATCAACTCAAAAAGAAAAACGAAGATCGGTGAAAAATAACAAAAACAATTAAATGAAAACGTCGTGTTCAGCTTTCCACACCTTGGAAAGAATTGTTTGGGTTTTTGGACAGGCTTTCAGCCAAGCAACCATATATTAATATGATAAAGCAGTTATAGCTCTGCGCTGCCACCAAGACAAAAAATATTAGCGATACTTCAAATGTTACTTTGCCAAACTTAGATCTTAGTTTGCAAAAATACTTTTCAAGATCTTGTATACCTCCCAGACCAAAATATTTAGGAATAATTTTTAAAACCTTTGTGGTTTAATCTCCATGTCGTTTCACAAATATTTTTCAAAGCCTTTATAGAGCAAAGAAAGTTTATGGAAAACTGTAAGCTGACCACATTATAGCTTGACTTCAGTCAACTATTAGCCACTGCCTCAACGGTATTAACACTTTAGTTTCATTCTGAACATAATGAAGGTAGCCAAGCTAGAGCTACATTTTTCTGCACGAACATATTTGCAAAAATATCTTTTAAAAATATGAAAGTTTGCCTTATAGCATGGTTTTCTAACGTGTCAAATCTGTCAAAAAGCTGTTGTAGAGTGTTCACCAATGTAAAGCGTTTAAGCAGGAAAGTATAGAAGCACTTGCCAGCAAACCTGCCCCTAAGTTCTTATCTTACTAGAACGAAACCTTGCAAAGAACAAACTTTTTTAAAGAATGATTCCCATTTCTTTGCTTGCATGTTTATGACATTTCATATTTTTGTGAAATTTAAGGTAACCTATTTAGGTTTATGTTTTTAATTGGTTTTATTTACTTTATGGGAGATCTTCAGTGATTCAAAGACTTAGCTTCCATAGCACCAACCATCTTTTCCATTCTGCCTGATTATGCTGAATCTCCATCGCGGAGTGACAGGGCTGTCTACTTCGTAGATCAGTTTTGGGACGATCTCAACCAATTAAGTTGGAAGCGGTCCCCGCAGAGACCACATGAGCGTAATGAACCTCAAGTCTGCGAGGCAGACTGTAGTAGCTCATCGTAAAAAACGTGCAGCTTTTCTGTGGTAATAGCAAGGGTTTGAGATTGTGTAAACTTACCCTGATCAAACGCAGAAAAACTAGTAAGTAAATACAAAAAAGCTCTGGCTGTAGCTATGCATTGAAACGTACTGACCACAGCTGTATGGATGCGTGCGTTAAAAATCACCACCTTTGTTGTTGCATCTTAAACGGAAGCCTGAAGGACCTTATAAATGACTGTAATTTCCTTCAGTTTGTTTACGTGGTTCCTTCATTTCTCCAACACAAGACCAGATAGGATGTAATCGATTAGGCTTGACAAGCGGTGTTTCTGTATTGTTGACGGCTTAATCAAAGCAACCTAGTGTTATGTTTCTGAAAAACATGGCATTGCTGTTTGTTTGCATTGATACATATTTTTCAAAGAAGATAAAAACCTGCTTCAAAATCCCTTAGTCATGAGATGTTTTTCGGTACCCGGAACTGGCACTTCTATCAACCAATTTGGGTTATGGAATATTTCTGTTTTGTATTGAGTAAACACATAGGTTAATGTCTTCTCAAGGTTTGAGTTGTTCAGGATGACATTGCCAAGGTAAAGTGGGTAGTGGCGGCACATTGAATTTTTTCGTATGAAGCGATCCGTTTGGTAAGGTTTTGACAAGTAATGTAAAACCGCATGACCTTTCTCCTACTGTGAAGTTCGAGGGTACAGGAAATTGCCAAAAAACACCTCATTTCCTAAATTATCATGCAATTGTTTCCAACAACTCCGTTCAGTAATCAGAAAAACACATGCGGCGAAAAGTATTTGTACCGTGCTCTCAAGTGGTTAAGAATTTCCAGTCATACGAGGTTTCCGAAAGAGTACCAAAGCAAAGTACCTTGAAATACGCACTTCGTATCAATAGACATGAAACAAAACGTGTTTTCTAACACACCATGCAGGTGAAAGCAAAACAGGGACCTGCCCGAAACTTAAATTTGGGAAGCTGAAAATAAGAAGAAACGAAATTATATGGTAGTGACCACTGTGCTGTTGGAATATGTACAGTATTTTTCGCTGAATATATAAAGTTGTTGAAAACGAAGTTGCATGTTCGCGATATTTATGGCTTAATTTTTTTAGAATCTTAAAACATAAGCAGAACCACTCGTATTACTTTTTTGGAAATATAAAACACAAATATTATATCGATTTCGAAAGACTAACATCAAGCTAAAGCTGGCACACAGAAGCTGATGATGCCTACCTACAGTATCTAGTAGACGAAGTCTATAACCTATTAAGATCTTAGTGTCTGATTCTTAGCTGTAAAAGGATTCCTTTCGATAGGCAAATACCTTAGGGCTCTGACTTTTTAGAAACTGCTGCTAGTGCTAAACAATTTTCAGCGTTTGTTTGACCACCTTAATTTAATTT
>JGI24159J19872_10013290_pt1 | contig 10706 bp, 3 predicted proteins | sample Ectturendosymbi4_FD_19872 | JGI IMG/M metagenome (IMG submission 19872)
TTTATTGGCGCAAACATTAAACAATTTCATACAATTAAAGCTAAGGCGCTGGGACACCGAAAAAAAACTGTTAAACAGGTTGTCTCGTCGGGCGCCCCTCGACAGTTTCATAAATTCTTATCGTGGTTTAAAGTTGATGGCCGAATTATTGCGAATTTAATAAGGTTATTGTTTTGAAGAGGTTGCAGTCTGCTGGATGATCAACACAGTTGCGCGGGAGGGTTGGGTCGCAACCGGTATCTATCGTGGTTTGCCCAGTTCCGCAAGGAGCTAAGCATGGCAGAGAAAGTGTAAACCCAGCTAAAATGAAACTCTGCCCGGGTTTCCATAACCCTTTCGAATTTCGCTTACTGTGTAATCAATTTAACGTTTAACATTCAACGTGGTTTATTCATTTCGAAAGCGAGGAATCCACCAAAAACTGAGCGTATGCTGACGTCACTCAGCAATAGATTCAAATTCATCACTCGGTTGCAATCCTAAATCATCCAGAAAATCAGCCGAAAGATTGAAGGGGTCACCTGTCCGTTGCAGTAGTTTTGGAAAACACTTATGATGCACATTCGTTTCTGCACATCTCGCGGAAGCGTTATTTGTGTAAAATTTGGAACTCATTCTATATTTCAGTTTCGTGTTTTGCAGAATTTAACGCATGATCCTTTTTTCAGGTTTGACCATGCCGGCTTCATGGACATACTCCGGTCAGCTTGGTGAGTAATACATTATTAGGAGCAATATTGAAACCTTTTAAGAAATACCTTTTGCAGTACTTTTGACGCCTGCAGCAAATTTATCCCACTTCCGTTTTCATCGCTATGCAACCGCTCATTCTTCTCTAGAGATATTTTGTGCTAATATTCTCAGAGCAAATCAAGCAATTGCGCAAAATTTTTATGAAAATTTCTTCAGCAGGACCTCCACAACTTTTTTCTTGAGCCTATTACGTCAAAAAGCCACGATTGACAAATTGCTTATTTAGTTAATTGCTTAAATTGCCACTGGCTGCATGATATCATGGGGAATTCCTTTCTATCCTATTGCTGCAATTGCAATCCGACCTTGGGCATCGGAAGGGCTTTTCCAGGGGGGAGCAATAATGGATTTTTCCATGGCTGGCTAAAAGCTTTTGCCGGGGGTGCCCATCAATGGTGAAATTGTATGTTACCAACTCGGAACTAAGAGAAACACATTTTTTCTACTAAAAATTAATAGCAGTAGCAAATTTCAAAATCCACGGTGGGTCAATCCCCCTGCCCTCCTCCCGATGCCCATGAATCTGACATGAATATTGCCTAAGCAACAAGCAGCTACGAGATACAAATCGAATTCCGTGCTTTTGGCTTACCCACACTTACTATTTGATTAAATTGGAGCTATGAGAATAAACTGTTCAGTTTCGCAACCAGACGCTTTTTTCGCCGAGGCAACTTGTCTAATACAAGACCAGTATTCACTGCCCAACGACGTTTGAAATTCAGCTTGTTCCAACCCATTTCTTGGGACATCCTTCTCGTCGCACCGATCTATATCAAAAAAAAAGCGCTCGGCAATCCATCGGTGATAAATAGATTCCTCCATATGCTTTAAGGAAAACAGGTTTCGAAAGTCAGGAAGAACTACTGTTTCGCCCAAGAGCTGGCAATTGACGCTGAAAAATATCCTTGGTCGTGATGCAGTTCACAAGCCTTGTACTGTAACTGTGAATCCTGCTGCCATCATAGCTCAGGCGGCACCTGTCCATTCAGTTATTCGGCACTCTGCGCTAAGTGTGGAGCGCCACTTGTCGAAAAACACCTTGAGCTCACAGTGCGCTCTATCGGACAGATATCAATATGATAGTGATAAATCGGATAGAAATAACTCACAAATTGTTCGTATTCAGCAGTTATGCAAAAACAGTGATGAAGCGTGAAAGCTTAGGCATTGCTTGCTTGGTTGGGAAACTGTCATTCGACTAATTGATCACACATAGGTACCATGATAGGTGCTACTGCTACATCAGCAGTTTTTTATTGTATCTGTCCGATTTAGAGTGCTGAAAATGTTATATCTGTCTGATTTATCGTTCTGCGTGTTCAATGTGTCCGATATAACACGAAATTGTTTTTTTTACAAATGGTGCCTCATACTAATGCATACCTTCGTCCAGTTTCTTGCCATTGTTTTGCCCCTTAATTTGTCGTTGCTCATACCTGCGTCACCTGGCTTGAGAAATCGCATTTTACAAATGTGCTAAGAGTGCAAAAGGTTCCAACAAAACGAATCTTTAGTGATTTTATTTGTTTTAGGACCTAGCAATTGGAAAAATCATTTTGCGGACTGCGGAAAAAAATCTCAGTCTCCCATCAACATACAGCACAGCAAAGCGAAGAGAGACGCTAATTTGCACCCATTCACCCACAACATGTTTGTACAAAAGCCATCCTCCATGTGGATTGTCAACAATGGCCATTCAGGTATATATAATATATAATGCGTTTATGACAGATAACAAATTGAAAAGTTGTTAGAAATAATAGCAGACTGCCCAGAACTGGAATAACACTGAAAATGGCCCTTGTTTTCTGGTAATTCCGATTTCGGGAAAAAGAATCTGTGCAGATGCATCTGTTTTTGTACACTTAGCAAAGAAGACAGAAGAGCATCTTAGTTGCTTTTTGTCTTGAGTTTGTTTGGGTCAGAGTGCCCAGAAAAGCCATTGATATTTTGCAAAGTTGCAGCTCTATGCTTCTTTTTCAAATTGTTAAACATTCGGGACTTCGCAAAAATTTATTTGCGAAAGAAACAACCAAGATTTTTTCTAAAAATTTGATAAAAGATGAAAATCAACAAAAAGACGAGGTAAGTATTTTACCATTCTGTAGTTGAGTTGTTTTCCCAATTCCCACAGGAGTGAAGGGATTCCTTCCTGTTTTTCAATGCATCTTCATGACCCGCGAGGATCCGGCAATATACCTTTTGGTCTTAGTGCTAACCACATGATGCAGAGTTTTTACACAAGTATCGCCAAATTTTCTCATGTTTGGAAACGAAAAGCTAAAGACAAATAGTCTCTAACTCACCTTTTCTTCAGGTGTACCTGATTTATCCATCTTGCACAGTTTTTGCTTAAATGCGAGTCCTTCCCGTTGCTTTACGCCACAGGATTTTTCAGCGTGCTTGGGTCAGCGCTTTTGGCTTTGCGAGCCACAAACAACATTATGCTAACGGCTTTCCCATATCACTACCTTACCTCGAGGCTGTCCGTTATAGTCTTAAGCTGACGTTGCTATCCTTGTATGGGTGTTTCCCCAGTTTGCATTGCCTTACTGCTCAAAATTTGTTGTCCTTACCCAGCCGTTTTTCTTTTATATTGTCAGCTTCAGCAGACCCCAATTTTCCATAGAGGTTTTTCATGCTATAGCCCAGGGCGGCACTCCGGCTTATTGTCTAGCACAATAACCATTCACAAGCACACACTTTAACGGTATTCAAAAAACTGTAAAATCCGAACGAGTAAAACCACTGACGGGGAATCTGACTTTGCTACGACTACGAGTTTGAGCCAGCATAGGAATCCCCACTTGAAATAAAATTGATACATTTAATTGTAAATTTTCAAAAACTGAATGACCTTCGGCACTCACAAGGCACGGATAAAATTTTCCTTTTGGGTGAAAAAGAGGCGGAAAATTTCTACTGCCTACAGAAGGCCAGCACTAGAAATCAAGCCCTGGTTGCATGTCGGATCTTGTCATTTTTCATTTCTTTAGAATTTGTTTAGTCAGTTTCGATCGTTGATTTTACTATTAATCGTTAATTAAGATTCGTTTAGCTCTATCTATTGATGCGTTTGTTTCACATAGATAAATGAAGATGCTTTTAGCGAAAAAATTCTATCTCTATATACATCATAAAATTTCCTGGCACTGGTTTGTTTTCTCATGAAAACCTTATAATTGAAAAACGAAAAGAAGGCAAAAATAGAACGTTTTGTGGGTGCAGTGAACACACTTGGAGAAATTCGACTGATGCCAAAGAGCAGCAGCTCTTGAACTGAACAATTATTATCTGATATCATGAACAGGAACCAGCGTTTGCTGCCCACGCCCTGCTACAGGTAGTTTTGAACGGAAAACAAGATGTAATGACATATTCAAACAACATTTCTTTCCAAGCAACGTTTATGTCAACAACATGGGCGTCTCAAGGGGGGCAGGGTCTTGGCTCCCCTGAATTTTGAAATTCGTTATTTTCTAATTAAATTTTAGTAAAAATTTTTTTTCTTAGTTTTGAGTTGGTAAATTGAACTTTCACCAGTGTTGGACTCCCCTGCAAAAATCTAATATTGTCCCGTCTCTGGAAAAAATCCTTCCGACGCCCATGGCTAACAAATAGTATTCATGATGACCCAGAACTTCATTAAATGTTTATTGATATGACATGAGTGAGTTCTTAAATGCATTTATTGCAAAAGCAAGTTTTTTCACTTAATGTGACGAGCTATCCAAACGATGTATCACAAAGTTTATCATTCCTGGCTTTGCAACAAACAATGCTTTAACCACTGCCTTTGCAACAAGTAACAATTTCCGAAGCAACTATAGTTGTGTTCTGCAAGCGATGTTTGCTCTAAAAGAGGAAAACTTCTTGCTTAGGTGTTAACAATATCTTGGCTTTTCATGAGTGCAGTTTAGCGTTTAAGCAACATCGAAGTTCGCAAATCAATTATGCCCGATGGGTGCCAAACCTTGGCCTAAGCGGTCACTACAAAGAGAACAAATTGAAAACGGCAACAAAAGACAAAACATTTTGTCAAGATTGACATTTTCTGCATCTTGTGTTATACAGTTCAGGTCAATCTGGTGGGCGGGTACACTATACAAAACCTGAAGGTTCTCCCTGCCAACTACAAGGTATGTATTGCTTTTGTGTTTGCTTCGAATGAACCGTATATAAAGTTTAAGTTGAAATAATTCCCGATTTTTGAAAAAATTTTTGATCTACCAGGGTTTTTAATTCCTGTCCGTGTCTCTCAAGTTTTAGCCGTGAAAAATACTTCAGACATGATATATTTCAGTTTCACATCCACGATCTTTTGCCATGTCCAGAAAGTGAGCTAGTTCTCTTCTTGTCCATGCTTTGCTACTGCTACCAGTGTAGCGTTGTCTGCATGAACGAAAGGCAATTAGCAAAAGAAAAGTGACACTTTACCAATGAACTTAACTGACCCGGCAAAAGAAACTTTGGAAAACAGCGCAACGCCATACATTTTTGGGATAGTTGCCACAATTACATAGCGTTTTTGCACAGACTTTAAATTTGGTTTATCTGCACCGCAGCACCCCAGTGTTCTTGCATAAAAACGAACGGAAAAATAACATACCAGAAAAGGTTTTGAGGTGTTTTATTTTTCGTACCTTGCGCGACGGCCGACCGTCGGCGTACGAACGCCAAGCGGAAAGCATTTATCTGCAACATGGAAAAAATATTTTCAGAAGCTCGCTGATTTTTGTTTCGCTCATTTGTGTTTTTGGTTAGAATTCGTACTTAGAAAACTGGAGGAAAACTTTGAATTAAAAAACGAATCGCCAAATGGCACTTTGCGCTTTAAATGCGTTTGTTTGCGATTCACAAACATACTTTGAAACCATTTTTGAATTGAAAAAAATTTTTATAAAACCATTTTTTAAAAGTTGATTTAAAAAAATGTTTTAAAGTAGGCAAATTCTTCTTATTTTTACAAGCCTTCCTAGCGTGCCCAGCATTTGCTTTTGCCACAAAGCATTTTACAGACTTATACATCGTCATTTACAACACTTCATCAAAACTTTAATATTGCTTCACATTCGCCTTGATTTACATTGACCTTTTAAGATTTTTGCTTTCTCAGTTATTTTTCTTTGAAACATTCTTCTTTCTATTCCCTCTAATAAACTTTGTTTTTGTCAACAGGCAGTTCAATTCCACTTTCACTGGGGCAAAGCAGGAGGGGCTGGTGGCTCGGAGCATACTTTAGACGGAAGCCGATATTTCGCTGAGATGCATATCGTCCATTATAATACTCAGCACGCTGACATCTCTGTTGCGGCAAAAATTCCACAAGGGCTGGCTGTTTTAGGATTCTTCATAAAGGTTTGTTGCCACCGTTTCAAACTGAAATTTCATACCCATACAAAAATCTTAGCAGGCGGCGCCAGAAAATGTTTTACGAAATCAACGCAAATGTCGCTTTCCTCAAAACTTAAATGTCGTAGCTTCGAAGACAGTCTTTCGTTGACCAGCAGATTTCCAAGGGCAGAAGCGCTACTTTTGTTAAACGATGCATTTGGTAACTTGCCAGGTTCGTAAATGATAGAAAATTAGATTTGTCGAAACTGTTTTGATCCGTGCAACGAAATTGAAGCCTCCAATTTTAGTGAGACAACCCATTCCGCGTGAATCTAATTTATATGAATCCGTCACAAAAGTTCTTGGTGTATAAAGTTTTACGAATGCGCCATCGCCATTCTGCAGGCACAACCTTCACAACTCTCTTATCATCCATGCTTGGAAATCAGATTACCCATTAACTGTTTATGCATTACCCGCCCAAACGGTTACATCACAAGCAAAGTGAGGTTTGTGAATTTCCCTTGACTTTTACACTCAAGCATTTTCTACGTTATGAAGAAATCTGTTCATCATGACCTTCAAACATGAGGAACAGACGTGAAACGTTCTCTTGTTTTCGCAAATCATATGAAAAACGCCAAACTTTTTTGCACTGCAAGACTTCTATGTTGTCTGCAAATGTCTAAACAGTTTGCCATATGGCAGGATTTGTTGATGGATTCTGCATTAAGCTCCGAATCGTCAAATAAAATGTAATGAGAAAGACCATTTTCTATTCCAATGCCGTCAGGAATCTCGTAATTGAACGAGAGATATGAATTATGACTTTGACGTGCATTGTGTTTAATTATATATTTGACGTTCATTATTTTTAATTATCTGGAAGATAAGAACAGTATTTTGGCTTATTGGCTGCACCCACTGACGAACGAAGCACCAAATGATGTAGAAACATAAAAAGCACAAGGACACCAATTTTTTGCAAATTTGCCGTGAGGTTACGTTTTATTCAGATTGCCCACTTCAATGTGAAGCGTTGTTGATTTGATTTTTTAATTTTTCGTCTCCTACTGAACGAGTATCTTTTGAAGAACAGTACAGTAAAGGAATGTGATGATTAGTAATACCTGGATTCAGACACTGTACACACGCCGGGCATGTACACTAGCTGTTCTTTTCACGTTTTGATGCTGAGTCACATATCATCAAAACAGGTGGGTGGCAGAATCAAAAACATATTTTCGCAAAACAAAGCTATAGAGATGAGACGAACGCAAAGTTTCTGAAGCCAAAACCGAATTGTAGAATCAAAGACATTGTATTCAAACCTTTAAAATATCAAGCTCACGTCAGATCACTGTCAAACTTTTTAGATTTGTGTCCTGTAAACGAGGACGCCATCAACAAGCTTGCAAACACTTGAACTTGATGGCTGTTTTAAGTATATTGTTTGAGGAAGCGCTGATTGCTTGTTATTGGCTGCTTAATATGTGTTTAGGCTGACGCTACTACTGACAACCAAGCATTTCAGAAAATTACAAGCAAGCTCAGCAGCATTTCGACATCAGGAAAAAATATGACATTCACAACTCCATTTGCTGTTAATGATCTGTTGCCAGCAAACCTAATGAAGTACTACCGCTACAAGTAAGGCATTGGGAGACACCACCACCGTATCGGAAAGATTTCTTTTCGTGCGAATGGAAAATTTTTCTTGGAAAGTAAAAACACAGAAGAAGATTTGACGTATTATCCTAGAGCAGCTGTTCTCAACAACGGGTGCGTGACGAGAACCCATTGTTCGTCTGCGCTGTATGATTTTTGTGCAGGTGTGGCAAGTTATGAAATAAATTGAGAAAAGCTGCCCTGGGACTAGCTATCTCACTTGATATTGACTTTTTTGCGTTAAACGTGATTAAAGTTTCGTTACATGTAAGGTTTTGCTCTCTGAAAACAATATGGAAGTTAAGCCATAGCGTGCGCAACGCTGAGAATATTCTACGGCTTACCTTCAAATGAATTTTTATGTTAATCGCCGGTAAGCAAGCAAAAGTAACGAAAAACTTGAGGCTGTCGCGTAAACGTACATGCGATTAAAGGTGCATTGCATTTCGTTTTGAAGATTGCACTAGAAGATGTATGGAAAAGCGCTGTTGCAAAATGACTTAATCAAGGTGTTTGCAGTGTTGCTAAAAACTTTTTTTGCTTCCATGCCATCGTTTTTACATGCAGCGGTTCACTGACGACTCCCGGTTGCTTCGAGTCGGTGGTCTGGACCATTTTCGCGGAACCAATCAAGATTTCCAAGAAGCAAGTAAGGCTCGAGAACTTTCGGCGCGCTTAGTACAATGACGGAAATACGACTGTGCGTTATTTCCGGCAAAATATCACTGCAAACATTTCTCGCTGCACGAATGACGCTGTGCGCCAAAACTTCCTTGTCTTACGTCATATCCTGGCTTCGGTCATAGGAGCAAGAAGTAGCTGATATTCTGAAGTTTTTTCTCTTGTTGCTTAAAGTTTATCAAGAAATGACCTAATACCTAGGACGAAATAAAGCTTCCCAATCTGGTCTAAGTAGTCAAAAAGTTGTAAGTAGTCAGGTTACTGCGTCCACAAAAACTAGTTTTCACTGTAAGTTTGTTTCTTTTTTATTTTGACATGAAAAAAATGTTTTTGTAAGCTAAGCCAAACTTTTTCTTTATTTGTTAATGGAATCATGATCATCATCATCATCATCAAGAATAAACGTGATTACAGGATCATTAGAAAATTATGCTAAGAAATGCTTTTTTTGTTACGTTTCGTCGCTCAGAAATGAATAAAAACGTGTACTCAAGTCGTCTGTTTCAAGAAGAATGAAATTATAATAGCGTGATTGCGTGGATATTAGAAAATACATAGTTATTACAATGCAAACATCAAAATGTGAAGACGCCAGGAAGCTAGACGCCAGGACTCTTGTGATAAAATAATTCAATATCTGTGAAATCTGAAGGGAAAGCATTGATTTACGATTATTATCAACTGTCTTGATGAGTGAACAGGGTAAGCGGAAACAGAAACACTGTTTTTATTTGTTTCTTCTGGCATGATTCCATTTTTGATTTAATGATTTATCAAAATTTTACTATTGTTTTTTGAAAATTTGCTCGAGCCAACTCGATGTTGACTTTAGCTTCATCTTATATTCATGCATAAAAACATTTCGGAAGAAAATTGTGAACAATCTGTGGATAAACGTGGTCTAAACAAACCCCTTGAACGGTTTAGGAGAGGCTTTAAAATCCCAAGACCTGCGCTGTTACCTAGAGTCGTAGACGAACGCCATGGTGTGGTAATATGTTGTAGGTAAAAAAGATGATATGATTCCAGTTTGGAAGGTTGTAACGAAAGTTAGCAATTAGTGACCGCATTATTATTATATTACACCTTGTTCTTTACTCAAACCTTGTCTTGAGGAAGGTGTTTCTCTTTGATCTCGGAGTCTTACCCGGACTCTAGGAGATCGTACCTTCCACAGGATACGTGCATGGCGTTTTTGCGAGTTTAAGACTGATTTTTTTCACCGGGAATTTCTTCTAGGCGCTTTTACAGGCTGTAGCTATGGTTGCTCCCAGAGATGGTATTACTATTGGTAGCCTATTGCTCTGGCTTTTATGTTCCACATTCTCTCTATTTCTCATCTCAGAGCCTGATATTTTTTTATTCCCCCTTCATTTTCTACTATATGTTCGCCATTTGGTACTGCGACATATCGACTTTTAGTTATTATGCTTGTTTATTACCACCACGTGTGGTCTGCGATCTTTATCTGTTTGTTTGTCATGATCTCGAAGTCCCTCACTACTTTTACCTAAATAGTTGCTTTCTACCACTGGCTTTGTGAAGATATATGTTGTCGTGTTTACCTTGTAGTGCTGGCATATGCTTTGATGGATTGCTGCTGTTAGGTTGATATGCCTTATGTTGTAGAAGCTTGCTGCTTAGTTGTGACATGCACTCACTCTGTGGGCATGGGCGCAATTTTGTTGCAAAATGTGGAGGGGGCACCTTGGTGTGAATCCAATATAGTCACCAGGTCGATGCAGAAGTGAAGTTTTATATATACACATTCCCAGTCTTATGTCTAGAGGTGTTTTGAGGGCAACACTAATCATGCCTTGTCTTTGCAGATGATTTACATATTAATATACTTCAATTTGTTGCTGGACACGGTATTGTAGTTCAGCCTGTTTCCATTAATATCGAATTTGGATGTAAATAAGCACAGCAGTTTTATCAGAGCTGTCAGTTAGCGCAGAAAATGTTGAATCGCATTGGTCGCACGTGCGTATCACTCTTATAGTAAAACACTTCAAATTTCATGCATGTTATAAGAAGTGTGGGTTACAGCGCGATTTGATGTCTAGTTCAAGTCGCGTAACGTTACAAAGACGAGAAATATTTTTCTTGCACATTTCCGTTTTTTGAAAAAGTTACAAATCTTTTGAATGCTACTGGGCATCANGCGTGCAGCCCCACCCCTACCAAAATCTCCATTGATATCCTCTTACCAGCAGCAAAAACATTTGGCCTAAAATTAGCGTAGCCTACTTCACAAAATGATTTCA
>JGI24159J19872_10013293_pt1 | contig 10706 bp, 9 predicted proteins | sample Ectturendosymbi4_FD_19872 | JGI IMG/M metagenome (IMG submission 19872)
ACAGCTGTGGTGAGGATAAAGCGATTTGCTCCTCTCAACGTTGGTCATGTGCAAACACCGTTTCTGTAATGCGCGCTGATGTATAGCTAACCACTTTTTTTTGCTCTTGTGTCTGTGATATGGACCATGAGTCGGCAATAAAATATTATTATTAATATGGATGTGTCAGGAAAATCACCGCTGAAAGAATCACTACTGAGAAGGAATCCTGAACTACCAAGGATAAACACCAGAGTTGAGCTGCTGTTGGTGGAGCGTTTCTTTGGGTGAGAGAGATAGAGCTGTAAAGTTCGAAGGCTCTCACCACAGCAGCAGAGAATGTTCATCTTTCGATTCCCAACTTCAATCAACATACTCAGCATGGATGTAGGGGCAGGCAAATTTTTAGAGTTGCCAAGGATTTTTGTCCGAATATAGGCCTACTCAAAATTGCCCGAAACATTTGTATCTCAAAAATGATGAAGACCTTTTTTTGGAGGTCACACAAAACATACAAAATTACGGCCTCTAAAAAAGTTCTTCATGTGTATTTTTTGAGAAAAAAAGTCAAATTCAGACGTATTTCCACAGTCAGTCTCTTTCATCACACAATGAATGAGAACAAAGATATCGAAACACCTGTGCCCGAATTTTCTGAGATTTTGCCCGGATTTTCGACAAATCTCAGTTTTTGGGAGTACGCTTGCAAGCCTGCCTCCTACACCACTGTCTTCAAGGCGGCAGCAGCTTGCCTGCTACAGTGTGTCCATCACAGGGGCGGATCCAACTACTACGCCGTAGCTACATTGAGGCATATGAGGCACTTGCCTCGGTGAACTTTCTGTAATGCTATGCTTCCACAAAACCTTTTTGTAACGCTAAATCATATTATATTGTGTGGCTGTTTTAAAACGAACGGTACTGCAGCTACACTGTGTTGCAACCGCCAACCACCAGAGATACAACCAACCTAGATTACATGAGGGCAAGATGTTAGGTTTCCACAAACTACATTTAACAACGTGCTCAACCAGTGACGTAATCAACATATTCTCTGTAGAAATTTGACCGTGACTACGGCCATGAACCAGTAAGGTTAGGGGCGTGATTTCAAGCAATATTTTGTAGTCAAGTCTCATTACGGGTTCACTACTGCAAGATAGATGAAGTATACTTCACAACACTGCTGTGACAAAACAATGGACGACAAAATGGCCCTGTGTGGCGAATGGAGTTTTCCTAATTGTACAAAATCATGGTGAATAAAGTTACTTAAGTAGGTTTTAGGGGGACGATCGCCCCCCCCCCTGGATCCGCCCATGGTCTTCCCTATGCTGTTTTTTGCGTTACGGCAATCCCTCAACGCATTCTTGAACTCCTAGCACCTTTCATGTTTAATTATCAAAACAAGGACCATTTAGGGGCGTTCCATTTTCCTTCCAGTAAAGTAAGCATTTCTGACGGTACAACGTATTTTCTGTCACATTTCATTCAGCAATTCGTTGATGGTAGGATTGTTATATTGCATTCCTGATCTTGAATTTCAAACACTGAGCTACTTGGCAAGTTATTCAGTTTATTTTTGTGCTTTGAAGCATTCATGACTCTAATCCATGCCGCTAGAAGGCGCTGTGGTTCACAACCACAACGTTCTGAATCGTGATCAATCGCACAGATGAGCAAAATTTGGGGATCACAAAATATGCGAGGACACAAACGAGTGAAAATTTAGATCAGCTTTAAAAGCTACAAACACAGTGCCGAAGACACTAAGTTCATTGAAAAAGAAGTACAAGAATTCCTTAAAGCAGGCGCCATTAAAGAAGCTAGTACTCATTGGAGGGCTCAAGTTTTAGTCAGTGGCACGCAATCGTCGGCACAAAAAACCGAGAGTTGCAATTGTCTGTTCTCAGTGTCCAGCCCATAAATCGGTCTACTCAGCTTGATGCATATCACTTACCACAGATTGTGAAGACCAAGTGGTGGATCTATCAAAATGTAAATGCAGGTGAAGGTAAAAATGTAGACCAATTGAATTACAGTATCAGGTTTGCTTTATTTAACTTNAAACCCACACTCGAANNTNAAAGAATCAACATNAGTCAAGCACCATGAACAAGCGATACGACGAACAGAGCAAATGACTGTGAATGACTCAGAATGGTTTGAAAAACTAAAATCAAGTNTTCAATGTAGGAAAGACAAGAATGCATTCAACTAACCGAGGAAAGCAGGCACAAAAGCAAATTGCATGCGGGAACGAGCATCACATAATGTATTCTCTTATATTTTATACATGAGATTATATTCATATAGTTTATACCTTGTATTTCGAAAAGGCAGCACCTTTTCTTAGGATCTTCTGGAAGAGCAAAGTGCTGTTTATTGATGACTGTGCAACTCAGTGATTAATCCTTGCCTGGGCTCACTCTGGAATTTTCACAAAGCGAACATTCTCTCTTGTAGAGGTTATGCCACACACACGCATATGTGATAGGTTCAGTCATGCCAAGACTCAGCTGTGGAAGGTTCAACAATGGGGTTTTAATGGGGCTAGGTTTAGTTGCACGGCTCAGCTGGTGTTCAGGTCTCTTTCGCATTGGAGGTTTGAGCCTGAGGATGTCTTGTCAAAAAGCAACCAGAAAAAGTATTGAATTTGGCCAAAATCTACATAAAATATTGAAAAAGTATGGAAATTCTAAATCCAACCATTTGTTTATTCAAATTTTGTTCTCCACCACTGACGACAGGTTAACTGGCAGATGTTTTATGCACTGTGTTCCACAAGAAAAATTTTCAAAAAATGAAGCTAAATGATGGTATTAAAGTCATTTAATATAGTTTTGAAAAGTATGGAAAATCATGTTTGAAAATGTGTGGGAACCCTATTCAGATGTCATGTTTCTCTTTTCGCTGATGAGTGTTTGCTGCTTGTCTAGCCAGAAAAAGATGAGAAAGAGCATCTGAACAATGGAACCGTACAGTTGCATTAGATGTTTTAAAGGTTCTTTTGCATAAAACATTATTGCTACGATATGCTCTGTTTTTTCTTGCTACCATATTCTTTGGTTGCCTGTAAAAGGTGGAGCTCCGTAAATAGCGGAGCTTGGTTGCGGAGGTTTGATGATGTAACCGGAGTGGAAAAAAGTTGCGTTGCAAAAGGAATCAACAGAAAAAAAGCAAAGGAAAAATATCTTGTTATTCCAAATAAATATGCGCTTCCCCCAAATATCTAATACATGGATGTTTGTGATGTTTAAAAATTTTATACATTCANAACTGTTTAAACCTATTTTTTTGTCCCTGAATTGTTGTGAAACACAGATAAGCAAAAATTATCAAANTTCAGAATATACTTCTTTTACCATGATGTAATATCACCTTTTGCAAAAAAATTATTTTTACTACCGTTNAGCTCATTGCTCAATGCAAAATATCAGTTTTAGCGACTCCAGTTACGTCATCAAACCTCCACAACCAACCTCCGCTCTTCATGGAGCTCTACCTTTTACAGGGTACTTATTCTTTTGCTTGTTCCAGAAAACAATGTGTCATTGTGTGTCCATCCAGTTCTGTAACTAGAATAGCATTATTAATAACAAAATAATTATGGCAGTGTCTATATTGCCGCCAAGATGCCAGCAGCAACAGGCTTGGCAGAAATGAAGTAAACACAAAAGATAAACCCTAAAGCTAACCCTAACTGCTAAGCTTAAACCTTAACGCTAACCCTTAACCCTAATGCTAAGCCTAACGCAGGGGTGACAAACCTATTTGCTACCATGGGCCACTTTGTCAGTTACCACTGAGTAACTGGGCCGCACAACTATTTAGTCATACTATGAAACCTGTTAAAAATGCAAAAATATTGTTCATCAACAGAAACAAACAACAAACGAAAGTAATGCTTCGCGGGCCACACGAAATTCTTTTGCGTCGCATGTTCATCACCTCTGGCCTAACACCAAACCCTAACACTAATGCTAACCTGAACGCTAACTGAAGCCTAAACCTAACACCTAAAGGAAAAGTTTTGAAAAAAGTAAAAAAAAGAAGAGGGAAGTTGCCAAGGTGTGAGTCGAACCGAAAAGCAATGGCATACCAGACTTGAAGTATAACCACTATGATATGAGCAGCACACGAATTGCGTGACAAACTGACCTTTTTATTCGAATTGCGTCATGCCATGAGACCAAATGTTCGACTGGCGGCACAATAGCTCCAGCCGATCTGTTTCCGCCAGAATATTGGCGGTAAACTAGACACTACCAATAATTATACACTTTCTGCTTTCCAGTAGTGATTAAAACACAGCCTATGGGTTGCCTGTAAAAGGCGGAGCTCCGTAAATAGCAGAGCTTGGTTGCGGAGGTTTGATGACATAACCGGAGTCGTTAAAACCCGATATTTTTCGTTGAGCAATGAGAAGTAAACAGTAGCAGAAATAATTTTACTGCAAAAGGTGATGTTACACTACGGTAAAAAATGTCTATTTTGAAGTTTTATAATTTTTGGTTATCTGAGTTTCACAACGGTTATGTGACAAAAAATAGGTTTCAACAGTTGTGAATGTATAAAATTTTGAAACATCACGAACTTCCATGTATTCCATGTTTGGGGGAAATGCATATTACGCTGCAATGATACAGCATTTTTCCTTAACCTTTTTCCTTTTTTTGATTTTGCAAGGCAACTTTTATCCACTCTGGTTACATCATCAAACCTCTGCAACCAAGCTCTGCTATTTATGGAGCTCCACCTTTTACAGGCAACCCAGCCTATGCATTATGCATGTGTATATTCTGGGATTAACTGTACAGATCAGGTAATAAACCTTGTTCCTAGCTTGAATAAGTACAGCTGTTAACTCATTTTCACATTTTTGTTGAAGGTTATATACAATGCAGATCGCATTATATCAGACATTTGCACTAATGTTTGTAAATTGTATTTTAAAACAGACTGCTCTGTATTTATTTTTAATTTTACCTGCGTGTTAATCTCAGACACAAGGTCCATATCATATTAGTTAAAAGAACAAAGATTTATTATTTTGTCTTTACTTGCCTGAATGTAAAGTTTGCAAAAAGTCTTTGTAAACCAGGGGTGGCCAAACTACGGCCCATGGGCCACATCCGACCTGCCAACTAGTTTAATCTGGCCAGCCAAATACTTTGTGCATTTTTGTCAGATGCAAACTTACAAGCAATTATGAAAGCTTCAACTATAAGTTTTACTTCAGATATACTTGAAAAGGCTTGTTGAAAGCTGTGGACAGTTGCATTTATCTTAGTGATGTATAAAATTTCTATTAAATAAAAGTGGAAACAGAATGTTGTGAATTTATTATTATTGTTATCATTGTACTACAATAAATTTTAACAAACCATTTTTGCACAGATTGTGATTACCTAAATCGCACTGGAGCTGGCCCTCCAGTGACCAGGCAGTAATGAATTCGGCCCTCGTGTCAAGAAGTTTGGCTACCCTTGTAAAATATAAAGCCATGTGAAAGTCTTTGTTTGCCTATATGACTCTTGGTCACAACTTGTACTTTTATGTGGTTAGATAGTCACTGTGATCAATACTATAAAGAGCAGGGGTGCCCAAAGTTTTCTAAGCATGGACCGTATTTCGTTATTCGAAATTCTTGGCAGGCCACAGTATATAGCAGGGCTACTCAAATGACGGACCGCGGTCCGAATCCGCACCTTTGGATGTTGACAGCCAAACCTCGTCAGCCTCTCAAAGGCTTATTCTATACCCAAAAGTTTTCATCCCAAAACCTTGAGCTTTTGGCCATACTTCTAAAGCAACTCCTAGCCAACTACATGAGTAATTGTCAATCAAGCTCAAGCTGTTGTTCAGCTCTATTGCAGCGCACACCTGAGCTGGGCTTGTTGTCTTTACCTGGTTGTAACTAATTGTTCGTCGTAATTGTTTGTTGTCTTTACCTGGTTGTAACTAATTGTTCGTCGTAATTGTTTGGGCTTGTTGTCTTTACCTGGTTGTAACTAATTGTTCGTCGTAATTGTTTAACAAAAGCTTGTCACTACAAGGTTTATCCTGGTGAAAATATTGGATTCAGAGCTAGAAAATAGCAATGAAACCTTCCTTGTCCAAAACAACGCAATTATACAAATTTACTACTATGCACAATCATGAAAGATAGTTAAGTAAGGGAAGAGTTTTACAGATATTAGTCCTTTAGGAATGGAATTTTGTTTTTTCGCAGGAAGTCAACAATATGTGAAGAAAACCTGAGGTATTTTCAGCATTTTCAAGAAATGATAAAGGAAGCAGTTGGATTTTTGGTTGACATAGTGTAACACTTCAACGTCTTGAATGTAAAACTACAAGGAGTAAAACATACTACTCTTGATTTGATCACTACTATTCGCCCTTTTCAGAAAAAGTATGCTATTTTCAAAGATGTCATTGAAAACAAACTTGTGATACTCATTTTCCAAGTCATTTTGGGGAAAGTACAAGCAAGAAGATTCCAGATATTTTCCATTTGTAGAAAAGTTGATCACCAACATTGGCAAACAGTTTGGTGACTTTGTTTCTAAAACAGTTGCTGCTGTTTCCTCAAAACACTTTTCAGTGCCAGACATTACAGAATTTTCAACTGAAGCAAAAGACGCGTGCACATGTGTGGACCAAAGATGTAGCGGAAATTTTACAGGTACCGGAGCTTTGCTGAGTATTTTCACTTACATTTGTAAGGAACAATTATCATTCACTGATGAAGGTGGCTGAGCGGAGCTTCGGCAGCTTGACACCACTGGGTGTGGACGTAGCCAAAATTCATCTTGAATAGAAGAAATATAATTCTAGTAGAATGCAGCAGTGAAATAAATATTTTTTGATTGCATGCCTGAAAACTTCGTGTCAAAAGAAAATATCTCTAAATTTTTTCCACTCCTCGCAAATTGTTACTAGAAACTCTCGCTGTGTCCAGGTCTGCCTGATGCTACAAGAAATGCGAATTTTCCCCTCCTGCAAGCTAAATGTAAAGCTCGGGACCCCACTTAGCTTATAATTCGGTTTTAGTAGGCTATTCTTTTGTTGTTTTTTTTTGGAGTATTTTTCAGTGAATTAGTGTTTTAGTATAGCTATCCGCATCCGGATTCACTATCATATTTTAATTCTTTTTCTGAGTGTTGGTAGTGACTCCCCTACTGTGGCTAATGGACCCCTTTCAGCTGTGTTTTCCTTCCTGGCTCAAACCTCTAGTTATGCCACTGACTGCTGGCAGTCCACACTTTAGAAAAAAAATTCATAAAGAACAAGTTTCGTATCTGAATGACGAGTAAAAAATTTACCACTACCTTCTACTCGCAATCACTACCTTAAAACAAAAATGTAAGTAACTGCCCAAAAGCAGAAGATGCTATTACTCCCACCAGCAGATGAATAAACAATGCTGACAACATATGTTAATATCTATATCTGTTTACCAGATTTGTATACAAATATGTACAGGGGCGTAATGAGGTTAGATGGCACCCGGTGCATAAAGCAAGTTTGATGCCNCCATGTTTGAACCTGAGCTCTTTCGGAAGCAAATGTACTGTATTGAAGAAAGTGCTTGTGACATTTTTGGACTTTTCGGCGACCCAGCAGTGATTCGGCGCCGGGAGAATTGCACCTCCTTGTTACGCCCCTGATATGCAGTACTATTATATTGTCATGTTGTGTTTTTGTTATAACAATCCAAGGCATATCACATTTGCATGATTTTATGGGAGTAACCGGACCTCGAAAAATATTTGACGTTGGCAAATGGACCCTTTCCTAAAATAATTGAGTAGCTCTAGTATATAGTAACTTCTGTCCATAAATTTTGGCTTTAGCATTAAGATTGTATAATGTAGAGTAAACAATCACAAAAATTTCTTTGGTTATAACACCACAATGGAACTCTTAGTTCATACATATGTCTAATATATACAGCCCTCATCTTGAATATACCTTTTCTTAATCAATTGGTTCCCCAAATCATTTGGAAATAGGAAACTGCAAGCTGCATTAGTGGAGCCTGCGCTCCACTAATGTTAATATATGACTTTATTTGAAGAAGAAATGCCTTAAAAGCACTACCAGTAAATTTAACAAAACAAATGGTGTCACCTACCAGCCATACTGGTACATGTAATGCACACTGCCTTAAGAAATAATAAATGATTATCGTGTAACAGAACGATTACAAACTACATGTCCAGCATGTAGGCTTGTTTGTGTTGTTCAATCATTATAAAAAATCGATTCTAGGTCACATTTTTTTGATGTTTGTGCTGAAGTATTTGAAGCGATAAATTTTGACTTGTAGGCTAAAAAGAGGCCTGTAGGGCTTACAAGGTGTGGAAACCCGCTATCTTTGGGTTAGTTGCACTACAAAAAGTCAAAAATCTAGGAAATATCTTGCAAGTTTTCTTCATCATATGCAATATAATAAGCATATAAATTATGGGCCGCACTTTGGGCACCCTTGCTACAAAGCAACTCTATCCTTTTGCAGGACACATAAGAAACAACACACAACACAAGCCTTGCCATAGTGTTGGAAATTAAGTTTTTTTCTTAATTCTCAAATAGCTTCACAGATATAGTTATCTGCACGTCTGTTTGGTGCCAGATTTCCCAGTGGTTTTCAAAGGAAGCATTCAGTTTATCATGCGAAGTTTTTATGTAACTTACATATAAGCCTAGTAGTGAGCAATGTCAAAGGTACTTTTTGTGTATAAATATAAGCATAATATGTTTTCAATCGTAGTAGTGTGTGATCATTATTGATGTTCGCTTCTTTTAATGCTTTCTGTACTTGGTTATGACACTGGCACCCACTCCCTTCAAATGACCCTCCCAAGAACAGCCCGGGTCTGGCTTAACTGCCTCCGCAGTCCGCACTGGTGTTGGACATTTCCACTCCTGCTTGTGCAAATGGGATATGGCCTCCTCTGCAACCTGTGAGTGTGGCGCAGAAGAACAAACTGTCGATCATGTCCAATCCATCGACCTCCTCATGGACTGCATGGCCTGACGGCTCTGGATGATGAGACAATCGAATGGATAATATACGGCATTGCTTTTTGACTGATTATGTTTTTGTGTACAAGTTCATTTTCAGGAAACCCTCAAGAAACATCACTTTTGGCTTAATAGTTTGCCCATGGATGATCTAGGGCCTTGCTCCACAACTGGCATGCTGCGGCACACCAGTGTGCAGCAAGATGATGCTTGGTGTGCCACGGAATGATTTTATCAGATAATATCAACTTTACTGTTCACGAACTCAAGCCCTAGCTAAACCTGTGCATTAATGTTGTTTTTAGAACATCCACTGTGCATCAACGTTGTTTTTATGACATGAGAATTGAAGTTTTCATAACCATATGGTAGGCCTGGCGTGAAACAATAATGATGGGTGAAGGTGGAAGCTTTGCTGCGTTANCAAAATGTCAAAATCCAGCCATTCAAATTATGCAGTGCTGTTATGTAGGGAAGCCAGACCCGTAGTCTGGGTTTAAGGTTTTTGGGGNCAAAAAATTTGTTTTTGTTTTAAAACAATTTTTTTGGGCACAACACAATGTGGGGCCTGAGGGAAGCCTTGATGATCAAAGTTTTACCAAAGGAATTGTCAAAAACAATGAATGATTGTATCCACATTGTCAACTTTGTTAAAGCAAGAGCCTTGAATTCATTATTTTTACGTTGCTATGTGAAGAAATGGGATCAGAACATCAATCACTGCTATTTCATATTTATGAGCATTGGGTTTTTCCAAGAAGCAATCAATATAGAACTGTTGACAGATTTTATGTTGGATTTGGCCCAAGAACACTTAGCTTTTTCACAATTAATACAGAACAATATGGCTGAATCTGGAATCCTTTTTCTGCTAATGCTGAAATGTCAACGCAAGAATTATCCTTACCTGTCAGAAAAAACATCATGAACTGAGAAATAACAGAACTGGAGATCAAAATTCGGTGATGTTCCACTTGATAAGATTTGGATTTGTATTGAAGAGGTATATAGGTGAATTATTGAAATTCTTCATTCTGTGAAACAAAGGTAACTTGTGTGAACCAAGTTTCTCATCTTTGTTATTGATCAAATATGATAAACGAGCCATGCTTGAAAGAAGTTGATGGAGAACATTGAGTTGCTCTTTTAGATACAGAGCGTAATGCACAGCGATTGTTCTTATTGAACCAAGTGTAAATAACTCAAAATAAATCATGGAATATATTGTTTACATTAGTGCTTGAGGTGTACTGCAAAATTTTGAAAGTTATTAAGTGTTCTGCGAGTGAAAAAAGGTTGCGGAGCACTGATCTAGGGTGTCACTTAACACTTTGGTGTCTGGTCGCTTTTGGGGATTTCCGAGAAAAAAACACCGAAACGCACGTGGCTTTGCGTGGGAATTTCTCTGGTCCAGTAAACGTTACCGACTCAGTCAAAGTCTCAAAAGACACAGCAAGTCTTGTAGCTTGCACTCGAAAAAAATTTTTTTATTGGGGGTGCAGATTTTTTGTGAGTGATGTCATAAGTGGAGGACTTTTAGGCCACCTTGGCCCACTTCACCTGGCCCTGGGCCTAAATCGTTAGATGGTGGTATTTTGTTGAAGTTTTTACTGGAAACTAGGCTACAATCTGAGTCTTTTGATACTTTGGATAACCTGCTGGGGTTTCAGGTTCAAAAGTTATGATCTAAAGTA
>JGI24159J19872_10013294_pt1 | contig 10705 bp, 10 predicted proteins | sample Ectturendosymbi4_FD_19872 | JGI IMG/M metagenome (IMG submission 19872)
GAACATTCTGCAGTACACCCGATCTCGACTTACAATGTTGGTGAATAACTAAGAAAATAAACATCAATATTCTGATTGCTAAGGGGGGGCTTGAGCCTCTTCAGCCCCCCCGTGTCTGCACCTTTGCTTAGAGGGAACATCGATCTACATATTACATAATCAAATAGGGGTGAGAGGGGCTTTCAAAATGATGATGGAGTAAAAAATAGATATCTAAAATTCTGATGACGGAATATGTGAACGCGCCCTAATAACAATGGATGTTACAGTGCTACAGCACAAAAATCTTTCCAAAAAATTTAATTCTTCGATCATTTTCTGCTATGAATTTTTGCAGCATTGCTATGAGATCAACCTGATCCATTAACTGTTTGTGAATGTGCAAAAACATCCTGTGGTTCAAATACTCTTGGTTAAGTTTGTTGGACAAGTAGTTCTTCAGCTGTCGAAGGCACGAAAATGATCGCTCTGCTGTAGCACTGACATTGGTACTGTCAAGTCAGGCCCGTCGCCAGGATTTCGCAGCAAGGGGGGCAAAAATCACAAGGGGGCCACATTTTTAAATACAATATTGGATGTATGCAGCAACCGGGGGTGCAAACACGAAATGGGGGCCACATATTTTAAATGGGGGGCCGTGCACCATTGCCCCCACACTGGCGACGACCCTGTGTCAAGTACAGCCATAACAGTCGTGCAGTACTGTAAATTCCCCTAAGATCATGGGCGTCGGAAGCGGGGGGCAGGGAAGCCTTGCCCCTGGATTTTGAAATTGACATTTTTCTATTACATTTTTAGCAAAAAAAGGTTGTTTTCTTAGTTTCCAGAAGGAAAAATGAAATATCATAACTTTTGGCCTCCCCCTGGAAAATTTTTTATGGTTACCTGTGGAAAATCCGCTAATGGTCCCCTCCCCCGGAAAAAATCCTTCCGATGCCCATGCGTTAGAACAGGGTAAGAGCTTTGCTGACATCACGTACAGTTTCGAAGGTATCAGGTACAAAAGATGTTCTTCAATGGTTTTCGTTAAGTTACAAGGGCATCAACATCTCCCTCGTCATATACTTTTAGATATCAGAATGCAAACACAAGACAAAGCATATGTAGCAAGTTGTCAGCAAAGATGCCAATTGTGTTGCGAATGCAATGCAAAACAAAAACACAATTGAGATTGATCTGTCACATGTGTCATTTTGTGTATAAGATTCAGCAAAATTTAACTACTTGGAATGGTGTTAAACTCTTGAAATTACATCAAATTGCACCAATTTCTCGATGGTGTGGCACGAAATTTTTCCTACACGCGAGGTTGAAAAATTGCACCATTTTACAAATATTGTGTAGTATTACACAATTTGGCAACACTGTTCGACAACACAACTGCGGCAAGCAAGCCCGAGCAGAGTGATTAGAATGTACATTGTACACAGTGTATTCTGCCAAACATTTACAAAATCCTGCCAAATTACAAATAATATTGCCGAAATTATCTGCACATTTTTTTCATTAAACGATTAATCGAACAATGACCCAATGCTAACTGTGTTGTATAAACTTATTTAGGTAAAATTCAAAATTTAAAAGTGGGGGGCCCAGGCCCATGCGGCCCCCCCGGTTCCGCTACCTATGTCCTCTTGCCCGCAATGCAGCAGCACGGACTTAGCGTTTTTATAGCGTGTGAAGGCCAGTCTTGTAGATTTGACAAGCAAGCGTTCTTCGTCTATCACAGTGGTTCTTTACCTTCTCTCCGCCACGCCTCCCTCAAGCAAATGTCCTTTGTTTCAAGCCCCCCTGACGTTTAAAGTAAATTAGATTTTTTCGTTTAAAAACTTTCCATGTTGTAAAACGCGTAAGAGCTCGCGCTCTCCTTGAAATGAGTTGACGCCCCCTGGGGAGGCGCGTCCCCGGGTAAGAATCCCTGGTCTATCATAATGTCTGACCGTCGTATTGTGTCACAACACCACCGTTTCGTCAAGATACACTAATTGATGGTGCTGGCGCAGCTCGCCCTGCATTACATGAGGGCGTTATGGTGATGCAGCTTTGCTGTTTAATGGTCGCATGGGGCGCAAGACAAGAGGTTCAGGAAACTGTAAGTCACAAACTTTCATTTTTGCCATGCAATTTTTGCGCCACCGTCAAATTGGCGCCCATGGCACGTGCCATGTCTGCCATACCCTAGATACACCACTGCAAGTATCCACACTTTTCTCTTCATATTTTGCGTTTTGCTTTACGTTTGGGTTTTAGCTTTAGCGGTTAGGTTTAGGGGTTAGGTTTAGGTGCTAGGTTTAAAACTTTAGGTTTATAACGGAATCAGTCGAGTACAGCAGAAACTTCCCTCCGACCCTAACTTGTCGCAGAAACGAGCAGTGCTTCCCGCGTTTTCATCGCGAGAGGATACCTTAGGTCAAATGCGCAAAATCGGCATCCATTTTATCATCTACCAGTTTTGTCTGACATCTCAACTAGCGCCCGTAAACTCGTGCGCGTTGTCTGCACTTTTCCACTATGGAGAAAAGTTCATGCTTGCGGGTTGGAAAAACCCCGTTTGTGGTAATTGTGTGTTTTTCTCCGATGTGATATAACGCTGAATTGTGTCAATTAGGGACTGTAATTCACTCAGGGCGTACTTCCTTACCAGCATGGAGCAGGAGAGGTTCTTCAAATGCAATCTATATTTTAATGAGCTTAAATTTTGGTCTCTTCTTTGGATACTGAACTGGGGTAAGGTGACCCCCACAGGTTTGAGTTCCACCTGCTCAGGTGTGGTTTTCCTTTTCATCAATACAGCATCAAGTTTCAGTACAAAGTAAACTTCATCGACGCACAAACCACGGAATAAGAGCTGCGTTTCCAATGTCGTTTGTGTAATCAACCTAATTGAATGAAAAAACTTTTTTTGTTTATTAATGGGTTACATTAACTCCGTTTGTGATTCACTTGACAAAAAAAGAGGTTTGTCGTTCTAGGCATTCTATGATTGATCATTGTGGTTAATGCCAATACAAGTACCGTGTGTATTTTTGTCAGCTGTTCTCCTCGATAATTTTGGCGAAGTCGTTGAGAGCATAGGCTGCTCTGAACTATGTAGCGACTTGACAATGTTGTCAGTGCAAGGCTCAGTAATGGGTGGGGGGAGGACCTTCGTCCCATTTTGATATTTAGTTATTAAATTCTTAGTAGAAAAATTTTTTTCTCTTAGTTTCGAAGTTTCGGGTTGGCAAAATGAAATTTAACCACTATTTCTACCAATCCCTGAAAAAAAACACTAATTTCCACCTATGAAAAATCCCTCCGACCCCCATGGTCTTAGTGCAACTAACATGATGGCAATGTTATGACTGCTGAAAAACGGGGTTTCCAAGGGAAAACGCAATGTTATTCCTTGATTCAAAAGTCGTAGNTAAGCAAAGAAAAATTACTACGTCGCCATATTTGAACTCCATGCAATTGGAAGAGCATTCGAGCCCCTNGTTCAGGGGCNTGCAAAGGTCTGGTGATGCGCGGGCAGACGGGACGAATACTTGATTTCATGCCCACCTATCAATGCTAGTACTGAGGTGTGTGAAAATACAGGCACAGTGAAACTACCTGCCTTGACCTTTGCCACGTGCAAAAGGATTGCGCCACAAAACTTCACCTCTGGTGAGAATTAGGAAGAGAAAAAAGCTGTACGAGTCTCGTACCACGTTACGCAACAACAGCAAGGCACTTTCTTGCTTGTGAAGTGCTTGCGAGGGCACATAGTTCTGCAATGGGGCTTTTGGCGCGAAAAAAAATGAAAGAACATTTCAGAAGGAACGCTGGTTTTCTGCTCAAAAAACATAGTACGTTTTTAAACGTATCGTGCTTGGCGCTGAAATTGTTCTAACATCTCCGGACCGGACGATGTTCTTTCGGACATATTTACTGTATTATTTTGAACTTTGTTCAATAAAAAGCGAAGAACCTATCGCCAAATCGTCACACTTGATATTGACCTGTGACAAAATTCGCATTGCTACTAAAAATGAAACCAAGCAGACCAGACACCATCGGAACATGAAGCTTTCTTTACTCATAATTCCAACATTGAACAATAAAGTTTGAGGTCTCGGTTCACTGCACTGTTCGCTTTATTTTGATTATGGCGTTTATAGTTAAATGATTAAAAAATGCATTTATAATTTTCAACAACATGCCGCGGCCAGAATTGAGACATTTGGAAGACAAGTTGCAGATTAGAATTAGGGTAGCAGGATTTGGCCAACCTAAAAAGGGGTTGGAGTGCTTCATCTCTCTCTCTCTGGTCACTTAACTTTGCATGCCGCACTCAGGGAAGTTTCCAGCAGATCCATGCAGTACGTGTTAACGGCCTTGCAATACGAAGCATCTAGTGACCAGATTCTAGTCACAGCATTACGTAATTTAACTCGTTGGACGCTCCCCTGCCTTGGATGCTCGGGGCCATCGCACCCTTTGACCTCACCCTTCTGCACGCTGCTGGTTTGAAACGACGTAAACTTAACGGAGAATCTAACTCTCCATTAACAGCACTTTTTATCATCTTTCCAGTCTAGTATTGTCTACAAAAAATCCATTTCTTCCTGGATTTAACGTATATCTGCGAATGTGCAATCAGAGAGGATTTGAGGTTTGGAAATCAAGCTTTAATAACTAAATCACTGCCTTCACTCCTTGCATTGAACCACCCAAAGCCCGGGAGGCTCGTCCTACTCAAACGCCTTGCCGTTTTGTGGCGAACTTTATCTTCCTGTACTGGCAAGAAAGTTCCACACACACACGAGATATAAGCAAGATTGGCAACGTGTCTTTATCTACGGGACGGCTGGCGACAAAAAAGAGGCACTGCACCTTCGACGTGGCAAGAAAACTGTCGAAATCAAACAACGGCGTTGTGTAATTCTAATCGCTGCGTACAGCAAAGCCAGCGCAGTCAGTATTTTGTGTTCGGTTCTGCGAGTGATACCGACTTGTGCGCAAGGAGCGCGATACGAAAAGAAAATAAACTTTAAAAGAAAAGCAGTTCTGAACGGGCAGGAACTCAAGATAAACGCGTTTTCAGGGCCTCAGCGTTTGTTCATATTGCGAGCGTTCCAATTAAAAAATAAAAAAACAACATGTTTTTGACTAATATTCGTGTGTTGAAACGAATGTGAGATTCCTCCATTGCTCGTTTCGTCAAGGTTAATATCAACACCGCATGCGCTGCGGAGCACGCTGGTGTCAAGAACGAGTACCGGGTGAGGGAATTTCCCCAACGTTGCGTTGTTTGACCACGACCACAACAGAATGATTATTTGCAAACGTCAACCAGAAGCGCATGGGCTGTTGAAGCAACTGCTTCCAGCCAATCACAACAAGCCCGGTATTCAGCAGTAGAAAAAAGCAAACCGCAAAGGCACGCGATTCGAGACACGATATCAACATTTGAATCATAATAAACAATCCGTCGAGCGCTTAGAAAATAAAACAAGTTTGAAAGCGACGGGAGCGTGGTTGGGCGACGCCAGAGTGAGGAGCACGCGACACGAGACGTGCACCTGACGTTGTATAAGAGCAACACGGCGTCCTGGCGACAAAAACAGCGTTAACACATCACGGCGTCACCTAAACGCGACTGCAAGCAAAAGCTTTGGCAATTTCGTAGTCAGCGCCCATGCTCTGAAGACATTTCGCGCGCGCCTTTTCAATTCGAGCGCTTTTGCATTTTGTTTGCTGTAAAAACGACATTATGACGTCGCAAGCGGCTGTTTTTTTCATGCAATATTTCCGGGTTAAATTTTCGACGCACATTTGCGGCAAAACCTTGTCGCAAAACTGCCTTTAGTTCCAGGCCTTTGCAAAGTCAAGCCAGGACGTTACCTCTGGCCAATCCAAGAGACGAGAAGCGTCTATTCCAACAAACCCTTGTCCAGTAACCGCAGGTAGACAACAAAACAGCGGCTCGAAGGGAAAGCAACAGAACATACGCGTTTGTTCCGGTTTCAGACATCGCGCTGAGTAGAAGCGAAATCAGAAAAAGTCACGACAATAATCAAAATTCGCATCTCGGCTGGCACATCCAGGTTGGTGCGCGCAGGACTGCCTCGGGTGAGCGGACGGAGATCTCGCGCGTGACAAAGACTTTTGCCATTTTGAAAACATAATTTTGATTTTGAAATAGCAGTTGCAGTTGAAATTTTTCATTGTTTCAAACTTTGCAACGACTAAATCGACAGATAACTTGAACAAGTGATACGAGTTGATTACCAGGTCCCACTAATAGTCTGAGCTACACACCAGATTGACTGTCACATGGGGCATGAAGTCTCAGTTGGCCTTCAGCCGCAGTGAAGAACGCACGCAAGGATAAAAGTTACCGGTTTTAAATATGAAAAATATAGTTATCATTGACAAAAAAGAACAGAAGTTATCGATTTTGAAAATGACACAAGGATAAAACTTATTGGTTTAAAACTGGCAAAAGAATTAAAAGTTAGCGATTTCATATAAAGTGATAAAAATCGTCAAAAGATCCACCGACTTCCAAGTCACAGTTTCCAAGCGCAACCAGTGAGAAAACATCGCTCCAAGCACCTCCCAATGTGGGTCCACGGAACTGCTTAAGATCGTCTTCGCTGACCGCAAGGACCGGTCTCAGTCACGAAGGCGACGTTTGCACAGTTCCGCTTCTTCGACTTCCGCCAATGAGATGCGGTCACGCATCAGATGAGACGCGATTTGCGCAGAAACGATATGAGCAATTTGTAAACGAAGTTGTACTGCGAGAAGGTCTGCACGAAGTGCATGCGTTGCTGCCGGAGCTGCGTGAGCATGTCCGCGATGCTTGTGTTCTGGAGATAAAAGAAAAGGAACCAATCACGTGAAACGAAGACAATAAGAACGAGGGAGGGCGAACAAGCAAACGGAACAGCCGCAAGACAACAATTTTTTGAAAGATGATTTTGAAACTCAGGACGCCAGTTGACGATTTTCTTGAGTCGATCTTCAATCCCTTAGTTGATAGGTTTCTAAAGATTTCTTGTATTTTTTCATGCTTGCTTGGCTATCAGCGCAATAAACCAAACAACACTGCAGGAGCCAGCAATGCTGACCTAACAGCAGAAGTAACAGCTGTTACACATGAACTACGCGCATAAGTCGACTCGCCACTAAACCTTTACAACCGATCTAAAAAACGCTGATATCAAACATTTAAAACGTGGCAACGATTTCATTGCAGTGCAACCATATCAACTGTGCAACAAAATATGTGAATGAAAACGTGGGTTTGAGAACAAAATTAAAACAACACAAGTCTTCCTCAGTGACTTCCTGCAAAGTTCCGCAGAAAAAATAACAACTTACTTGGTTGCGTTCCAGACACTGTATCATTAGCTGGGCAAGGATCAGGACGCCGGTCCGGCCTGACCCGGATGTGCACTGGACCACCACGGGGGGCGCTGATGAGTCGTTGTCCTGGGACAGTCTGTGCACGGATTCGAGCTCCTCAAGGAAAACTGAAACGTCAAGAAGTCTTATTGTTAAAATGAAACTAAACATTTACTGCGATTAGGTCACCGGAATATCAACCGTATACGAACATAGAGCATTGACTTGCCAGAAATGGAGCCCGAGGCTGTGCGCGTATGAATTACAGAAAGCGGCCAGACGGGCACATTGAAAATTGAGGGGTGCACTCCTAACATTTTTGTGAACGCTGCTCAACAAAAAATTTGGGTTCTGTTTCAAGCAAATTTAAACTTGGTGTGTCAGGTTTTAACCACTTTCCAAAACTGAGGTTCGCAATGGTTTTCAGTGCGAAGCTGCTTCACAGAGGAGGATATTTTCCACTGCCGCTACTACGTCACTGAATCACAACCAGTAAATAGTTTGCCATGAATAAGCTAAAGCTTGCATTGCTTGCCAATTACTCCCTAGTCTCAAGCGTATAAAGTGAAAATCGGCTTTCTGTAAAACAGTGTCCCCGCCATTGGATTGGCTGGCAGTGATCGGTCCCACCATCTTTTGCGTAAAAATTCGAGTTTTAGAGTTACGAGGCAGTGAAGTTTAAAAAACAAAATTGTGGCGTAGCTTTTGTCTTTGTACATCTCCGTTATTCTGCACATTTTGCTTCACTGCATTCGCTTGGAATGTCTTTATTTATTTACGTGCTTGCCTGAGACGCAAGGCTCATATCATGGAGTTGAACAGCACTGCTTAAAACACAAAAAGACTTAAACCAAAACATAACTTCAACAAGCATGATACGTCAAACATTTTGGTGAGCATTTGTTCCTTTACGACTTTCTGGTAAAGAAATACATCAACAATTGTCTTTTTGCAGTTAAATGCATATGCATATCGTGATTACTTATGTCCCAGAAGTCGTTGGACACGTGACGTAGAGACCATCTTTACCAATTTCCTCATTATCACGAGATATTGGAAAAATTCAATGCCAAGGGCACTGTCAGCAAAGAAGCATCACGGCGAAAAATGCGCACAATTGTCCAAATGAACGGACTACATCAGGAAGGGGATCACGACTGGTCGGGTGGGGTTTTGCTGAGAACACTTTGAATGAGGGGAGCTGGCAAGAAGAAATGGAAAAGGTTGCATGCAATCACAGAGGAAACCTTAAGCTTGGTGCTCAACTGTTGACTTCAGCATTGCATATGACATAATTGATTCTGTTTTTTATTCACAACTGATTCCGGTCTCTTTTGCGTTTGCACATAAACAGTTCTCGCCAGCATCAGGCAAGCAAGAGCTGACAGTGTGAACAATTACTCCTCAGTTTTGAGCCCACAACTCACCAAGAAAGTTTTCAGGGTCCTTGGGCACCCCGGTCTCAGGCCAGCCAATGTACTGCAGCATCCAGACCGTCCGCTTCTCCGCGCAGCCTTCCTTCTCCAGCACCAGGTTGCGGGTGATGCAGGTGTCGGCGCAGTTCGACGGCGCGCAGTTGTCGAAGCGGCACATGACGCGGAACTGGCCGTAAACGGCCGACGGGATGTCGGCGTTGTCCTCGGACGTGGGCCAGTATCGGGAGCACCGGTGCTTCCCGTGCTCCTGCGGAAGTAGAAAGGCAATAAACATCGGCGTCGCAGGGTTTCGGTGAAACGTGATTCTGTAAACGTTTTGCGGATTGGTATCCACCCTAGTAGTCAAAACACACATTGAGCGGACAGGCCGATAATAGCATTTTGGATTTCGGATCGCTTCCACGTGGTGCAGTAGCAAATGGCGAATGTGACCCCACACACATTGCTGTGGCAATCAATGTCGCATTAACGTATCTCTGGTGAATGTGCGAAAGTTATGGTTGCGAAGCGCATCGGGCATCGTTGCTGTTTTTAGTCAAGTTTGGGCACTTTCATGACAATCACGCCGATGCAGACAGTTAGAAAGCGGTAAGGAATTCTGCTGGGCTAAAATAACAAGGGAAGGAAACTGTACAAGCGAGATCGCAGACGAAGCGAATGCTTGGCCGACATAATCTTTTGTTGACTGATCACAATCGTTTTATTGTTCGGAGGGCACAGCGTGAGGTTATCTGCACGATGATCATGTTTTCGGCTGTTGCCAAACAGTTTTCAGGTTCACGTCTAAAAAATATAGTAGCAGATTTAAAGATGAATCATCGTCGACCATCAACAAGACGCTTCGTTTAGGAACCCGGGGTTCGCACATTTTAATTTGAAAATAAACAAGTCGATGTTTACCGTCACCAGCAGCTTCCGAAGAACGACTTACGCGTCGCAGATAGGCGGGCGATCGACACGAAGTTATCAAAAGTTGCTAAATAAACATGACTAACGCAAACGATTTTTTTCGAACGGCGGACTCTGCCGACCGTCGGGAGAAAAAACCATAACGTGACTGAGCTGAACTTACGACTTCCTTGGTTACGAGCACGATAACGGCCGATCCGTTGCTCCACACCATTTCCCAGAACTCGTGTTCGTACGGGTGGATGGGTGTCTGGCAAGCGATGTAATGCCAGTCCTTGCCCGCCACCGACATCTGCAGGAAAGAAACACTGAAATGCACTGGCCAGCAAAAGCTGTGTGTGTGCGCAGAGCTTCAATTGCGCAGCCGAAGTTATGTCGTCATAGACACGGTCGCCAAGCAACGGGCACTGACGCTGACATTGTACGGGTGTGACCTTCGCAACTACAGGAAGTCAGTTTCCAGCCGAGGATTTTTTCGGTCATGGACCGAACTTTTTTTAATGACCGAAAAAAATTAAGTCAATTCGGTCACAACGTCTGAAAATACAGATTAGTGAATACTGTTATGGCGAGTTTTGATTTTACTATTACGGGACAAATGACCGAAATGTCTCAGCGACAAACAAATAGGTTCCAGCAGCAAGTATTATCAAGTGAAGTCATCAAAATATCAGGAGCGCTACCGCTTCAATGCGCTCTTCGTTCTACTTCGCTTTTGCGAGACTAGTCTTGCTGTCAAGTCACGCGCAAAGTTTGCTGGGGTTTTAAGTGGAAAAAATGCTTGTTTTCATCACTCTTGACAACTCGCGATTTTTGGATTTCGGAAAAAATGCACCCACTATGATCTCCTTGCCAATTGTTAAACAAGAAAAAAAAAAAACGAAAAAAAACACACAACAAGCAATTCTCAGCCGATCATAATCTTCTCACGACCTCAGTGCTTTCAAACTCGACTGCAGTTAAATAAACTCTTGGTCTCATAA
>JGI24159J19872_10013297_pt1 | contig 10702 bp, 3 predicted proteins | sample Ectturendosymbi4_FD_19872 | JGI IMG/M metagenome (IMG submission 19872)
TTAAAACCACAAACAACAATGGAAGTGACAAACGTGTTGCTTTCTTAGTCTTTATTAAATGTTTTATTAACAAAATAGGCCTATTTTCAGATAAAACTGTGCTCTCAAATTTTTGTATGAAATACTCAATAAGCCACTAATTTTTTTTGTGATCTAAATAGAACTTATCAAGACCTTGCAAATGATGTATGGCACATGTGGATTGGTTTGGTAAAACGAAAGTTCTAAGCAATCAAAAATGGTGTTACGCATGGGTGAACACAGGGGGTCCTGTAGTTTACCCATGGGTTACACATAGAAACCCATGTCGAATGAACTTGTACTTTCAAAATTGGGTGAAATATGCCTGATGCTACAATATATCCAAACCACAAGGTCTGAAAGTTAGTATTAGTCAAGTTATAGATCTATGAAGTCAGACCACCGAATTTTTCATGAATTTTCTGCTTCAGTGAACACAAAAAGTGGCCGTCTTTAAACACTCATAACTTCGGTTCTACTTGGCCGATTTTGAAAAAAATGGTATATTTGGAATCAGGAAAAGAAGTTCTACAAGCATATCAAATTCCATAAAAATCTGAGAGGGTGGGTTGCATGGCCTGGATCAGCTGTCGTGAAATGACCCACTTATGACTGTTGAAGTTTTCTTCCTCCACCTGTATCATGCAGTCCAGTACTACATAATGTGAGGAATTGTTGCAACTGCATTCTTTCAAACCAGTCATAGCACATTCGATTATATTTGGACCAATGACTATGCAAAACTATTGGTTCTGTTCACTGGATATTGGCATTGGGTCATTGTTTTATTTGTTTTCTACATTGGAAAATAAAAATTTAGGTTGCAACCAGGGTTATGGAGCCAGAACTCAAATTTCAGGCTCTGGCTCCAGCTCATAGCATCTAAAGCTATTTTCTCCAGCTCTGGCTCCAACATCTACAAGCTTTTGGCTCCGACTAAAATTATTTGGACCATTGAAAACGGAAAACCAATTCAACATTTGCACAACTTCAGTTGCACCACAAACTCGGGCTTTGTAAGCAAAACCTAAATTTCAGGCTCCAGCTTAAGTTCCACCATCTAAGAGTTTATGGTTCTGGCTCCATCTCTATTCATCCAAAATTGCTTGGGCTCCGGTTCCAAAGCCCTGGTTGGAACCTAAATTTTCAGTTGCACCACAAACTCGGGCTTTGTAAGCAAAACCTAAATTTCAGGCTCCAGCTTAAGCTCCACCATCTAAGAGTTTATGGTTCTGGCTCCATCTCTATTCATCCAAAATTGCTTGGGCTCCGGCTCCAAAGCCCTGGTTGGAACACAGAGTTGCTAATGCCTAGGCACTGGCCTGCTTGCAAAGAAAACCTTTGCACAAAAAATATGTTCGGATAGATATGTGTACCGTAACTAGGGTTCTATTGGCATTTATATATTGAAAGTTCTTCATAAGCTGTTAAGGAAGTTGCTGTGTACATTTTTTATCCTTATGGTCTAGTTGCAGTCCTGGTGTAAAGCATAAACAGCTAAAACAATACTTTTGACTCAAAGCATCAAGACTACAGTTAGCAATTGATTCTAATGGTTATTTGCCATTTTGAGTATCATTTTAAGAGATTTAATGATGATTTAGTTCATATTTCAACTAAATGCTTTTGTTTTCTGTTGTCTGAAGTCACTATTGTCCTTTTTGCAGACTTCAGTGTGCATGAGCAATCCGGAGCATATTGCATCCAGTATATGCCACGGTATCGATCTCTTCTAGCTGCTGGTAAAAATGGATGCATCACTGCCTTTGATGACCGGTGTTTGGTGAGCCCTGTGCATCAATTTTTAGCCCATGAAACGCCGATCAAATGCTTGGCTGTTGACCCTTTTGAACGGTTTTATGTTACTGGTTCTGCTGCAGGAGATGTGAAAGTATGGAATGCAGCATCACACAAACTTTGTTATGAGAGTACAAATGAGCATGCAAGAACTTCATTGTTTAAAAATTTTGGGTCTGGTACTGTTCAAGTCTTGGCTACAACTGAGCACATACTCACTTGTGGTGCTGATGGATCACTTAAGATGAAAACTCTTCCAGATCTTGCATATTGGGCTTAAATTTAGAAAAAATAAATGCATTTCAACTATTTCGTATTTGCTTGAGTTGAGCGCATGGGCACTGAAAAAATTCCTGTGTGGTTTTGGCTTCGTTCTGAAACATAGCACTTGATTTTCCACAAAGTTGATCATTTCTCTAAGAGAGCTTGTCAAAACTACCTAGTGTAGTTTCATGACAGATCTGTTGTAAGTGATATTGCTTCTAGGAAACATTCCTTCTTCACAGATTTGCTGATTACATCTAACATTATACATATGGAGAACTTCAATAGCCACTGACGTTATTTTTTATGGTGGAATGTCGTGCAATATGTTCATGCAACTAGCTGCGTAAATTTAATGCTAGAAATCGAATTAAATGCATGGATGTTGAATCATAAATAACTGGAATGACTTTAATTTTTGTGCTTTATAGCCTAGTAATGAATTAAATGCAGCCAGATATGAAGGTTACTTCATAACGCTTTTTGTCTGTCCATAAGATTTTTTGTGGGTTCTTGTAGTAGATAACATCTCATTTTCATGAAATTTTCTTCTATTTTTGTCGTCCCCGTCGCGGTTTGAACATGTTTTTGTGAAAAAAAGTAGCATTTGTATTGAATGTGAGAGTTTAAAAGCTTGAAATCAGTTGCAGCAGAAAGCCACACAATCGTAAATATTTAAAATCACACCCATTTCTCAAAGAAAACCATAGAATATAGGGTGAATCTAAAATTTTCATGATTCTGTTAAAATGTACTTCCTTTCTCTAGCCATTCCCAAAATANCATAATTCAAAAAAATGTTGTCAGGTTCAGTGTTTAAGATTGTACAACCCAAAGTAAAAAATAATTCGTGCTTTTTTCAGTAATGAAAACGCTTTGGGCCTTTTTTGTAATAGTTTCGTTGGAGTGCGTCACTCTTATTCACAGGATTGCGGAGTCGGAGGTAAAATTTCCAACTCCGACCTTTCCAAAATTTCCGACTCCTTAACATAAAGTGAATTAAGTTTGGCTGTCAATAATTTTGTAGCAACTAGCAATCAATGGAAATTGTGGTACACAGCAAGAATTCTCTGTTTCAACAAAAGTTTCAAAAGAAATTGTACCATTTCAACAGGAATTCCCAGTATAGGAGAGTGATATAAAAAAATGATCCAATTGGACTGTCGGAGTCGGACAAAAAATCCTACTCATAGTGTTGTTAGGAATCCGACTCCACGCAAAAAACCTCCGACTCCGCAACTCTGCTCGTTCATCAGTTTAACTCTTGTTGCAGCGTTCATTGATATAGAAAGTACTTGTACAATATTGCGTGTAAATGTTTTTTTCTTTGATTTACTGTACAACCCATCGAAATTCGTCTTGCATAAGTGCTTTGCTAAAAGTGCTTAATGTATTTTTTGTCCGCTTTTTATGACGTCCAAGTTGCTTTTATGCACGATGTAAAAATTCTAGCATTGGCGTGTACATAGTATGGTCTGCAAACAATATATGTGTAATGCATAAACAGTACAGAATGAAAAGGCAATATTAGCACGGTGTTAGTGCTTTGCAACGTTGATTTGTCTGTGTTTTTGTACAACTTCAGCTCTTATGAAAGCATCAAACCAACCTGTTTCCTTTTTGCCGAATGCATTTTGCATGCGTGGCAATTCTAAGGCATTGCTTAGCGATACAATCCTGGCAGAAGCATAAGACTTCGTTTGTGGTTATGTTATGCGTTTGGCAGTATGTTGTTTTTGACAAAGCACCAAAGCTTGATGTTATTATTTTACCAAACGTTACGAATTTGTCATGAAGTAACGATAATCCTGACCATAAAGCATTAACTCCCTCCCAAACCAGGGTCGGATCCAGCAAGTAAGGTTAGGGGGCGATTTCAGTAATATTTAGTAATGAAGTCTCATAACGTCTTCGCTACTGTAAGAGAGTTGGATTATACTTCACAACAATGGTGTGGCAAAACGATGGACGACAAAGTGGCCTTATATCACGAATGATGTTTTGCGAATTGTGCATAATTATGGAGAATAAAGTTAGTTTCGTAGGTTTTCGGGGTGGCGATCACCCCCCACCCGGATCCGCCCCTGTTACAAACTACTAAAAAAAGCAGCATCAGTGACGTTGCCACATGATGTCTTCGAGATTGGAACCAGTTGTAGACCATATTGATGACCTAGTTGGTCTTTCAACTTGGAATTTTGTAAAAAGGGAAGCAATGCTTTACGGCCATGAGATTACTTGAAAGCAACCTTGCATTTCCGAGACCTCTACAATCTAAATGTGCTAACATTGCCACTGAGTAATATTTCGTTGCAAACCAGCTCTTGCTTTCCAGTATGCGACATCAGAGTGATGTAACGTAGTATCTTTCGCCATCTGCGATACAAACCGTTAAACTGCTTGCTGCGAATAAAGTAAAAATAACGTTCTTTGTTGCAATGGCTGAACAATTAATTGATGTGCAAAATATTCCATAAATTGCACTGCGATCAATTAGAGACTGCATAGATCTTACTAACTGCCCTATTCTTCATTTTTTGTTTTCACATTTCCTGCTGGTTCACAGGAAATGTTCCTTGTTTTTTTAAACCCGTGGGTGTATTGTTTTCTTGCGAGCAGCAGTTTATTTGATGTGGAAAATCTAAATATGTGTGTGCAGCAGCAGGGGGGCGGATCCAGGGGAAGCTTGGTGCAAATGACCAGGGCGCCCATGAAGTGGCGCCTCCTTTGGCTTTCAACAGTATATCACATGTTGTCAGTCTGTAAATTTCTAAGACAAAAACTGTGACGCTGACAATTATAGCAATATTTTGGTTCGAAAAAAGAAAGGAAGACATTGTACTGTTTCTCTTCAAAATTTACAGAATGTCTTGTCTTCCGTCGATCAATTTATTCAAGTCTTTTAAACGGTTTCCTCTAGAAATGTGTAACTACAGCAATGTTCAATTGTGTAACTACGGCAATGTTCATAAACGTTCAGATTTTGTAGTTATTTCGACGCTCCTTGTTTTGACTACTCGCCCAAACGCCAGGAATGGATCCGTCACTGTTCGGGCATTCGACATAACCATCAGTCCCCTCAAAACGCTTCTGTAGATCTTAGACAATCGTAATTGACACGATATACACATTGTTGTTAAGTGCGTTTTGAAGCGTGTTAGGACTGGATTCGAGTCCCGANCATTTTGTTTATTGCCTAATAAGGAAAAGGAAAACAATTGACAAAGGTTTAGAGTGTTCAAATTTCGCCANTAAACCTTACATAANTGTTCACAAATTTGGATATGACGTTATAAGAAAAGTATAAAACGCGTTCTAATACTTGTTTGTGAACCCGAGTCAACACAATTACTGATGTCCTATCAAGCCGGGCTTGCCCCTTACGTCTTTGCCAGCGATGTTTTGTTATCCTCATTTTGACTGTGTATCCACCGCAAACTTATCGCTCGAATGATGAAATAGTTGTTAGTTATATGCTTGTATAATATATTTGTTAATGCTATAGGGATGTTTGACCGAGAAAGTTGGTTATTCGATTGCAAGCCGCGCAAAATAGAGTTAAAAAATTATTGTAAGACGCACTTGAACATAGGTTGCCTAAGCGTCTGAGATACTTTCGCGTACCAGTACGTTCCGCGCTTGGCAACCCTTCAATGATGCTTCACAACAACTGCCTTCTTTTCATCATAATCCCTCCTGTGACGGATGTGCACGTGATGCTGAAGGGAACATATTGTGAATATGGAATTTGGCCAAAAAAAACGTAGCCAAGGAAAGACTCAGCGTCATTTATACCTTTCGATAAGGTAAAGAAATAAATGAAAGCCGCACTTGCGGGTGCGGCTTACAATCGAATAAATACGGTATGCGATTTTCAGTTCAGATTCTGAACGCGTGTAACCCGTTGCTTGTCTGCCTGTGAAACAACAGTGTTTTAAGTGCAATAAATTTCAGTGTTTGTTGTATCAAACACCATTGCCTGAAAAGATGTTATCGAAACAGGAGCAACTGAAGATCAGAAGTACTTCGTTAAGAAAACATTATTGCCAAGGTTTTACAACTGCTACTACAAATGCCACTACACCTGCATCTTTGATCAGTTGTATCGTTCAAACGGAAATTAGAAAACTTTCCGGCCATACTTCAAGTATATTTAACTATTTGTGCAGATTTTTTAGTGTATTTATGCAGATTAAAGTTGCAAAAGAATTACGGGTTGCACTGCTTCGATTTGGCGTACGCCACCGAAACGTTGACCTTTACCAGTACAGATAACACGAAAACTTTGGCCGAATTTGATAGCGCGAAAATAGATCTAATTTTCCTCTATCGAAGTTCTAACCTTTCGAGTTCGAGGCTTATTGAAGCACTAGTTCACAGGTGACAAATGTGTAGGCTAATAGAAAGCAGGGAACGTAGGGAATATTTCAGCAAATGACATGATTAGTTGTTTGACCCCATTCAAGATTAGGCGCAAAAGAGTTGCATTTGTGTAATATTATAATAATTTCAGAATTAGAACATACTGCAGAAAATCTCGATCTCTCACTATACTTTACCATTCATGCGAAATGAGCCAAAAACAATAATTATCATCCCAATAACCGCTTTTTCTGCTGAATACATACTCTATAGCCTATTAAGCACGGCAGTAAATAAAATGCAAAGTAGTGTAAAAAAGTCAAACAATTTTTTTAAAGATTTTATGTAGGCCTATTTGCCGCAGTGTCATGGTCCATATCACAAAGGTAATCGAATAACATAAGAGCACAACAATGGTTAGTCATAGTGCATTACAGAGTAGGTGTTAGTACACAATCAACACTGAGCGGAGCAAAACACTTTAACAGTGACCCAATATAACCAATGGTGGACTTACGGTTGGGGAGCCCGAGGCAAGTCTGAAAAGGGGGTCCTCTAATGTCATAATACTCAGCCAACCATGGTAACGATCTTTTGGTCAAGCCAAGGAAGGGGATATGCGGGCCACGGTGTGCACTTCTCTATGTCGCATTAGGGGTTGAAAGAATGGATTTGTTTGACAGCAGACACGAAGCCCATAGTACAAACACACACTCTGCACAAGGCAGGTTGATAAAAACGCACAGTACAGAACGTTTTACAGCGGCATTGGAGGCTGAATCACAGGGTTACAGACACTTTCTTAACAGACGATTTGCAACGGCGTTGGAGCCAGAACCTGGTAAGGGGATGGGTTAGAACTTGTTTTAGTATTATAGTTTCTAATAGTGGTTAGGTTTAGTGTTAGTTTTCCAGGCAAATTTGGCGGGAGATCTTTTGCGAGCTCTGTGTAGTGTTTGTAAAAACTTACCAGTGTTCATTGACTAAAAATGCCGCAACAAACAAAGGATCTTAGACTGCAAATTACAATAGACTTAATTAGGCATACCATACGTCCCGTTTTAGCCGGGACAGTCCCGGTTTAAAGGCTTTGTCCCGGCGTTCCGGTCAGTCAACCAAAAAGTCCCGCTTAGGCATTCAGTCAGCCAGTACAGCCGTACCTACACGAGTATCAGCAGGCTGTGATTGGTCTGTTTAGCCAACTTACTGAAGTGTGATGTGTGATCTTGTTTTTTCTTGTTTCGTTGTGTCAGGTCAGGGTCTCAAACACGCGGCCTGCATGTGGCCCACGAGGGCGCTTTATGCGGCCCGCGATGCTTTTTGGTAATTTTCAAGTAATTAACATTTACTTTATTTATGTAATAGTTTTATTCGCCTGCGTTTAAGTGTTCGGCTAGCGAGTGAACAGGTTCCTAACGAACGTACAAACGGATAGAAATGATTTGCCTACTGTCATAACTCATTTCCTTCTGCAAAAAGCATTTATCATATTCTCATTTTATTGAATCACTCTGAAGATACTGGTGGGCCAATGTAGTTTTTCTAACAGTTGCTTCTTTAGGCTTCGATTTGAACCTTGTCTAAAAATTACTGTGCTGATTAGAATTATCTGTTTTTGCAATTAGCCATGGCGAACGCTCAGATATTGACAACCACTTGGAAAACAAAAAACACAAATCTTTTGTTGAGGCAGCAATGTCGTCATTTCGTGTGATACACTTCTTCAAAGCTGCTCATTCTGATAAGTTTCTACTCTTAGCAGCGAAAGAAGCTACTTTTTTGTGGCTATCACGCTGCTACTTACAGGCAGTCTTTTAATTGCATTGTCCCGATGATTGCTGTTGAACTAGAATTTTGTTTCCCTTACTACTGATGCCTAGAGCAGAAAAGAGCAGGGACGCCAGAGAACGGGGACATTGTCCTCCGCCCTTTCATAGGGGGACCAAGGGGGGCAGAGGTGGGTTTTTACAAAAGTGTCATATCGACTTGAAACATATTTATGGCAGCTGTTCGCACACCCAGAAACTTCAGAGTAGTTTTGTATAATTTTTCTGTTATTAGATTTGCGGTCAACAGTATTGCTGAACAGAAACGAGCATTATTGGTATCGATTTTTTGTTTTTTGAAGTTGTCATTGCCCTCAACTATTTTACTGCCCCCCGGCCCTACCGCTGTTCCGACGCCACTGGAAAAGAGGGTAAAATTGTTCGTTGTTGTTCGCTACTTTGTACGTGATGTCGGTGTGAAAGTGAAGCTTTTATAACTTAAATCGCTTCAGGTGAAACTGTTGCAATACTTAGCGAAAATAGCTGCATACTCCAAGCAAGATATCAACCACATTTTTGATAAGGCTCATTGTTCTGAAGCGTGCGGTTTTCAATCATGAAAATATGGTATGCCTAGACTTAATCAAAAAGTAAACTGAATTTTATACAGATAATGGAGTACAAAAGAGGTCTATGTTGGAACTTTGAACACAACAAAACTTTTGGAATTTCATATGAACTACATATTTGCTCTTAAAGCAGGGGCCCCTTTTTCAAAGTCGTCTGCACTATATTATGAGAAGCTTCATTCTCTTACAGTGACAAAAGTTATCATCTGGTATAAAATTGTGCTCTTACTTGATAGGGTCTTTTCAGAACTTTTTTGAACAAATTTTAACCCACAAGGAATTTAAAGCATTGAAGTTGGTTTGAAGCTTTTCCTCATTTACACACTAGAGATGATGGTGGGGGTCTGTGAAAGCAGAGTAGGCTACTTACACATTACAGTGGGGGTTGGGGGCCGTTGCTGTTGGGGACCCTTTGAAAGCAGAGTAACCTACACAATACAGTTGCTGTTGTGGTCCCCTTCAAAAGCAGAGCACTTATGCATTACAGTGGCTGTTGGGGACCCCTTTGAAAGCAGAGTACCTTTACACTGCAGTTGCTGTTGGCAGTGGCGTAGCCAGCCCAAAAATTTGGAGGGCCCAAAAAATTTGGGGGGGCCAAAATGTTTGATTTTAGGCGAATAACACTATTTTGCTTGGAAAAATGCCTCTCAAAGCACAAAATGACTATATTTTCTGAAAATTTGGGGGGGCATGGCCCCTTTGCCCCCCCTGGCTACACCTATGGCTGTTGGGGTCTCTTTTGAAAGAAGAGTACCTGCACAATACAGTTGCTGTAGGGGACCCTTCGGAAGCAAAGTAGGCTACTTAATTATGACGTGCTACGGAAAATATTATATGAACAGATAATAGGTTTTTCACCAAAAATGAGGAAAATTTGCGCGCGAAACACCTCGAGGGGGCCCAAGGCAAGTGCCTCGTTCGCCTCCCCTTGAACACACCACTGAATATAACTTCATTCACTCATCGTCATAAATGGATCCGGCAGCCGGCAGTGTGAGAGAAATGAAGACATTCTAACCAGTGATGGAGTCTCGAGACCAATTTTGCTAGTCTCGGTCTCGAAGGTTCCAGGTCTCGTTTCGGTCTCGAAGGCTACAGGTCTCGAGACTTTGAATATTGCAAAGAAATGGTTTATTAAAATTTTTATATTTCAGCAATTTTTTGTTTGTTGTATTTGCAGGTGAGAAACAACCATTACAGGTCGGAAAAATACCAGAAATTTGAAAAAATTCATCTGAGAAGTGATGACGACATTTTTTTAATTCGGTAAAATCCATAAAATGCTGTTCTTTTTGCTACTCATGTTGTTATTTCGTAGCGTTTGCCACCAGGTTTCAAATCAAGCAGATAAGTTAGTTCTTCTGGCGATTTTTATTATTAGCCGACGTTTCGCCCACCTATTCAAGCGGGTTTCCTCAGGGCAATGTTTTTTTAACCACGTATATCATGCAACTTACTAATAACAAGAAGCAATGAGTAGTATGACATACAAAGACAAAAAACGCAAGTACAACAACACAATAAATAGAGCAAAACCTATGCAGAACTTCACAAAAAACGGTTATATAGCGTGAAAGTATGGGGTAAAAATAAGGTGTAAAACTTGCGTGGTGAGAATTGGCTAATTTACAGGCAAGAAAAAAGGCGATCAATAAGAATACAAACTCAAGGAAGTCCGGTAACTGATAAGCTTCGNTCATGTTTTAAAACATTGTAATAGATAGCTGGGAAGTTTGCGCTTTTATCATTCACAGTGNTAGTTTTTNAATTAATATACAAAGATTCTAAAAAATGCGTTTATGATAACTATTTACGTGATGTAGAACATGGGCGTAGTCCCAATTGAAAGCATGGCCACTTCGG
>JGI24159J19872_10013301_pt1 | contig 10702 bp, 8 predicted proteins | sample Ectturendosymbi4_FD_19872 | JGI IMG/M metagenome (IMG submission 19872)
AATTGACACGCTTTGCTTTATTGCAGAAAGACGTCTGTTGCACAAAATAGCCTATATTAGAGGTGTAATTGAAAGACTGCTGAGAGCCACACAATAGAAGCCACACAATAGATGTGACCACATCTTGGTGCAACACGTTTAAAATTTTTGAGCAAATTAGGAATGCAGTTACGTTTCTCATGTTCCTGTTTATTTACTCTCATCAAACTACATCACCGCTGATGCGTAGCGATAAAGAACGAAGTTTTTGAACCATCAGTGAAATGGTCACTTCTTATATAACTACATAAGATATGGGGTCATAGTGACGTTCATTATATCTGCTCTGCGTAACTGTAGCCTGCGCAACTATTTAACCGCTTGATATCAGAATATTTTTAAATAACTAGGGTTTAAAAANCAACTCCGCAAAAATTNTGTTATGCTGTTCATCTTTCGACCCTTTGTCGTAAAACAGCGCAAACATTTTAGTCCGGTGGTTCTGATTAGAGTGCAAATGAACGCTTTCACAAACGGCAAGCAACTCATCAAACATTGCACGACTATGGTGTGCAGTTGATAGAAAGCAAAGCTATGCAAAAAATCACAGAACGTCTTTTTTACTAAGATTTGGTCGTCGCTAATATAGATGAGAAAGACCAGCTTGCTGGTACTGAGCATACTCCGCATACAGCTGCTAAATCGCAGAAACAACTTAAGGAACCTCACGTTTAGACTATAGACCCTAATTCACAATCCGAAAATTCGAAAATATTTAACAATGAATATTGCACTTTGAGCGTTTCCGAAAGTTTGCCAATGTGTATTTGAAAAGGGCTGAAATACAGAAAACACCCCAAAGATGCACTTCAGCCAAATTGTCTTTAGCGAGACGTAATCGGCTGTAAAACGAAAAACCATTACTAGCTAATTCTCACCGCAGTGAGCATATCTACTAACTAATCTTGTCAAGTGGCCTGCCACTGCCACCCTGTCACATTGCCGAAGGTGTTTTCTCGACAAACAGTAATCTTTCTGCAAACTTTGGTTTTCATATTAGAAACTACTCGCATATCGTCGAGCTTCGGCGCATTTTCCCGATCTTTACTGACTTTTTTAAATTACTAAATATTTTGTCGTTTTGCGTTGTTTGACCTAACTTCTGTTATATGGACTATGAGTCTGGCACAAAGTCATAAATAAGATAAATACATAAATTGTGTCGAGGCTGTAATCTTCTACTTCAAAAAAACGAACCTGAAATGTGTGAGCAGGTGCAATGCAAAGCTTGATATCTTGTAAGACTACGTTTGTAACTATGTCAAAGACGATATCGGTGACGATGCCTCACGCCCAATTAGAAAGCTTTGAGGGTTGTGTTTAAAAAAGGTAGGGCTAGGCCGTTTTGTATGTTTGATAAACTACGTATTTTATGGTAGTAATCAACTGAGTTTACAACCATCCAAGTTCTCTTCTCACACAAAAAAGTAGTCATCAGGGAAGAAGGAGTTAGAACCTGAGCATGCTCTTGCCGTCGTCAAAATGTTTCTTATGACTTTTGGAAAGAGAAATCATCAATCGTATAACATGGGTCTGGTTGCAAGCGCTTGTTGCTGTCGTCGCATTACCAACCATTCACTCAACCACTTTCATGTGTTTACTGAAGTCCGTCTGGCCACCCTTCAAGCTATTGTGGGTTTGATGGCTGTGTGATTTTAAAAAAACGTTAGCTATCAAAGAGTTTCGATAAAACTTCAGTTTAGGTGTGAGGAATCAAAAAGACGACCTTGATAAACGTTTTCAGTTTCAGAACAGCAGTTGTATACATTCGAACGAAACATTGTTAACTGCATTTACAGCTTCCTTCACCCACGCTTTAGCTACATCCGTAAATTTTATGCAGACTGATAATTTATTCCCGAAGCTTAGAACTTTTGATATCTCTACGAACACCGACAAACTATGTTGCTGATAGTGGCAACTGATTCTTGAAGTTATCAACCAAAACATCAATCTGTGGAGTTAACTGTACAAAGCAATAAGTAAACTTTTGATATCACTAGAATACCCATTCGCTCACTTTATCACAAGATCCTCAAGAATGCAGGCCACGGTTCGACACGACTAACTGCTAGTTAATGATTAAACATCAGAAAATTAGATCAGATTTTATAACACCCACATCACTGGGTCGATTATGCGCGCTATGCAATCCAAATTGTTTTCTGGAATTTTTGTCGGTTTTTGATAAGTTCCGCGGTGAATATTTGTAAAATCTTACTTTAAGTAACCATCGCTCTGTGCTTTTGAGATACGAATTCAATGCGTTGCTTATTGCACTGGAAACTGAATTCTCATTTTCATGCTTTTATCTCGGGTTTTCGTGGCTAGGAGACCAAGAAAGCGGTTAATTGTTAACCGTTGCGAGATGCCACTAACTTTTAAGCGGTCTTTTTGCTCGCTTCTATTCATGAATTTTTAACGGTCTTTATACGAGCTGTACTTGAAATGAAAGAGAACAGCCTGTGTCTCAACAGACAATGCCTCACTTACATACTTGGTACAATCTTGGAACACACTGCAAAGTTTTACAACGTTTGCTGAATTACTTTGAAACAACCTACAAAGTTTTATAAGACTTAACAATAAAAGTGGCTAACAACCAGGTTAGTGACAGTGCTGTGGAGCCGGAACTCAAATTTCAGGTTCCAGCTCTGGCTCCAGCTCAAGGCATCGAAAGTGTTTGGCTCGACCTCCGACTCCAAAATGATTTGATCCATCGAAAACTAAAGACCATTGTATTATTTGTACAATTCGCTTGCCCAATAAACTAGGGCTGTGGAACCGGAACCCAAATTTCAGGCTCCGGCTTCGGCTCCACCATCTTTTCAGGCTCCGGCTTCAGCTCCAGCAGTTTTTGGCTCCGGCTCCAGCTCCAATCATTCAAAATTGTTTGGGGTCCGGGCTCTGGATTCACAGCCCTGGTTAGTGCACGATGTCTGGACTCTATGGAGGTCTCATTAAACATCAGAGTTCTATACATAAGGGATTCCCCTTCATGTAGGCGCAAGGCCGGATTAAGACGAAATTGGGTCTGACGCTGTAGTGCATAAAAGAAATATTTTCTCGGCATTGCGGTGCATGTTTATGCGACAATAATTCGCACTCAGACCGAATATAGAAGCTTAATATCTGGGCCTATTTTTAGAAATGGGCCTAACGCTCAGCATCAATATCACCACCTTAATCCGGTCCTGTTTAGGCATTCCTTTTTGTTTGATGTTTGGTAGCACAACTGCATGAATTGGTGATCACTATGAACGGTTAGTGGCTAGTGCTAGTCGAGCGATGGCAAATACACAACTTTTGGTACATATCTTTGTCTCGATGTTTGATTGCATTCTGTTAGGTCCACACATGAGCGTCGTGTTTTAAAAAAATTGTAGGGGGCTGACCCAGATAGATTGGCTTAATTTAAGTTGGAACTTGCCCATTGTTCCCTCTAATCTGTGCGCATGTGAGCGCGCACAAGAATTTTGGCGCGGACATTGAATATTGAAGTGTGCACACGACTTTTGGCGCTGTAATGTAGGCAGCTACATTCATGGTCGTAGTCAGAGTCAATTTTTTACCGAGGCGACTTGCAGCTTGCAATGGCAAAAACTTACAAAATACTGCACAGATTACATCGCAAATTTGCAAAACACGTTGAGTTCAAAACATTATAACACAATTCTTCGGTACTCGAATATATAAAACCGCACTTGATAATGATGTGTCGGTTCCAGTGTTCCCTCTAAAAAATTGTACACTGAGAAAATGTTTGTTTTAGTGCGCAATGTAGCAATGTCAGGCAATTGAATCGGTTTTGCGAGGTTGAGTAAACTAGGCATCATCAGTCCTTACATCTGCAAGCAATGCTAACAGGTTAAACGTTGAAAGGCTAGCCGCTAAAGCAAGGTCAGAGAAAGTAAACAACCTCAAGACTGTAGTGTAACGTAGCACAACACCAACTGCGACAATTAAAACTGGAAATTACGTCCTACTCAACTGAAAGTATTCACTGCAACTTCAAAAGTTACATGAACTTAATAAAATTCAACGCAAGCTACAAAGATTTACACAATAGAATACTTCGTTCTCGAAATAATGCAACTACTGTCTAACGGCGCTTCCAAATTGGCTTGAAATAACACGTCTATGATTCAGCATAACTGCAGAACGCGTAAGGTAAGCTGGCAAGTAGTAACGATGGCAACCAAACCTCAGCGGGCGCATTTGAAACGCTGTGACTGACGAGAACCAAAACTCTAGCATGCCGGCTATTGTTTCATATTTGCCATACACTGTTGGTTCTGAGCTGGGTACGACTAAAGCATGGTACAGATTTAGATGCCGTAATTTAATCAAATGGGTTCGTTTACTAGCATCAAGGTAAAGTTATCACAAAAGCCAAAGTTTGCTTAACCTACCTATTTTTACCCGGAGCCAAACACATCAATAATTTAGTAGTAAATATTTATTGTGAAATGTTGAGCACTTCAGTTGGGATTGTAGGTCACACAATAGTATCTTTAGTGATTAACTACTGTTGCCTCATATACGTGAATAAATTAAGTCATATCTTAATTAACAATAAACGATTTAACTTACAGTTGGTATTAGAGATGTCAACCGCGCCGCGACCGCGTTCCGGGCCGTGCGATTTTGGAAAATTTTGCCGCGTACCATCCGCGACGCGTGACTTTTAAATGTGTTAAGCCACGCCAGCGCCACGTACGTCGTAGACGTTCATCTAATGATGAATCTTTGCAAAACAAAGAGACTTTTCGGAAGTTATTGTCTTAGATAATAACAGTTATTTTTCTTGTTTATCCTACAGCTTTTACCTGCATTTACGCGATGCCTCTGGGCGAAGATTCGTAGGTAGAATATTGCTGTTAGTTTTCCTGCAGGTGGCGTGCTGCAACCACTGCTCTGATCAGTGGCGTAGCTAGAGTGTGGGCTGCCCGGGGCGGGCCTTCAGTTTGGCGCCCACGAAACCCATAAAAGTACGTATTGCAAAGTGACTGGCTCTTAAAGCTTTGTAGCATATATATATTAACTACTTTGTGCACCATTATATATTACTACGGCAACCAATTTTTTGACCTAAAAACTTAAAATTTTGACTTTGTATTTTCAAAATTTTGACTTTATTTTGACATCTAAAGTTTCTGCATTCGCAACTGCAAATTAATTCAGCCTTAGGTGTTGAGGTTAACCCAGGAGCATATTCTTGCACTCTATGCTTCGAAATTTTAAGAAATTTGGTTATTTAACTTTGGAGATGATGTATTGATAAGTACATTAATAACTACAGTAGAGTCAAACCTGCGAACATCATGAAGTTGAAAATATGCATAATATATTGAGCATTTACCAAACGAAGTACTGTAAGAACACCTTTTTTGCCTTACCACGCCTATCCTAGATAATATTAAATCGTCCAGTGGTGGGCAAAACAACAATGTTTCGTCAGAAATCGCAACAAACCCATACAGAATTGCAACTAAACTTGCAGAAGTATGACAATGTCTGTTATTGTGGTTTCACTGAAATATCAATAAAGAGAAAAAATTGTGCTGCAAGCAAAATTTGACCCAACGATTAATTTTGACCTATTGATAAATTTTGTCTTTTTTTGACCTAATAACTTGGGATTCCCTCATGATATGAGCGTGAAATTTGGTTTGTGGACGTTTCATAAGCTTTAAAAAAGGCAGAAAAAATTTGACATATTCACTTTCGGTTGCCCTGAATATTACAGTACTGTCACATGCACAAATATGGTATGCTTCAGCACCAAAAAACTCAAACATTGTAAGTAACAGTTAAACAAACTCCTTCCAAGTTCTATGACGTTATATAGGGACTACGATCAAACACGAACATCGACCCAACGTTCGATCAATCAACCGTGTAGTGCAGGGGTGGAGAACCTGCGGCCCGCGTGATCATTTTATATGGCCCGCAACAGAATTTTTGTTACCCAAGTTAGAATACAACAGTGTCAAAGCGAAGATCCATGTTGAGCAGGTACTTAGATAGTAAGTCAAGAGAAGTCACTCTTCCTCGTATTTAGATAAACGTAAAATTTTAGGATAAAATCAAATGATTTTTCGGCCCGCCAGCGATAACGTACAATTCATGCGGCCCATGATAGCAAACAGATTCCCCACCCCTGATGTAGTGAATCAGTAAAATTTGACATAAAGTGAGTTGATAAGCGTGTTGAGAACCGTGTTGCAGCGTCATGTGAAAAAACCTATTGATAAAGCATCCCTGATACACGACTGTTTTTTGTTTGGCTAAGATAATCGCTTAAAATGCACATGCCGTAGTTTAAATGACTCAAAATCAAAAACGTCCTTCAACTGCAAGTAATGTCCCGACATTAAAACCACTTTTATTTCAATACAGCCTGTACAGGTTTATAGCCTAATAGTGCCGCCCCCATAAAAGTGCCGCCAGGGGCGGACCATATATATATGGTGCCTGTGCTGGGGCTATCAATTTTCCTATGGTTGAAGACCATTGGTTGATGTGGCCACATGACAAACAAGATATGCAAAGAGACAACGGGTTAGGGTTTAGGAATACGGTATAAGGATTTAGAAGTTCGGGTCAGGTTTGAAGGGATAGGGTTTATGGAAGATTTAACCTACATTTCATGCAACGCAGACCAGGTGTCAACAATTTACCAGCGCTAAAGACATGGCAAAACTCGTCCATTGGGCTCTGACGTCACAATCAATTAAGCAGGTCACATGTTTGGAACTTGTCATGAAACGTGACTACTTTAACTGATGAAGTTCGGTTAAAGGCAAAATAGCTCCAGCAGTGCTGTTGAAGAGGCAAAATAGACACAGCCAAATTTATTGGCAAATCTTACACCCAGAGAAAAATGTTGTGCGAAGCACAGTGCTTCCGGTGAGGGGGCGCAAACTGCCATTGCTGTTAGGGGGTAAAACTTTGGGATTGCGGTGCAGTGCGGACGCGGACAGAATAATGTACACCAAATGCGGACGCGGTGCGGACAGCGGACAGAAGCTGCTGATGCAGAGCGGACAGCGGGCACAAATTTTCTGTCCACGCCATCTCTAGTTGGTATCATACTTTAATTATCGTCTCTTTGTTCAGTTTTCCAGAACTGAGATCACCATAACGTACTCTTGGACAAACGTTGAACATAATGAACAGACCATAGTGAACAGAGTTGCAACCGAGGAGGACCGAAAGTACAGATGTCAGTAGACCGAACGAACAGAGTTGCAGCCACTGAAGGCCAAACGTACATGGAGATCCGTGCAGAACAAACGTACTTCATCGTAGACCAGCGTACAAATGAACAATCGGTGAACGTAAGCGTACAGTTGACCAAATATACATTTCTTCTTTTCTTCTTTCTTCTTGGTTCCTTCTTCAGATGTCTTCTTCTTCGAGGCCATTTCTGGTCTGCCTAGTGGGCGTTTTCCATTGGCTTTTATAATGGGCGTGGTTGTATCTTATTTGGCTCTCCGCCAGGAAATGATTATATTCTTGGTTTGTTTATTGAGGGGGTTCTTTCCAGGGTACTGCGTCCGGGAAGCCGTCTTCCTCCAAGGTTCCTGGTCCGGAAGGCTATATTTTATTTTATCTATTTAGTGCCCTGTGCAAGAGCCGTTTTTCATGAGTTGTCATAAGTTTTCGCGGGGTTTTTGGTGGGCTAGCAACCTTGGTGAAGCACCCTATCTGTAATTTTCAGGTGCAATACGGTTTCACTCTTTCTTTTATCTTGTACGGTATTTACCTGCTTTGCATACTAGTTTGTAGCTTCATTGCTTTGTTGCAGAATCCAAATTGCTGCATTACGTAATTGTGGGCTGCAAGCTTTAGCAGCTAACTTTGAGATGCTTGTGTTGTCTGGGTTCAAAGATTGCTCTTGTCTGCTCACATAGTCTTAGCTTTACCCATTTCTATTGTTAGGTTTTCATGTGCATGGTTCATTGTCTCGTTCATTTTGTCTTCATATGTTGCTTCATTGAAACTGTTTTGTTGGAGGATAGTTCCTACAACACGGCCGCGATAAACAAAATATATCAACGTGCAGTGCAGAAGGGAAACAATAAAACTTTTATCTCACGCGGGGGAGGATCATGCTGTGAATATTAATTTGTGCGTCAAGCTGGCTGTACCATTTATCTTCGGAGTTATTCAGAAAGTGAAAATTTAGTTGTTCAACTAAAGTGACGATGTAAGCTTCGTGTATTGGTGGTTTATTTATGTTACCATGAAACAAAGCATAGTGCCGCGACAAGGCCACTTCTTTTTAGTCATTTTTACAATTAGGTCTGTTCCAATTATTGCTGTGCGCTGATCATTTCTTGGAAAATTTATTCTTGGTTTGTCCGACATACTGTTCATGACATAGCACACAAGCCGCTACGTAAATACCATAGTCTGCGCATGTCAAGCTTTGGTTCAGCGGAAAGGTTTCAATTATGCTCATTAATTGTGAAACACGAGGTACCATTGACTTTTTTTGTTTCCCATAGCAACCACAAAGTGCACAGTGACCGCAAGGTCCTGAATCACCCTTGACAGGCTCCCTCGTCTTCCTTAAAGCAAGGTGCTTGTAGTTTGTTAGTATTTGCCCAATTGTCTTAGGTCTTTTGTAGGTTATCATTGCCTTCGGGTTTAACTTTTTTTTTCTCTGTTAGGGGTTGTCAGGTGGGGGAGAGATGTAGCTCAAACTTGTGGTTCATCTTTTTTGCCGCATTTTGGGGTGCGTAGTCTTTCTTCCAAATTTGATGCCATTGCTATCATGTCACTAGTCGTGTCCAAAGGAAATTTTGAGCGAATCGCTTTTTCTTTAAGTCGATTTAGCTGCTGAGGTAGTCTTCTTTCCTTTGGTTAAGGCGCCTCAATCTTATTGCTTCTCCAAATAAGATTGACTTGAATGTTGACTTTGGGTGGTGTGATTTCCCGTTAATGAACTGCCTTCCCTCTGCTGTGGGCATGGGCGTCGGAAGGGGGGCCTTGGACCCCTAGTTTTTGAAATTTTCAGCAAAAATAACTGTTTTCTTAGTTTCGTGTGGGAAAAATCAAATTCCACCACTTTTGGAACCCTTCTGGAAAAATTTTGGAAAAATCCCCTAGTGCCCCTCCCCTGGAAAAAAATCCTTCCGACCCCCATGGCTGTGGGTTTTATGAAGTCTTTGGTAACAAATCTAAAATCATTGTCAGTAGTCACACGATGATTACTATCTAGGAATTGAACTTCACCTTTTTGATCGGCTGTGCAAGCTTGACGAAACGTTAGTTCCAAACCACTGTTGGCAAAGGCTGAAGTTAGTGCTTGTCAAATGCTTTCATTAGACGATTCTGATCTAGCTATACAAATTATGTCATCGATAAATCTGCGGAAAAGTTCTGCCTCACGTATCACCCCAGCAATTGGCTGCAGGATGTAATGTACAGCAATGTTTGCCAATGAGACAGAGTGGTTGTCACCTGCTATAATTCCGTTTTTTGGGTATATAACTAGTCTCTCTATTGGGCAGTGTCACAATAGTGACAACATTGTTCAGGCAAATTTTGTTCATAAGAAAATAATCAATTCCAATCCAAATCTGGTTAAACAAAAATGAAAATATCCAAATCCATCAACATATTGGAATGTCGCAAGATTTAAATCCAAATCCAAGTACATGCTCATCCCTGGTCATTTTCATGTATTGGGCATCCGAAAGACAGGGATGTATATTTCTTGTGTTGCCATAGGAAAGCTCGAGGGGTAAGTGCGCAAAGCTTCACACTGTGGCAGCAAGCAACAATAGAGATCACCTGACAAGAGCACTATATTATTGCTTGTTCGCATCACACACTTATTTGTGCGTTGCTCTTCGCGCACATCCCATTCGTGGTAAATCGTACTTTCAACGCAACGTCAACTGAGAGGTTGCAACACCATCACCTCCTTTTTTGCAATGAACCACACCGGTTGCATGTTTTTTCTGTGAAGGTTGCACCTGGCACCACCTTCATATCCTGGTCACAGCACCACTTTGCTATTGGAAAACCTGAGCGTCAAGTTCACAAAGATTCACACTGCGACAGCAAGCAACAGTGAAGATCATAACCTCAAATAAGATTATTTCACTGGGCGGCAATCACGAGAGCAATTAGGAATTATAGTTGGCTGGGAAAACTGCAGTGCTTCCGGTGATGACCAAACGAGGTTACATATTCGTCCAACGAGGAGGAGGCAAATCACCAACAGTAGCACGATATTTCTATACTTCCATGACAATTCCTACCTACTTTAACAAAAAGTGCGACCCGTGAAGGTGGCACTGTATGTATTTTAATCTAACAAATTACGGTTTTATTGTGGGTTCCTTTGTTAGGTTACGGATCGTATTCTCATGTTCTAGACCTGCTTGACGACCCAGAATTCCGGTTAGATTTACTTTCTAGTTATGATGCTCAACCGAATTTAGAGATGTGTTATCACCAAGCATTTAATTTATTTATAATCAACGACTTCAAAGCTTTGCAACGCAAATAGAGCAGAACATCCTCATTCGNAGCGACGCCCGCCATTATCGCCCCGATCAACAACCGCCAAATTCGCGCGAACGGTCGGGAACACACGGCCTGCCCCCATGAACATTGCCTCTCGATCAATTCGCACACAAGT
>JGI24159J19872_10013302_pt1 | contig 10701 bp, 9 predicted proteins | sample Ectturendosymbi4_FD_19872 | JGI IMG/M metagenome (IMG submission 19872)
TCTTTTCATCCATGGTTCTTTTCATCCAGTTTCCAGTTCAGTTAGATACCAAGTTCAGCAATTTATCCACTTTCAAAATTAGATGAATATCAGTCCAACAATTAAGATAAAGTTATTGCTAAGGTTTACGACTGCTGCAATAACACCACTACACCTGCACCTTTGGTGAACTGGATGCATAAGCCTGATACACAGATAAAAGCTCTCTTCGCAACATTCCAAAAATGAGAACTTTTCAGTTTTAATCAAGATGCAGACCGAACGATCAGGACAGGGTAAAAATTAATATCTTCATACAAACACCTGGTTCCGTGCTCGGTAGTCATGGCTTTACTGTGATAGATGTATATGTTACTACAGTAGCAATCCTGCCTAATTTTCGTCTTGTTTAGCAAATTCGTTCTAGCTCTATTCTTCTGGCATGTGTTTGAATTTCTATCACAAATGAAGATCGAAAACTTGAGGGATAGCCTATGTCAAGTGCAGGCTCGTAACCAAAGGGGCAAAGCCCCCCTAAAAAAATTTCTCCCCCCCTGGAAAAACGTATTGGACATCGATTAAAATTATTGGACATAGTTCAAAAAATGTTGGACCCTCTCAGAAAACTCTTCGCCCCTCCTAGTGACCCAAGCTGGTTACGGCCTGGTCAAGGGTGAGGGATCTTTGAATGCTACCATTTCGGACAAAACACATCAGGTGTCTTGTATAATTAGCGCATAACGGATCAGGTTTGTTTGGGGCAAAACGGATTTTTCTGGCATCCGTGAGTTGTGTGAAAGTTTTTAGTAGCACGTTTCAGGCTATGAGCTTTCAGGGCTTGAACTGGTTGCAGAAGTTAGGGTCTTGTAAAGCATCATTTGGAGCCAAAGTGGTGTAGTAGGTAGGTGCGTTCAAAACACTTGCCTAGCACTCATATGATACTTTACTAAACCTTTTTTCCAAGCCGTGGTACTGGGATCAACCCAGACAGACACTAAAACGTGGAACAGTCCTCACGCTAAGTTTAGTTAAAAACTATCACGTTTTGAACCGAAAATGCAGCTAAACAACATTTTTTAAAGAAATGTACTACGTCCGCTTTGCCTTTAACAAAAATGATCGAAAGGTCGTAGAAGAACAAGAGGCTTGACGTGGAACTAACTGTTATGTCAAGATTTCTCTAATCAATTTGAAAGTTTCAGCAATTTGCACGGTTCAACAGTACCCTAATTTTATAAAGTTTCATGAGGGGAAATTGAGACATGTGTAAGAAAAAATAGTACACAAACAAATAGATAAAAAATGCCTTAGAAATACGAACATTTTAAACTATTACCCATGTTTGACACTTCCTGCGTTATTGTGGTTAAATACCAATCATTTACGAAATTTTCGATCAGATGGCTTGTCTCAACATACGGAGATAATTTCCCCAGTAAGACAAAGAAAAATTCCAATAAGACTTCTCAAAAATGATTAGAATATAAAATTTCATCTTTATTCTTTGAAAGTTTCTGCAAATGTCAAAATTGCTATGCAACGTTTTGAAAATTTCGTGGGGTAATGCCCCCCCTGGTTGCGCGCCTGCGTTGGTCACACTCACAGTCTCACACTAACAATGGTTTTTTCAAACTTGTGGAACCTTTGCTACGAGTTTACTTATATTTGTTTTCACACAGTATAAAACTACGTGAATACTGACATACTGCTGAAATTAGCAGGCACTGTCTCGTTGCATTACCTGCCAAAGATGTCTACGCTCAACAGTCACATGCAACAAAACGCCTACAACCTCAATTTGATTTGCTGCCATATATATTGTTACGCAATAAAGACCAACAGTAGAACAATCAGCACGCAAGCTTCGCAACCTAATTTTTCCGGTAAAGGAGCGGATACAAGCTCATCACTGCATTACATCAGAACAGTGAACCTGGCTCGTGTCCAGTGTGAGTGTCATACCAGTAAATAAAATGCCATTGCAATGATTAAACAAATTAATCGGAATTAAGCTGGTGACTTAAGGTTTATTAGAAAATCTTGGTTTTTAGTCCCAATTTCCAGGGGGGGCATATGCCCGTTTCCCCCCCCCTGCAGACGCTCATGTACTGTAGTAAATGTACAATTAGTGAATTCAACTGCATTCTGTGATACGTTTATAGACCTACAACAAAANATTGCCTGTGCCATTCAATGAGCAAATCAACATTCGCTGTCTCGAACGTTTGGCACGATTGAGTTTTTTCTCTCTCTCTTGAACAGACTCATTTGATCATTAACATCAGTTTGTGTGTCAGCTGCAGCGAGGCTCTTTTTCTTTGGATCTACTACAACGCATGCTTTACACCGTGTTAAAAACTTATTGAAAGGTTGCTATTCTTAACAACGAACTATGACGTGGAGTTGAAACACAACATCGGGAGAATTCCGGAAATTAATTATACAATGTTTTCCGGATGTACAGTTTACAGTCCGATTGATGATGATCTGAATGAATATAATGAACAACGATTAATAAATGAGCATAATATATGAATGGACGAATGAGTATAGCAAGGAATTAGTATAATTTCACTGAAGTACGTGGCTACTGAACTACTGCCAATATTTCTGCTTTTGATGCAAAATACGTTCTGCTTCGTCCATCGCCACAGGCGTGGGCGTCGGAAGAGGATGAAGTGAAGAGGTCTTGGTCCTCACTGGATTTTGAAATTTTACATTTTTCTATTAATATATTCGTAGAAAAATGTTTTTCTCTAAGTTTCGAGTTGATAAAATGAAATTTTACCACTCTTGGCCTCCCCTTGGAAAAAAACTTCCGACGCCCATGGCCACAGGTGCAGTTACTGTTGTTTTGGCAGCAATGATGCCAGAATTAGATTATGTCTCTTTCGCTGCTTTCATTGTTGACAGTTATTGGACTTCGGTGCTACTCTTTAAAGTTATTGGAAGTGGTCTTTTTTCATTTTTGCATTTGTACATGTAGGGTAGCCTAATTCATTTTTGTGTGTGTTTGATTTTATAGCAATATCCAATAATATATACGCCCAACATTAAAGACAAATTCCAGACTTTGGTATTGCCATGATCCTTACTATACATAGAAGCTCGGAATGCGACGTAGGCTCTTTTTTGTATGCGCATACACATCCAGATACGATCAATGCAACAACCGCAACACTAATAAGAATGGCAGCAGCAACTTTAGACTTCTCTTGGTTTGTTGCAGGTAGTTCTGAAAATGAAGATAGTTTATTTGATACCTGCTCACAGCCACAAGCAGGCCCGTAACTAGCGGGCGCAGGGGGTGAAACCCCCCTGGAAAATTTCTCAGCCCCCTGGAAAAAATGTGTTGGGCATAGTTCAAAACTATTGAACACAGCTTGAAAAATTTGAGCCCCTCTCAGAAAACTTTTCGCCCCTTTGGTGTCCCAATCTGGTTACGGGCCTGGCAACAAGTGTTACTGGTAAATTGTAAAACTTGTTTAATAATCGAACAAACGTAGCCGAACATACTAGTATGCTGGAGCGCGTGGTTCTAGAGCTACAGTACAGCCACCCGGACATCTGCCGCACTCAGGCCCATAGCCACAGGGGAAATTCCCCGTTTGTTTGTTCTCAAAATTTTTGTGCCCACTCCAAATTTTGTTGTACCCAAAATTTTTTTATCGAACAATATAATAAAAGCACAAATATTGCTCCCCTAAAAATGTATTTTGCTCCCCAAACCTGGCTGCGGGCCTGTCGTGCCACGTAGGACATCTTCCATCTAGAACAATCACCATCCAGTACAATTGCCACCGGGACAACTATTTTTAACATTCCGCTGCGATATTATTGCTTCAGAGCTGTGGACTTTGTTTCCTTAGTCTCATACCTTCTTAGTACCGAAGATGATAATCTTCCGCGTTTTGAGCGACCTGGGACGTAGTTTTATTAGTGGTGAACCTCAGCAGCGCCATGTTTGAATTTCAACTTTTGGAACCTGCTTTTACTTTGCCAGGCCCAAGTCATCACTGTTGGTGTGGTAATTGTCATTTTTGTTGTGACGTGCACATTCGTTTGGCAGTGGCACGATCAAGAGTTTTGCATAGTGTTGCGCGCTTTTCGCTGCGGGATGCACGTTGATTGATTTGCTCATTACTTGTGTTCCTTTTTTCGCCTCTCTCGATTCAGTTCCCATTTAGTCTGTATATGACCAGCTCGTCGTCTAGTGGTAAATGCATCCACTTCGGTGCTGGTTGGTCTAAAGTTCGACTCTCGGCCGGGTCTTACCAAGACCTTGTAAAGCCGTACTGCCGCCTTCTTACCAGGCGCACGGTGTGCGAAAGAGCTGCAGGGAACACACCCAGAACACAAAAACAAACCGAGGGAAATGGAACCAGAAATTGTGGAAACTCAGTCATGGCGCTACAAGACCATTGTAGTTATAAAGCGCCAACAACAAACCACCTTAAAAAAAAATAGTCTGTGTTCGCCTTTGGCTTTGAGTTGCTGCATCTTGTTGCTGCAGCTGAGTCGACTAACGAGAAGGTGCTCTCGTTTCTTTTTTTAAGTTTGCGTTTCTCTGAAAAACTAATTCGCCTGAAAGAACTTTGTCTGCGGTGCGAGCTGAAATCTTAGGATGCGGTTTATCCAACAATCACAATCTCTTCTGTTCAGTAGCTAGCGAATGATGATGTCAAGTCAATAAAATGGTAAAAACAGCCGGTGGTATTAGTTCTGTGAGTGCAACTTGATTCGGTGAGGCCATCAAAGAGTTGAGCCGATGTAGAACTCGCACAAATTCGTATGACCACATAATTTTGGAGCAATGGATTCACTTCTTGTTTTGATGGAACGATCATACCTTTCAACGCGAGACACTGGATTGTAAGTATCAAAACTTGTTAAGGGTGTCAGTGTTTTTGTGTCTTGCCATATGACTTCTCTCCGTAGGGTGTTGTTCATCTTGCACTCTTTTTCTTTGTGTTGCTCTGCTTTTCTTTTTCATGTCTTTATCTGAGGCATGGTCGCAGCCTGTTATTCCTCACTGTTCTCAGGCAGATGCAAGTTGGCAGAGCAGGGATAGGGATAATGCCAAAAAACGGGTGTTTTTTCAGCTGGAATAATTTTTGACAATCACAATACATTCTTCGAGCTTGCTCGTAGATCAGATCTGTTGTGGGAGGATTTACTGTATCTTTCCTGTGTACAGCTCAAAGTCATGGATGAGCATTCTCAGATAAGATGGAAAACATAAAGTGTAGTAACATTTTTGTGATACTTGTTGAAAATGAAGATCTTAGTAGAAGTGCTATTAATGCTTATGTGTATCTGTATTGTGTTGAAAAAGGATTAAGGGCTCCATCCCATACTGAATGCATATTACTACATTTGAAGAAAGACTTTCCGTCATTATTTATATGCTGTCCTGTTCAATTATCCGGTGAGGAGACAGTTTCGAGCACTTGCTACACAGAACTGGCAACTGTTAAAGTCCGAGGTTATATCAAGAGCTAGAGCACAGCCTGATGAAATGTACACTAACTTGTGCTGATCTTAATTATGCAAATGCATTATTTCTAAACTGTATTTTTTACATTGTCAACGCTGAGTTTCTACAACTTCATAACAAGGTGTGAAAATAGGGTAATCAGTTTAGTATGCAATTAAGGCAGAAACTATGCATGAAACTTATTCGAAACTTTATGTTGGAGTGTTTAAGCATTTTAGATTTTCGTATTTCTGGAAAGATTAGTGTTTTTCCTTTATTGGATCTTGTTGAAAAGGCAAACAGAAGAATGACTTATCAGAATGTTTTTATTATGTGTGGTTATTGACTTTGAAGAAATCATGATTTTGAACATAGGCATGTGTACACTAATTGTGCTAGAGGTTAAGACTGTGCGTTTATGAGTTTGATCTGCACGTATCTCAAACGATACCAAAATGAAAACGTTAGAGAGATTTCGTGAGAATTCAATTTTATTTTCGTACAGATATAAAATTTACGTTTTGCGCTCTTAATGCTTCATCCAAAAGGGTTTTTATAAAAAATTTTTTTTGGAATCGTCGATAATTCGTAAAGGACGTAAAAAATTGCGTGCTGACTAATTTTCATTTCAAAAGAGTATAAATACGGTATTTCGAGTTTTAATTTAGTGTTTTGTTGTATTTCAGGAAAATCATAAAGTAGTTTCAAAGTAAAAATGCTGAATCTGATATGGAACGAATGATAAGAAAATATGAAAATAAAACGGTGCTGGCCATAAGCCCACGAAGAGTAGATCAGATAACTGCGGAGAAATTGGCCCGCAAGGAAATGATCCAAGTAGAGGCTAGGCTACCCCAAGCTAATGTTCGGTACAACATTTTTTGGTTTACAAAGAAAATACAATGTCATCCCATTAGGACATATTTGGTCTTCAACTACCCGGCGCCTCTGGAAATTGAAGGGCGCCATCTCTGGAACGCCACAGACTCGGAAGAATCTTTTTATCGAGCCCACAGCAAATACACCAAACATTCAAATCATTAAACCTGGGGCAACCTAATAAATAGTATCAGCACTGGCTTGATTCTCTACTCTCCTGATCGAGAGCTCTTTTTAGAGCAATCTACCAGGAATTCAAGTTTAAATCTGTTTTAGAGCAATTAAGTAACTGTTGCAGACCCCCGGGGCTAGGGTCTGAACAAACTAATGAGAAAAAACTGTTCTTTTCAAAGTTCAATTGTTTTCCAGTTTTGTCGTCGACTTAATTCTAAGAAGCTTTCTATTCACACATATTGGAATTGTCATCTTGACGAATAAGAAATATTTCTTGCATCGTGCTTCATTGTTCTTATTATGAGTCGTAAAGCTGTACTTTTGGTGCAGCGAATAAGCCAATGAACTTCATAACGTCAATAGCGCAAGGCCAAGCGGCCTCACGAAATATTATCACCAGTCAGAACTTTCTGTTTTGATCACTTCACAGTTGAGAATCAAATTGATACCAGAACAAAAAGTACGGCGATTCGAAGGCAGACTATCTGCAGAGAGTCCCTTATCGAAACGTGCGTTATTGGAAGAGAGTCTGATGAACGTAGCAAGTGTTTTTAAGGTTCTGCAAAGCTGCGGTGCAGGTATGGCTTGCCGAATAATAATTGTGGAAACCGCAGAAAGATGCGAAAGTTTCAAAACAAGGATTCATTTCTGCACCCTTCGTTGCAGAACACTTCATAAGGTCTTCAAGGTTATTCAAATAATTTCGGAGAATAAAATTAATGCTCTTACCAGTGGTTTGAGAAATTCTATTTTATCCAGCTGTTTTCTTGGGACGCTTCTTTTACAATTTGTGAAGGTGCATTTTGATCGACAAAACCCAGTTACAAACCCTGACTAGTAAACCTAACAGTTATACGTCAGGATTCCCGTATATAGACTTTCCGAGCATGGTCCTAACCGAGCAATCGACAAGACACCTCATCAGTAATGCAGCAAAACCAAGTGTTGTTTCCTCAGGAGCATATACCTCCTTGAGTTTTGAGATGGTTGATTGTAGATGTTCCTATTCACTGGAACAAAAGTTGGGTCTAGATCTTACATGAGAATCGATGTTAGACTAAATTGTCGATCATGTATAAGAATCCACGTATCAGTAGAGACAAACACTACACATGATGTTTATTAGTGATATACTCGAAATTATTCAATGTTCATTGGTGCTCCTCTTTAACCCCTTCATCATGTTATCCCTCAGCCCTTTCAGTCCCGCAAAAGCCCCAAATATTGGAGAGTTTGCAATCCTATAACTCGCCAGGCGATTGAGCTGGAGAGCTATCCAAACCATCCACGAATTCAACAAGTCTTGTAGTCAAAATCGAAAAAAAACGTTTTTGTTTTTGTTGGGGGATTTCTGAAGGTGACGTCACAAAGAAGGCATGTTTTGAAAATTTCGGCCACCTTTGGCCGGCCGTGAGCTCCAACCCATTGACCCATTCTTTTGGCTCAAAGTTTTGTTGAAAACTACGTCAAAATCCGCGTCTATACAGCCTTGATTGACCTGCTAGCATATCTGTAGCCAAAATTATGGGTCAAAAATCTAGTTTTTGGCCTAATTCAAAACTTTTCAGAAAAAGCATAATTTGCCCTTTCACGGCAAACTTTGGCCAGCCATAACTCGGCAGTAGATTGAGCTAGAGAGCTTTTCAAACCCTATGATGACTAGTGGCGTCGTGTAGTTTAGAATACAAATTTTTTGGAATTTCGTTGGAGGGTTTTTGGCCAATGAGATCATGACAGGGGCATGTTTTTTGGTTAATTATATGACGTCATCATCTGATCCCACGCACCAATATTTTGGCTCGCAGTATTTTTGGATTCTAAGCCATAATACGCGTTTTTAGAGCCCTTGATTGAGTTTCTGGCGTTTCTGGTTCAAACGTTTGGCCAAAAAACAGCTAATTGGTAAGGGGATTTTCCCATTATTTTTGGGGGATTTCCCAAATTAATTTTAATGTTTTTTGGCCTTATTCTCGGAACCAGGAATGCTAAAAACCCATTCGGACCTTCCAAATTTTTGAAATGTAACCAAAAAACAGCTAAACTATAAAAAAAATGTATGTCATTTAAATGGCTCCTGCAGGTCTCAAAGGGAGGTCGGCCCAAAATGCTGACGTCAGCAGAAAATGACATGAACATCCTATCATTACGTAAGCATTAAAAAAAACTGACATCCTAAACTGAAACGGTTTTTTTATTGCAAACTACATACCTTCACGAGTCTTTAGAGGGTTTGAAAAGCTCTCTAGCTCAATCTGACAGCGAGTTATTCCCTGGTTCGAAATACGTCACAGAGTGGTTTTTGAGGGAGCAAAATTTTAGTCAATTTTTCGTTTATAAGCCATAATTTTCGCTCCCGATATGCTAGAAAGTCATTCAAGGGCTCAAAAGACGCGGATTTTTACACTATCGTGGCGGGTACGATTCGTACGATCCTCGATTTCTTATTATAGAACGAATAGATGAAACTTTTCATTTCCGAACACCTGATTTATATATCAGTGGAAGCGGATTCACTCGTTGCAATTTTAACTTTTCGAATGCGGGACACAATCAGCAGAGTATACATGNGGATCGGTAGTCAGTTGGAGGTATTGCTCCCCGTGGTTTTGAGAAAAACAAAAATAGGTTGAGGAAGATTATATTACACCAAGTAAAGGAGGATTTCAGAACGACGTGTGCTCACTCAATCTCTGAACGATAAAAAAAAGAGTTGATTGCTCATATCGGTCTCGCATCATTATAATCCCTACAATAATTGGGGATTCCCATACAAACCTTGAGTCACACGTCTTTTCAATAATAGGGAGACAATTTGATGTAAAACATTTATCGATTGACCTGTATTCTGACAACCATCGAGAATAACAACTTCCTTTGGTTCTCTTCTGTATTATTTGGAAAGCGATCTCTAAGCCGACTCCAGGAAAAATATTTGCCAGAGGTGATACCCATAATCTTTTGGTTTTTATTCAATGAGGCCTAAAATGGCGCAAATGGATATGGCTCCTCATGAGAACTAGTCTTTATCCATAACTTGTTACTTTTCGAATCTTTCACCATTCACGACAAGTATAAAAATTTCGCCACATGCTCACGATGAGTTAATTAGCCAAGTCCATGAGCATTTTCTCGTAAAATCTCATTCCAGAGTAGAATACATTGAAAAAAATCATTAGGAAAACCAGGCATAAGTTACTAAAAAGCAAATCCGATGTTGAAATGAAAAGTTGAATTTTGATCGGTGTCGACTTCAACTACTGACCATGAACCGTGACATCAAACTCAAAATGGTCTTACATCTGGTGATAGTTATTTCATTTCGTTTCCATTATGGTATATCTTGGGATAGATTTCCAAGTTACATCGAGGATAGGCTGTCTAACCCAGAAGATTTGAAAATCATTTTACAAGCACACTGTTTTCGCCGGCTTATAACAACGCTACCGGCAATGTTTATAAGGAGGGTCAGCTTTCATCTACAGACTGTTGTTTTTTGAATTCCGCACAGTCCAAGCCGGGCTATGGAAATTTTCCTCCAAGATGGAAAAAGATATGAAACTAAGATCAATTAAAGTCAACCACCCCGAGATTCTGATGTCTTCTAACTGTGAGTTGTAGCACTTTTGTTTATTTTTGGAACGTTGGGTTTTGCATACAGTATCATTGTTTTGGAAGGGAGTGTAGCATTTCGATTTGCTTTTTAGAACAGTTCCTCGAGAGCACTGGTTAATTTAACAGGAACATGTCCTAGGCACGCCCGAGTTTACAATTAAGAAACTTGGACCCGCCCTTTATCATTCGACTTTACGCTAAGTTTTAACATCAAACAAAATAGTATTCACTAATGGTTTTATTAAGGCAACTTTAAGCACTGCGCAATTACTGTCACATCTGTCAGAAAATATTTCGAAACAACAGGGGATAATGCGAGTAAAAATTACTGCAAACAATAGGGGTTTAACACAAGTTCAATTATTTCATGAAGGAAGAGAGTAAACCATAGTATCCCAAAACATCACGGTTAAAATAAGCCACGAGGCTATAAATCTCTTTCGTGGTCTAGTCCAATGGCAAACCTAAGTGGACTTAGCTAGGTGCGTACGTTTTTGGTTATAACTCGCCAGCCGCTGCAGCTAGAGAGGTGTTCAAACCCTCTACGGATTCAGCAAGTCTAGTAGTTCCGAGTCAAAAAA
>JGI24159J19872_10013304_pt1 | contig 10701 bp, 5 predicted proteins | sample Ectturendosymbi4_FD_19872 | JGI IMG/M metagenome (IMG submission 19872)
AATCTACTCGACTGGCCGATCCGTTTGAGCCGTTGAACAGCTCTCTAGCGCAATCGGCGGAGGAGCTAGGGCGTTGGTAAGGCAACCGAAAACTGCTATTTTTTCTTTTGAAAATCGCCAAAACCACCCAGACGTCAAGGTGTTAAACATATCTGGTAGAATCAGATTTGAAATTTTTAAGTGCAGCACTGCTTTTATGCAGGGATACCAGGGTTCCTATGGAGTCTGGAAAAGTATATATGAAAAAAATTTGTCATTTTCCAGTATGAAAAAGTCTGGAAAATTATTTTTTTGTTCTGTTAGTGTGGAAAAAGAAAATAATTTTCTGGATTTGATCTTTTGACATACATTTCCATGATATTTTCAAGATTGATATAAACTTACTAATGTCATAGTGCCTGGATTTGACCTGGGTAGGTCATGCTGAAAAGTCAAGTATAGAAAAAGTCTGGAAAAGATCTTGAAAAAGTCTGGAAATTTATATTCAAAATTGCGTAGGAACCCTGTACATCCTTGTCGGGCAGTCACCATCTTATTTTTGTTGTTGTTAATGCAATTATGTTGCTGCTTTTAGTAAGTTCCTTAACTTTGGTTTTCTTTGCATACAAGTTTTGAAGTCACTAAAGGCATTTTCATTTGTCAATTGGTCCTTGCTTGTGATAAATTTTGATGTGGTTCACCAGTAGATGTATGTTAAATTGTACTAGCCAAAACAAATTCAATTAAGGTGCGCAGGAACAGTTCATTGTCAACATGTAGTTCTATGTTTTGATGCTAATATTTTGGCACCATTGTTCATATTTTTTGAGCAGGTTGCTTTTACTGCTGTGAATCTGTCAATATGACTGTCCTAGAGTCATCAGTCAATGTAAATGCTATTATTTGGATGCTAACAGTTATTTTTGCAGAAAATCTGCAATACTGTCTATCAAACTTGGTGTTTTTAGCTGAAGTTTAAATTTTACTACCAGTTTTTCAACAGTTCTATATTTTGCTAACTTACAGTCTATCCAAGAATATTTTATTCTGCATGGATTTGATTTTAGGTTGATATCCCAGTCAGGAGCAAATACTCCAGGTGTGCTGTGCTAGGTGTGCGCCGCACACCCCAGTCAAACTGAACATGACGTGCCGTGTGAACAAGGGAAAATCACTAAAAAGGATAAGAGGTCTCATTGATTTTCTGAGCCAAATTTCAAAACTGTCCCATTTCAACTTGCTTGATGTAGCAGACTTTTCATGCATCACTAGTTTCCTGTGTAGTTTTATATTGTGGCAGGCCTGTGCATGTGCTAATCCAGCTGTACACCTTTTGCTTATAAGAGCATCACCATACCAGGACACATTTGAGCTTCGTCAGTAATTGGCAGTTCAGCCAGATTGAGTATGACAGCTCAAACAAGCTCACATCTGTTTTGTTCCACCAGTAATTGTGTATTTAACAGCCATACAATGAAAAATGAAGATTTTCTTGTGTACTTCATTCGCATTCTCAATTCTTCTGTAGTTTAGTAAGTTTTGCTTGGGCAACCCTGGGTGTGCACCATTCCAACTGCACACCTGTGCTCGACTGCTTGTATTTGGCAAGCCATTCGCGCAGCCTGATGTTTTTGCAGTTGTAGGGTTGGGTGTGTTTCACCCCCCTGTTTTAACATGGAGCCTGATATTTCGCAGTTTTGAACTGCTCCATCGTAGCATTGTGTCTATTTTGCTTCGGTGTCCTAACTTAAGCGCTGATAGTTTTCAATACAAATAACACAAAATCATACAACAATGAATAAAGCAAGTGCATGTAGAACAATATGCATTGTGTGCCAATTAACTTCATCAAAACGTTGGTTTGGAAATGTGAATATGATGTCATATTGTGACATCACAAACAGCACATAGCCAGTAGCAATGACCACCATACACCACTGAACCCAGTAATCTGGAGAACCACAGAGCATGTTTTTTTAAGTTTGTTGAAACACATGATTTTAGAACTGATTTAAACAACATGTTAAATTATAGCCACAATCTGAAAATGAAATATTTGAATTTTTTTTTGCTATATGAGCCTCCTTTATGAAGACTCTTATCACTTGCAACCAGTCTTTCAATGGATGGCATGTTGCATTATTGTCTCCCGTTTGGCTTAGCAAGACTTCCAAGTATTATAATATATATTTTTACTAAGTATTATAGATGTAGTCAGTTTATGCTCAACTCAGTGTATTGATGCAGGTTCTAAAAAAAGTGTCGAAGTTCATCGATCAACAAAATAAACAGGTGTATAGACCACGCGGAGTTATAATCAAAGATCCTTTTCCCACTGGATTGAGATCAGTAAGCTGCTTTCTTTTTCCTAAAATGTATATTATGCGTTCTAAGGTCTGGCACTTTGTGAGTAAGCTGTTGTGTTCCACTTTTAATTGGTTGTGTGAACTTAAACCTAAACGCAGTGCAGAATATTTGGAATGTGATTCTGGTAGAAACATTGACATCACTAAAAAACCTTGGGAAACCTTGTTTCAGTGTCGTTGTTATTTATTTTGTGTGCAACTTATGCACCTCAGTCTAGGTGACATCTAAGAAAATTGGTCATCTGTCTGTTTTCAAAAATATCTCTTATTAGTAGTTGGATTTGTGTGCTGCTGCCATAAGATGGCACCACATTCAAAGTTGGCCAAAAGTAGATGGTGCCCAGGAGTAAAAAGTCACTGTGACAGTCACCACAATTAAAAAGTCTCAAGTTCATACTGTATATCCCAATATAAGAGCAGTGCAACCTTGTATCAGTAGAGTAAGCATGGCATGTATTCTCTACTGGTAGTAATGATGAATGGTTGAATGTGATACTAGTGGAACTGGAAGCAAAGAATGAATATGGCATATGATCTCTTGCTGCTGGCTGCTTTACTCAGTAAAGCACCGAACTTGCACTTCTCTTTTGTGCTCACCTCAGTAGTTCAGTGAAATGCAAATAACTGTAACACTTTATTGGTACTTAAAAGTTCTTGTCCTGCAGTGATCAAAAGATCTTTTTCACTACTTTTCTGGTGATAATGTGCATTTTGTAACTGAATTTTTTTTGTGAATTTATCAACCAGGTTTAATGAATTATCAGTTTGGTTTGGCGGCCAAACCAATCTGTCCTGAAAGCAAAAGCTATGATTTGCTGCTGTCAGGAAATATATATTTGCAGTTTTACAAGTTCGTTGCTGAATTGAATGTGTTTCTGTCTTTTTCAAAGATTCTGGCCTTCTAATGCATGAACATGGATCAACGAATGAATAGAGCTGATTGTACATTTAGAATTGATTCTTTGCATGCTATCAAGACCAAGTTCAAACTCTGTGGTGCATTGGCGCACAATTAATTGAGCAAACTTAATTGATGATCTTGTACTTTGGTCTAAGGCAGTGGTTCTCAAACTGGGGTCCGCGGTCCTTTTGGGGTCTGTGAGACAATTTTTTGGGGACCGCGAAGCACCTTCCAAAAAAATCAACACGATGCTCCTGAAGAAAAAAATATTGTGTAAAATGAAATTTTCGGGCAACTTATTTTCCCAAACCAAACTTAACAAACACGATTTGGAGCTATGGTAGCCTAATTCTACCATAGCTCCAAATTATGGTAGCCTAATTCTTTTTTAACGGGACCGTGAACCATTAAAAAAATTGCTAGGGGACTGTTGCATAAATTTTTTTAAAAAGTTTGAGAACCACTGGTCTAAGGGTATAGGAAATAGGCATATTATAGGGTTAAGAAATGGAACTACAGGTGTTTATACACACAGATTGTAAAGTTTATCAGGTTTTTCTGGCTCAATCAACTCGACTTCAAGTATCAAAATCGCTTTCTGGATTGGTGCTCGGAGTGGTTATTTCAGATAACAGCCTAGCTCTCTAAATCTGATTGTCTTTCCTTCAATCTCCACAAACAGTGTGATTCCTCATTCATTGGCTTCTATCACTCTGACAGTTTCAAACAAATTGCGTGAATTTTTTTTAGCCAAACTTACCCTTCGTGTCCACACGTCAGCTCACTCAGCAGGTGTCGCCAGCCAGCATGTTTGCGCCGTTGTGGTAAGCGCTTTGCAGGTATTCATCCAACGTCCTTCTGACAGACTTGCAACCAATCGCTTGCAGCTATAATATATTTTATACACTTGGCGTTGTCTATATCGTTGCGTTTGCATTTTTCAGATCGAGTTCGAAATTTTTGACGCTGGCGATTGATCTGAAGTTGAGCGGGCGGTAAATACGACCTTGGTTTTACTGAAAGGCTACTGAAGCTTCCCAGGCTGAGATATTATTTGAAGAATATGAGTTACCATAAATTATAGTGCAAGAAGTGTGTGGATTTGATACCTTTGGCGGGGTCAAGCTGTTGTGTTAGTGACATTTGTTAATTTTGGAAAATGATAATTTCGGGAACCTGGTTCACTTGTCACTTGCTATCATGGTCTTACCGGAGCGGATCCAGCGCGAAGTTAATGTGCCATGGGCGTCGGAAGGGTGCAGGGGGCTTTGATCCCCTTTAAATTTCAAAATTTAACATTTTCCTATTAAATTTTTAGTAAAAAAGGTATTCTTAGTTTCGAGTATCAGTGCACAAAATGAAATTTAATCACTTTTGGCCCCCCTGGGAAAATAATTTTGCCCCTCCCTGGAAAAATCCGTCCGACGCCCATGTGTGCGCAAGCCTTAGGTTGACTACACTTCATTATTGATAAATTAATTTTAAAATATGGATTTGTGAAAAATGCTGTACCACTCGTAGGCATCAACCTTTCGTCGTTATTGCTTTTCGTGGTTGTCTTCATCTTATTTCCTGTGGCTTGCGCACTTCTGGCGTTGTATCCTGGTAGTCCATGTGTGATTGTTCTTTATCTCTGTTATGCTTCTTGGTTGTAACGCTATTATAAATGCGCCTTAACTTTTTCGTGCCACTTCTACATATCATCTAATAAATGTTTCGCAAAAAAGTGGAATGCTACATTAGTCCAGACTTCTGTGCCCCACATAGGCGTAGCCAGGGGGGCCAAAAGGGCCATGGCCCCCCAAATTTTTAGAAAATATGGTCATTTTGTGCTTTGAGAGGCGTTTTTCCAAACAAAATAAGGTTATTCGCCTAAAATCAAACATTTTTCCCCAAAAAAATTTCTGGGCTGGCTACGTCACTGGTGCCCCGATGTTGGCGCTGCCTGCGTCGACGCCGGACAAACCATTTACCTCTTCGGTTTCATATCAGGCAGGAGTGAACGGTGCTCCCACACCTTTTCCACGATTTGCTTTAAAATGAGTTGGAAGCTGTTTCAGAATGGCTATTTTTTAGGATGCGTTCCCACACCTTTTTTGTTAGCACTACATCCCTGACATAAGGTCACTCGTAAGCGTGCTCTGATGACGCGCGCGGTACTTTTCCTTTTAATCCATGAAGTTGAAATATATCCGAACTGCCGCACGCGGTGTTCATGGACTTTAGCAGATGTTGTCGCACAACGATTACCCGCAGTTTTTTCACAGCCGCGATCAGTAACTTTCAATGAAAGTAGAATGAAACAATCACTTGACAAACGAAAAACACACTTTTGTATTGGTCCAATGCTTAAGAACGATGCTTGAAAACAGTCCTTCAAATAATACAGCATAGATTTGAGAAGATAGACTATCTTATACCATGGGCGCAGTGCCGGATTTACCTATAGGCTTAAGCCTAGGATCTCAAGATCCAAGGGGCCGCCAAGAAACTGTGGTACGCATTGAGTCAATGGTCGGTATATGATCATTTAGATTAAACTTTGTGAAAAATTTATGTCTTAAAATTATTATTCACGAAATTTAGTTTCATTCGACTTTCGTGGTGATAACGCCAGAGTCTTCCAACGAGTTTCCATGAATCCCAGTATGACGGTTTTCAAGCCGCATGCCAGCTATTGTGTCGATACACTCAAAGCACGCTGGCTGCGTTTGCTGAATCGTACCGATTGTTACGTTTGACTCTATCAAAAGAACTTGTGGATGTTTATTTGAAATGCACCTGATCAGTGGCATAACTGACGGGTGTGAACCGCACCGCCCCCCTTGCCAAACGAAATGTAAAAACCAGGCCCCTACCCAGCTGTATTTTGGTATTTGCTATTCTTTTGATTTCAGTAGATTGTTGTTTTTTTGCGTTTTTTGGAGTGTTTTCCAGTGATTTCGGGTTTTTGTATAGCCGTTCAATACCGAATTTGCTATTTTTTCTTCACTATTTTCTGAGTGTTGGCCAGTGGGTTCCCTTCAGCCAAGTTTCTCCCTGGCTCAAACCTTACTGCGTCTGATCAAAGCTTAAGGTTGTACTGCAGATGAAAGCTATGTGTAGAGCTACCAGCATTATCCTACAATAAAAGCATAGTTGCTTCTTAGGTGACTGAGCAATACAGTAGTTTTGTCAGCGTTGTATCGCGTGAAGCTCGATTGGTATTTTTAGATGTGATTTTCTTCCATTTGAATATTCTCCAGTAAAGTCATTCAGAAATGAGATTGCTATTGAGTACTTGCGCAAGTTTTTACTGCTCCCATGCTAAGCAAGTCAGAGATCTTGATGAGCATGAATAGCAAGCAAAAGCTACTTTGCCAACTGGCAACCGCAGAACTCTTCCCCAACGATACAGGGAAACAGCAAAAATGTGACAAAAAGGCGTTTGAGTTGGATGCCTTAGATTATAAGATTCTTAGTTTATGCAACCACACGAAGCCTTATTTCTTAGCTTGATGGTCACTAACTGCTCAGGCTGAAGGTCCTTTTCAAGATTCAGAAGAATTGAAAATGAATTGAAGGGTCGCAGTGTTCCAGGATAGGTTGTCCACACTAAGCATTCGATACATTCAAAGTGATAAACTTAGACAAACAAATTGTAATGAATTCTTAGATGATTTTGTTATGAAGGCAGGACAAAACCTTCCCAACAGTTTACTGCGTTATGTTCAGCCTCACTTGATTCGATGATTGTCGCTTTTAATTTCTTGTTTCAATAATAACAGCATAAGCCAGTGCAGTCGCCGTTAAACCAGTCGTGGTGGGCGTTGGTGAGTTCAGCCCTTACAAACATAAATATGAAAAACTATAAATCAGTAAAGATTTTATCAAATTTTCAGAATGTCAATTCCCCTTTCACCAATTAAAATCACCTGCTCAAGACTTTCTGGCAATGGTTCTAGTTTTTAAACTTCACATCTATTCACGCGACAGTTCAGTTGCGTTCGATTCTTACCAGTCTGAAAAAGTAAGAAATACGCGAATCGTGAACCTAACAGTTGCAACCATTTGAGTGCGTTTTACTTGACGTGTTTTGCTCGTGTGTGTGAGATTTTTACAGCCGTGGTAAGCGAATTGCAACGTGGTCCTCACGTTGTGCTTTAAAGTCTTAAGCCGCCACACATACTACATAGATGCGGTGCAGTGTGTTTGTTTTTGTTTAACACAGATAAGAAAAAACAGATGTGATTCTTCCAAAACACGTAGGCCATGTGTTTTGTCAAATATTTCAATTGTGGCGATTTCGGTTGGTTTGCCTGTGGCAGTTAAAATCCTGTTCTCGCCAGCTAAGTAGGATTTCAACAAATCCGTGCAACTGAAAGCTTTTGCGTAAAAGACAGCAACAAGCGCAGTGATCGTGGGCACTCCAGTAATGATTTATAATTTTTACCGACCGTACTTTCAGAGCGTAATGTTCGGATTTTCGCAAATTGATTGACGCTTTCCATTTTTTCCTCACAACAATGGGAGAGGGGGTCTCACAAGTGGATTAGCCTAGGGCCTCAGATCTGTTAAATCCGGCCCTGCATGGGCGTCTGAAGGATTTCTTCCAGGGGGACCAATAGTGGATTTTTGGAGAAGCCCAAAGATTTTTCTAAGGAAGTCAAAAGTGGTGAAATTTCATTTTTCCCTCCAGAGCCTTAGAAAAAACTTCTTTTTTGGCTAAAAGTGTAACAGGAAAATGTCCACTTTTAAAATCCAAGGGGTCAAGGCCCCCCTTCCGACGCCCATGCCTTGTACAGTTTAATAACTTGAATTTGGTTACCGCGTTTGTACCGATCACCTTGCGCACATGCTTCCGCATGGGTGGGTAGTGACCGGTTATTGAACAGTCCAAGAAAAAGCAGTGGGCACAGGGTAGGATTAAGATTGTGTGGGGCCCCTGGCGGAAACTTAGAAAGGGGCCCTTTCCAAATTTCTACACGAAATTCGTAAATGAGTGTTTGTATCACTGAAACAAAAAAAGCTTGAGCGAGAAAACGGATCGTCAATTAATATGGACGTCACAATAGGAACGAAACTCACTGATTTCAAGTCTCCATTTCCTGCTGAAGACTTGAAACCATATCGATAAATGTTCACAAAACACCGGTGGAATGTTTTCAATATACAGTGGAACCCCGTCGACAACCACCCCACTATCACGACCACTTTAACGCGGTCTTCCCTGTGTTTTAGTTTCACTGACGCAACCACCCTGGTATCCAGACCGCGGCCACAGTCCAAATGTTACGAAAAACTGCTAATGGAGCACGGCGTAATACGACCACCATATTCTAGCGGTATCCATACGCTGGTAATCTGTCAGCAGCAATTTGCTCAGCTGCATCACATTGTCCTGAAGCATCGTGGATTGTCATAGGGATGTAGGCGTGAGTGCAAGCGCAGTTGGTGCCAATATGACGAAACAAACATACTGTAAGGTGTAAACTCTTGTGGAATTTGTACCGCCGACATCGACTTTTCCGTTGTGTGATTTTATAGTACAGTAATGATAGGCTATGGCCAGGGCCGGATTAGGGGTGTCAATTGCCCGGGGCCCCCTGTGGTGAAATTTATTTGTTTCAAATAAAATACTCGTTTGAAAAATCCTTGCGATTCAGAAGCTATACAAGAATACAACTTTATATTATATTCCTATGTGCGTTAAGTATCAGGCGCCCCAAACAGAAACTGATTTCTCTACAAGTGTGACTGTCTGCCAGTTTTAATAATCGCTACTGAATAGCCTATAAGTATTATCGGTTTTGTTCAATGCAAATATATTTGATTTCGCTGGTAACTTTTTCCTAATAATCGTTCTTTTGGCATGGGTATGACTCTCTACTCGTGCATTACGCCTATTGCACAAATGTCGCGAAAACGTTGCTATTTGCGTGCTAAAGCTAATGTTTGCTGACTGCTGTTTAGTGTCAATCAATGTTGCCACTGGGGTCAGTCTCGTTAACATCAGAAATGCTTCTATTACTTGTACCCAACAAAGCACAAGAACCCACGTTGAATCCGAAACAGAGCGAAGTATCGTCATTAAACGGAGAAGTCATTAATAATTTACGCAAAATGATAGTCTCAACGCAGCGAAGAGAGCTTCTTTAGTTTGAAACGATAACCATACACACATTAGGTTGTGAAATTGATGAAAGGAACTTAAAAACATGAATCTACCTTATTTTCCTCCTAAAATGAGAGAAAATGTCAAACAAAAACAACAACCAAGTGTGGCAGTCCACTTCTAAAAGAAGAGAACCACTACACATTTAGGACAATTCCGCGAGAGCACTGGTTAATGGAAGTGTCCAAGGCACGCCCAAGTTAACACTTAAGAAACTTAGACCCGCCGGTTTCGCTCGACACCGCTCAGTTTATCGCAACAAAATTGTATTCACTCATGGTTTTATTAGTATAACGTTAAGCATTGCGATATGCATCACAACAAGGGTTTATATCAACAATCGTCAATTAAAGCACGTAACATAAGTTACTGCAAACATCAGGGGTTAACAATAGGGGTTAAATACGAATTCAATTCTTTCATGAAGAGAGGTAGAGAACCCAGATTGTCAGTAGCATCATAGCCACTAAATCGTAACTCTCTTTTAGGTAATCTAATCCATTGATAGGTCTTTTTGAACTAAGCCAGTTTGGTAAGGCTCACTACTGGTTTATGTGTTGCTAATGCAATACCCACGAGTTCAACTGATGATGAACCTAGTGATTCCGCTCTTTATATACACGTGAAGTGCGACACCACGGTCACGTGACAAATTTCGAGTAGTACGCAGTGCAATGGCGACGTTGGTGGTCAATCGTAATTTGTGAAAATTTCGAATCGGTATTTGAATACAATATTTGTATGCGTTTTCATTATCAATTCTATTTTCAATTTGAAATTATTTTTCAATGTAATAGTTTATATATCGTTTTAAGTTATTCTCTTAAAAGGTGACTCATAATAATGTGCGAAATACAAATACATCGAATAGACGCGCATAGAAACATTTTAGAGAGTTAATATCTTTAGTCGTTGTTTTAATGTTCGACTTCGTTTGGCTTGGGGTAAATTCGTCAGTAAACTTCTGAGGCGCTTTCTTCAGTTATCGAAGTCTTCTTTCGTTGTTGTTACAGGATCTTAAGACGTTTTATGTTGAGAAGCAAAGACGAACTCAACACAAGTCAACATCAGATTTGTCGCCAAAACATCAAACATCAGAAATTTAGCTGAGAACATCATAGCTGATGTCATGTTAAAATATCAGAAGTGACAACACTGGTATCAATTACCCCCTTTACACCAGAGATGAGCACGGATCAGGACCGGATCGGACTGGATCAGGACTGAAGCCAATTTTGGCCGGATCAGGACTGGATCGGACTGCAATTTTTTTGAAAATTGGCGGATCAGGACTGGATCGG
>JGI24159J19872_10013306_pt1 | contig 10700 bp, 7 predicted proteins | sample Ectturendosymbi4_FD_19872 | JGI IMG/M metagenome (IMG submission 19872)
GCANGTTTAACCACTCCGTAAGTGTGATTTCATAAGAGTTTAGTTGCAATGGAACAAGGGTAGAAATCAGACAAATAGTAAAAGTTTTGCACCAAGGTGTTGGTTGACACATGGAAATCTCCAAAATTCAAATTTAAGATTATCAACATACGGACAGGTTGCTAATATGTAGGATATTTTTATTACATACTTTTTTACTAAACTGGGCTGCACAAAACCTTCAACTCGGCCGCATGCGGGCCGCGGGTTGGACATTGCTGCTTTAGTTGTTTAGTGCTATTCCTTGTCGATTATCAATGAGGACTAAACCTTAAAATGCCTTTTGTGTGATCTGATGCACACATAGTGGTGCGGGATTCTGCTGTTTTTATTTGTGCTATCATCTATTCCAGGTACATCATAATAGATTGTCCTGGCCAAGTGGAGTTGTACACACACCACAACTCCTTGAGAAATGTCCTTGAACATCTTGTGAGTAAGGATTGTGATCTTCGTTTGACTGCAGTACATTTGGTGGATGCACATTACTGTTCTGATGCCAGCAAATTTATATCTGTTGTGCTCACTTCACTGGCTACTATGCTTCACATGAATCTGCCACATGTGAATGTTCTTTCTAAGATGGATATTGCTGAGCAGTATGGAAAGTATGTCTTTGATGTATCCCTAGCAATGCAAATTCACATTTCATGTTATTTTTATGTCTGATGCTGCATGCATATGAAAAGTTGTGACATAGTAAGCATACTTCTTGAGTTAATGTTGCTGTTTCATATGTGGGGACCTGTTCCTGTTTGCTTTGAAACAAAATGTCACATTGATTTATAATGAACACTTAGTGTCCTTGCAGTATTTAGCTGTCCTTTTCCATTTTTTAACAGTATTCGGTGAATAATACAATAGTGGTATTTTAAGGGAGTTTATTTGTTTAATGGTAAATGCCCATGCAATATTTGCAAAAAATGGAGAAATGCAAAACAGTTATAAACCAATATTGCCTAAAATATAAGAAAACATAACTAATTTAATAAAATTTAAAAAAATTCTGGTTGGTTTTCCATTAATGATATATGACAACCTAGAAGCTTTGAAATATTGCAATTTTTTTACCAAGAAATTGACATGCTGTACCATATTTTTCGGACCATAAGGCGCACTTAAAATCCTTTAATTTGCTCAAAAATCGAAAGTGTGCCTTATAATGCAGTGCGCCTAATGTATAAATCTGGTTGTGCTTTCTCGAACCAATTTTATGTGGTAAACGATGCTACTTATTTAATTGCTAGTTACGATTTTTTTGTAAACAGACCATCGTGTTGCATAATAAACCAACAACAATTGCAATGAGCAGCGTATGTGGTTCAAAGCTAGCACATGCCACAGATCCTATTACTCCGCGGGGCTCCAGACTACATTGACGCACACCGAATCAAACACGCACATAACTTATATTTTATTCTGTTCGTGTCTAGCGGATTAGGCATGTGTGATAGATTAAACTCCCTCGTATGTAATGACAAATTAAACTCCCAGTGGCAAAACCCGCACGGAGTTTTTGTGAAAGAGTTGAATACAGTTTGACTTATCTAAGTTTTGCTTCATTTAATGCGCCTTCTAATCCGGTGTGCCTTATGTATGAAAGAAATCAGCTAGCATTCAATTTTTGATGCTGCGCCTTATGGTCCCAAAAATACGGTAGTTGGAAATCTGTTATGATGAATTTTGCAAGGTGAATGAAAAGTGTTTCACAGCTTTATTTGGTGTAGTTCAGGAAAATTTTATATGAAGTAACTGGGTGACCATTGATCTCGATTTAATAATATGTAATTCTTAAATGCTTCATTTCTTCCAGTAATCCATTGTTATATTGGCTCTGTGGTCACCACTCACCAGTAAGAGTGCTTGGACGCGCGAAAATTCCCGTCAAGATAGGGGTGACTTCGACTGCTTTCGATCAACTGCGTTCCCGAGTGTGGAACTGTCACAACCCTTCACTTTGCGTAAAAACTCGTGTTTTGAGGTCTCAGCGTCCTGTACGATTCGGAAACCTGGTCCGCTTACCAGCTTGCCGCCGTTTTGAATGCATTCCCCTTTCGTTGTCTTCGTTCTATTTTAGGCGTCTCGTGGCACGATCATGTACCCAACACCTCTGTGATGGAGCTCACGGCCACGGGCGTCATTGACATTTACACCATGATAAAAACGCACGGTCTCGGCTGGGCAGGTCATGTGCAGAGGCAAGAAGATAGCCGCCTGTCAAAAAATCTGTGCAGTACTCCAGCAGTTGTCCTACCGATCGTCGTAAATTTATTGAAGCGCGGCAGCCACACGGCGAGCTTCAATATGACACAAGACGACGAGTGGCTGTCAGCTGCATGCAGCCGCGATAACTGGGGTGCTGCTTTTTGACGCGGAATGAACGAATCCTCTCAAAGCTACATTAATGATTGCGAGCAGCGTCGCTCTCATCCCTGTTCTCAGAAGGACGGGCCATAATGATGATTAGCTCTCGCATTGCTTTAATGAAATCGTTTGCAAACTTTATCTTGTTTTTAAATTATAATGAAATATCTTCTAGAGAAAATTACCACTGTTCCATTGACCCGTAAATTCTGCCGCTGAAAAGCTTTTCGTATTAAGTAAAGCTGGCACCACTGCTGAAAATGCGTCTAATTCGATACTTTGCGCTGCAAGTAAAAGTTTTTTTTTCTCAAAATTAACACACTGCTTGTGAAATGAGCTTAAACGTTTGATATAGAGATTTTCTGGTAAGTTTAATTATTTAATGCTTACTCAGATTTGCAATTTTATCTTAGCAGTTCGATATAAATTTCCTGGACAGGATGCTGCTTTGAGTGTATAGGTTAAGTTTGCCAATTTTGTTTCGGTGTTATAGACATATCGCCAGACCACTGAATAAGGCTGCTTTCTGGCTCTGCGCAAAGTGTTAGTAGGAATTGCCTTTAAATTCTGTGGATAATCAAACGGCAAGTTAAATGCTGATACTGGCTTAAATCTTTGGAAGGTGTAGAACAGTGTCATTCAGAAATGTGTCGTTCTGCAACTAGCAGTATTGCATATTGTTAAACATTAAATTTGAAATTCAGACTCAACAATCTCATACATTCTACCATAAGCAAGGTTCAGTTTTGCGCGGTACACCATCTTTTTGTCAATGGTGCAGCGATTCTTACAAGTAATTTTGTTGCAAAAGCTCGGGTGTCCAAAGAGGAGCGTGAAACGTATTTGCCTGATTTGATGCTCTTAGCCGTAGCATACGCAATTTTAAGCAATGCACTTATAAATTTGGAGCCCGGTGTGCAAGGATTCTATAGTTGCAACATTTTACTGAACAGTACAACTGTCCGTGAAGTTCTTTCATTGCTTTGGAATCGCCTTGTGGGAACCAATTATTTGTACCCTCAGGTTTTAACTCGCTTTCAAAGCAACTTATACATCCTGCAACTCAATTGTTTAGAAGGTGCGTTGTTGGTCGTTCCAGACCTTCAGCATCAAAGCATTTTTATAAGCGTTCTTTTGCGGGGTTTAGCACCTTGAATATTTTGGCGACAACATAAAACTACGTACAGGATAGACTCCAACTCACTTCTTTTTAGAGTCCATTCTTAAATATTCTTAATGACTGACATCTGGGTGTGTTGCTGCAGGCTTGCTTTTCATTTGGATTATTACATGGAGGTCTTAGACCTGAACAAACTGCTTGAAGTTGACGACCAAGATCCGTTTCTGCAAAAGTACCGATCCTTAAACAGGTACAGATTTCCTCTGTCTGCGCAACCTCCGCAGCGCATCTTTTGCTGTTGTGGAAAATTGCTGATTAATGGTAATGATGCCTTATAAGAATCTTGTTGTTTCTGAGCGTGTGCAACGTGCGACATTCTCGAAAGCAAAATTCCGTACTTCTGTGCAATTACAGTTGCGCTTGCATGAATGCAAGTATTTTCGAAAACAGCTGGCGTTCACCAAGCGTATGCTTGCACAAGGTCGTTCTGACCAAGCTAATATCGCTCATATCCTAAAAAACTTTCACATGTAGTCTGGCGCGTAGCGTTTATTGGAACTGATGCTACGCCGCATATGTGAAACAATTCCATTTGACAGTCAGTTATTTCATTACTTCATCCACTGTGCTTGATTCCAGAATCGGGTGTTTATTTTAGATTTCGGTCTCGTATTTTCCCAATTTAGCCCACTAACTTTGTGACTCAGCTGGTGAGAGTTTGCTTGTGGTTGTCACGATTTAAGAAGAGTGAGAAATTGAGAATACTACTATTATGTGTTATAGAAGCAGTTCAGCTTCGTTATAACTTATATTCGCTTTTGGTACTCCTCTCGGGAGTGTCACAAGTGGGCTGCGGCAGCATGGAGCGAATTCAGATGTGAGATGAGACACTATCACAATATCACAGTGTAGTAGATCTGCATAGGCTGGTGCAATATACAGTATATCCCTTGCCCTTACTTAGACAATCAGCAGTTTTGGGGCTGGTTGTGATTGCGAGTTAGAGTTGGTGTTGCTCGTAACCTTTAATGGAACAGCTCATATTTTTAAGTTTTATTTTCGTTTATTACTGTATATAAATTTCCATTGGAATCGGTAGTTTTTGTTGTTCAGCCAGAAAAAAGTTTACTTTTACAAATTTGAAATGACCCAGCAAAGTCAGAACCAGATGTTCAAGCAATACTTAGTTCCAGTGACGTACGCGGAAAATTCTCATGGGGGGCTTCATTCAGTAGCACATAGTGGCCATTTGTATTTGGTACGCGTTGTTTGTGACGTCATATTCATGTTTCCAAACCAACGTTTTGGCGAAGTTTGTTGACATAATATGCGTATTCTTCTACACGCACTCCCCTTAGTTTATATTCAGTTCAATGACACAAATAATCAGCGTTCCAGGTTAGGATATCGAAAGAAAATACACTGAACGGTACGACGCAGCAGTTCATAACTGCAAAAATAACAGGCTGCGCATTAAAACAGGGGAGTAAAACACACTCATCACTGCGTCAGAGCAATTTACAACTGCAAAACGAGGCTGCGGTAATGTCTTGTCGAATACGAGCAGTGGATCACAGAAAGTGTGCGGCTGAACTGTCTGACGCATACCACCGTTTGCAAGATTAAAAGCTAAACTACACAAGAATGGAGAATGCGCATGAAGTACGCAAGAAAACTTTCAATTTTTTATTATGCATAGAAATCCAGCAAACTTTTAATTTTCGTTTTTCCCTGATGAGACATTATCAAATGCCTGAATGCTTCTATTTTAACAACTGCTGTTTTTGAGCTCGTGCAACAGTTCTATCATGCTACAGAAATTGGTAATGTAGCCAATGCGGTCAGCACTCAACCTGCTCAACCATAGCAGACAAAACAAAGACAATCGTTTCGGATAAAGTTAACTATCGCGAAACACAATCTTAAACATGCGTAGTGGAAGAAAGGTCTGCAAAAAGTGGTGAGATGGTTTCTGGAACCAAACGATAACCCAGATTCCCACCAAAACCCACTTATTACTTCTTGGCCCATGTACAATGTTCCTTGACATTTGCACGCGAATTCATTCCGTGGTATTTGCATTAAGTCGACAAATTAACAAGCAACAAGTATGCGAAAACAATTATTCTCCTTTGCGCAGGTAATACCCCAACCCCCCTTGCGTTCGCCCTTGCTTTGTTCCGTCTCATAAAGCGGCGTTATAGGTCACAAATTACCGAGGAGCAAGTTGATATTAAAAGATTTAACATCAGTGTTGAGAGGTTGACTGTTCCAAATTTCGCTTCACAAAAAGGTTGCCCCGAAATGATTGGCCGTTGCAAATGTTGCCTAATAACCGTTCTGTTTTTAATTTTTAATCCCTTTTTCGTTTTGCCAGTGCAAGCGTTTCCTCTAAGATGGCGCCGTTTGGCTGATATGCCCACCAACTTTTGCCGTTATAAGAATAGAAACTAGGTTTGCGTTCAGTGATCGTTTTTCAAAAAGCGTGCAAAACTGGTAAGCTTCATAACTGTTTTTTAAATGAAGTGGCGCGTTTATATGTATTCCCTTTGTGCGCGGATCTTGGTTGCGGAGTCGTACGCGCCTGCAATGCAAGTGACAACCGTCGAAATTTAAAATTTCGATAACCTTTCGCCCATAAGGACCACAAAAATTGCGAAAGCGAGGACGAAACTATGATCGTTGTAACCAAATACCGCTATTTCGGGTCGCCTTCAAAATGTGTCTTTTGACCTGCAAAGCCGACTCCGGCACTAATGGAAGCCATTGAAAGCTCGGGAACAGAAGTTTAATGTTATTTCCCCGCGTGCGTTGAGCTTTATAACCGTACATAGAACTGTTGTTGTTTTCAGGAAACTCTGCAGTGTCATCGAAGATTATAGTCTAGTGTCGTTTGTTCCCTTGAATGTACAAGACAAAGACAGCATGCTCAATGTACTGAAGCAGGTCGACAAAGCGAATGGGTACTGCTTTGGCAGTGTGGAAGAAAGAAATGTGCAGAAGTTGCTGTCGGCAGCAGTCGGTGCCGATTTTCAATTTTTTCGCTCCGCCATAGTACATGAAAAGTACATGTCATGAAGAGCAAAAGCTGTCCGTTGAAATTTCAAAATTACCTTTGGGTAAAAACTTCTCCCGACCGACATTAGACTTGGCTTGGGCGTCTGTTTCTCTTCAAACTGTGCAGTTATTAGTACATTGGTAATTTCATGTTGGATTTGTTTATTCGGAGCCATGAAGTGTTTATGGTTAAAACCTCTATTTTTCGCATTCGCAGCTGCTTCATCTCGTACAGTGAGAATTAAAAAATGAGATGAGAAATTTATTGAACTCGCAAAGTTTTCTATTTCTAAGCAAACAGCATGAAACCCCGTTCAGATCACAGCCCGTCGCAGAAGTAATGCTCTTCCATTACCGTTACGGTCGTTTTGTCAGTTAGGTATGTAAGAAATTTCGAAAACTAGACGCACCTCATAGCTGCAATCTGGGTGAGAAGCTTGCCGTACTGCTTATCCTTCCAGCATGAACTCATGAGACAGATTGATTGCTAGTTGCTACAAAATTGTTGACAGCCGAACTTTCTTCACGTAATGTTAAGGAGTCAGAAATTTTGGAAAGGTCGGTGTCGGACATTCTACCTCCGACTCCGCAACCCTGGCAGTGCGTACACCATTTAGAAAAACATTCGATAGATCCTGGAGCAAGTTGTTTATACTTTGGGGCAAAAAATATACCATATGTTTTGCTGCAATTACAAGCGATTTCGTGTTCAGCAGCAAAATCATCACAAATATTCAGAAGACATTGAAGTTCACTAATGCAAGGGCCTACATATATCACCAGCAAACATTAGATGATTCACAACCATGTTTCCCACAGTGCACCCCACTCTGCAAAACCGCAAGATTTTTTGTTTTTTTTTGTTCCAAAACAAATTTTCTGGGAACAGCAGGCGGCACTGTCCTCGAACGCTCCCCGTAACTGCGGGCCTGCCATTCTGGCTGAACCCAACTGTTTTCAGAGTTCATCAATGTAAACAGCGAATAAATATGAGTTTATTGGCCAACAGAGCCGACGTTCTTGGATCCGATGTACGCATGGACAACAGAAGCGTGCGGCACACGCTGTGGTATTTGACACAATGACTTGACCCTGTTAAGAAGCCATACCTTGACAATCGTACGAAAACGTTAAAAAGTGAAAGACGATGCATGTCTCTTGTGTTCGGTGGTGAGAGAAAAATCGTTTAAAACTCCAAACGAGTTCCACCACCAAGCACATCATACTAAACTTCAGTGTTATACGCGAATTACACTCCATTTAGATTCATTGTATGACCAACATTCTAAGTTATTTCTATACCCGTACTTGCAAACCCTATGCAGTGTCGGCCAAACCCATTTTTGTCTGTGCAGACGCAGGTTAAGGCGTAACCTGCAACGTTTTCTCAAAGTGGCGAATCGACAGACCCACATCAAGGTGGCTGTTGTGAGAGTTAAGTTTTAGTCTATTAAAAAAACAATTGCACCGAAAGTGATTGAGTGAGTAGTAAAAACTTGGAAAGTCTCATTGTTTTTGTTGCTCGGCACGCTTCGTTTATCAAAATAGGTGAGCATTATTTTTACAGTAACTACAACGGAAAGAGTTACCTGAGCAAGGTTAAGCCGCTGCTACATAGCCTTGCTGAGTGGTTCAGAAAGGTGGGCGTGTGATCATAGGTACGTAAAGTCAATCGTGTTGTTACATTTCGTGCAAAAGGAATCCGCTCCCCTTCTGAAAACTCCGGGCGCAGAATAATGCCCGCAGGGCGTTATCGAGGCTGCTGTGCTGTTCCTGAAGTCAGTCAAGAGACTTCGTGAGTTCCTTACGGTTGTGTAAGGTGCAAAGTTCAGACAAAACACAGTTAAAAGTTCGAAGCCGTCCACTTTTTCAGAAAACAAGACCAGCAAGAAATGAAATGAGGGGTGTCCGCCAGTGATGCAGTACAGACTCCAGACCATAGCCTCCGAGACGTGCTTCACATTTCGGGACAGAGGCTTAGTCATAAAAGCGAAAGCCGACTCCTTGAATAAAGCTGCAATAGCAGGTCTATTGTAATTTGCCAAGCTTTTGCAATTTATGCAAATGACCAAACGCCGTAACAGTTCGTGGGCAGTTTCCTGCGAAGAGGTTACAAGCTCATGGTGTTAAATGCCCACAGCGGCGAACTCCCACAACATAACGTGCTTACTTGTAGCAGCTCCAGATACGATCTGCTTTCACACTGGTCGGGAAAACTTACCGATGTCCAGTAAAACTTTCTGGTCAAAAAATCATGCTTTCGCTTGTATACATTAGCTAGTTTGTGCGATACAATTTAACATTCTCTGACCCAACCCAAATTACGGTTTTCGTTTTGTGAGTACGATATAAATTGCTGTATCTTTAATTATTTGCTGGTCAACGTTTTCGGCTTTTGTGCACCGCAAAGCACTTGCAGTCGTAACAGCATGTGCTTGTAATAACATAAAACTAAACAAAAGAGTTGTGGCAGTGCTCGTTATTCGGTGCGTAGTTAATTCACTATTGTTTATCATTGTTTATGCAAAATTGTTCGCCCCCCCCCTACAAAAATGTTTTGGGACATAGTTCAAAAAATTTGGGCCACTCACAAACAGGCGCGTAACCAGAGTGGGGGCGATGGGGGAAATCCCCCCCCCAATTCCGAAAGTTGCACCAAATTTTTTCAGGTAAATCAAGCTTTTGATGTGTAAACCAAAGAAATACTTCAGTGCAAATCAACGAAACTGCTCAAGGAACCTTTCCTACTTCAACCTTTAGTCCAAGGGTCTCAAACACGCGGGCCCCACGTAGCCCGATAGGACAAACGGCCCGCGATATTTTTGGGAATAGGATTAAAATTTAACTTCTTTAGTTTATTCACCGGTATTTGAAAGTGTTCGGCCATCGAGTGAACAAGGTCCTTTTTTGAAAGAACGTACAGACGGCTAGAAATTGTTTGCCTATAACCGACGACGCCATTCGCAGGAAATAAGATGTTTAAGGAGGTTCAGATGCCACCACTGCTTGAGACCCTGCTTTTGTCGAACTTGATCAAAGCAGTGTCGTTTACCAATTACCCATGATTAGTCAACCGTTGTATACATGGGTGTCGGAAGGATTTTTTCCTAGGGGGGAATTAGTGGATTTTTCCAGGGGAATCCAAGGATTTCACTAGGGAAGGTCAAAAATGGCGAAATATCATTTTTCCCACTCGAAACTAAGAAAACAACCTTGTTTTGATAAAAATTTAATACGAAAATGTCAAATATCCTTCTGTCCCCCTTCCGACGCCGGTTGTGAATAGTGTAAATACTGGAGCATTTATATCATGGCTGACATTTACCTGAGGCTTACGCTCCGTGTGGAAGTTGGTGCTAATGACACACAAACTTGTACCTAAGCGCTTGTAATCACTAACCGGAAGTAAAACAAGGAGTCACGCTTTTCGCAGCTGTTTCTGACGCATCAGCTTGCTGAATCCAACCTAATGGTGATGCAAACTTTAGTTCAAGACCATCGCAAAAATTCCTCGCTGATATCTCTGGCGTGCAGCAAATACTGTATAACTCACGCTTGTCTGCAGCATCAGCCGCAGCCTTAAATGATCATCGTAGATTTTTGTTTTTGTACAGTTTTAAAACTAAATGCGTGAATATAGCGGTGATATACGTTTTATATGCCTTGAATCTTAAACTTATGCTTTTCATCAATGATTTCCCATTATCTCGTCGGCGAGTAAAAAAAAAGTTTTGTCAAGTAATCAGAGACCAACTTGTACATAGTCTGAAAGTGTTACAGCTTTCATCTGATTGTGACTGCCACCCTATCCTAACTAAATTTTAAATCATTCAACTGCAACGGGAAGACTCAGCAGCAAAATCTAACGTAGAAAGATGTTTTTTATTTTGTAAGTATACTGAGGGCACTGACACTGCCAGTACTTACAGATAGCTTAAAACGTATGTGACTAAAATGAAAAAAATTGAATTTTTTTACCAGTCGATTGGATTTTGTTATTAACGCTCATGGATTTAAAAAAATACTTCAACAGCTTATGTTAGAATGGCTAGATCAGCGCTTCCCAAACTTTTTTGAGCACGACCCAAATCTGAGTTTGGTGAACACGCCTCAAACAACG
>JGI24159J19872_10013307_pt1 | contig 10699 bp, 12 predicted proteins | sample Ectturendosymbi4_FD_19872 | JGI IMG/M metagenome (IMG submission 19872)
CCCTCCTACCATGCCTAGCACACATGTCAACACAATTTTCCATATTGCATATTTGGGATGTTTGAAAATGATTAAAACAAGAATGAGTGCCAAGATGCATTTCACTACAAAACTTAAGTTAGTAAATTAACTCATTTAGTAGTTGGAAACTGTTACAGTTCATGATTTGGAAACTGTTACAGTTCATGATTTGGAAGCTGTTACAGTTCATGATTTGGAAACTGTTAGAATTCACAACGGGCTCGATTTCGTTTGAACAGCATTAAACTTGGACAAGAAGGTGAAGATTGCTGATTTGGCTTTAATGAGGTTAACCTCATTCCCCTGCATTTGCGAATTAACTTCATAGAACTCTGTGAAGATATCTGTAGACTGTGACAGCCAAGATACTGTATCTGTGACACCCTTCAGCAGCCACCTTCTTTGTGCAGCAACAGGCTTGCAAACTCTCTTCATCCTTATCCGAGTGCATCACATTGCCAAAACTTAGCAGAACACTTCTCAACCCTTTGGTGTCCTTTCATGAATCCATTACTACCATATTTTCTGCCTAATAAGCCGAATTTCAGGACCTAATTTTTGGACTTCATTTATGGGGGTCGGCTTATTGGGCGGATCATCAGCTTTGGACCAGGAAAAATATACATTTCAATCTCAGAAATTTATTAAAATCCATCAATTTAATCATCTTCATCGTCAGAAGCATCTAATATTAGATTCCAATCCTCGACAGATACCTTGTCGTCGTACGGGTCATTTCCTGGTGTTATTAACTGAACAAGTACACTGTTGTCTTCTTCGTCATCGTCCAAAAATGGCCCTGGCTTATGGCGCGGTACTACGAAAAAAACTCATTTTCAGAGCTAAAAATTACTCTGCCACGTTTTTAGTAAATTTTGAGTTCGGAGCAGTGCAGGATTGAATTTGATCTGCAGATTTTAAAAGTATTTGAAATTAAAACCGTGACAATTGCAGTCGTCCACTGGCTCTACCATCTCTCTCTCGCTGGATTTCCTTGGCGCTGCTCAAGCTAAAATAAAATGCATTCTGAAACAAACTTCTGCTTTCGGAATCTTTTCTATTCCCTTTAGGTAACTTATTCTTGTTGAAACTTGACACTGTCTGTAAAACATATAACTTGCTTTTCTACTTCGAATTGAAGTTCAGTTCTGTGGACGGGCGCATTCTTATTTTTCACTGCTATGATGTTATAAGGTTGTTCCCTTTGAACAGTTACACACAAGATTTTATGATAGGCCTACAAAAATAGCTGAGTTCATGTTTACAATACGCAGAGGATCAAAAATTGATTTCTTAGCAGTTCTAACAATTTTATGTAGTATTGAATGATTAGGTTATGCATACAGCAAAATCAACTTTTTTAGAAGTCTTTAGAGAAGGTCTGTTTGAATATCGATTTTATTTAGCTTTGATCAACGCTACTACAAGAGTTACCGTATATGTGTCTGATGTTTGATCATTACCTCTGCTGCATTAATTAAGATTATACAGGAACAGCAACGTCACTGAATTGCAGTGCAGCGTTTTGGCCAAAAGGAAAATAATTCCTGCATAGGGTGGATGGCATTTGCGCAATGTTCAAAAACACGTTGAGCTTCACAACATTTATCAAGGTATATCAAGAGAAATCGCACGTAGAGGCGAGTTCTATTCATAGAATCTCATAACAATTTTGATATAGGCTAACCTAGAATTTAATTATTTGTCAAAATTTTTTTATTTGAGATCAAACTTTTTTTAATCGGTTCAGTGTCGGGCATTGCAGCCAATTGTGGGCTCACGGTGCAGTCGGTGGATTTGGATAGGGGAGAGTGGAATGACCCTTTCATCATCATTTTCAGATCCAATCTGACCTGGAATGGTGCAGTACCTGGCAGGGTTCCAAATTTGGTTTAAATAATTTGTCAGTATTTTTGAGGCCTACTGACGTTTCGATGTGGAGACATTTTGATCGCGACATTTCTGTACATAAAAAAACGATAACATTTGTTTATTTAAATTATTGTGGAGACAGGCGAAATGCCACACTAGCTGGTGTTATACAAACTCCTTTTGATGTTGCAGCGAAGTGACAAAACAGTTTGACACGTGAAATTAACGCTACTTGGTGTTATACCAACTTGATTTTAAGTTTGTTTGCATTAAACTTAACATAAAAATCATGTGTTGATGCTGATTAACAGTTGAATCTTATATTATGTTTGTATTTTTTATGTAAAAATTTTCGTTGATTCAACTACGTTTGCAATAAAAATGTTGGAAAAAGTGAAGACCCTTTTTTATTTTTATTTTTTGGTCATTCACCACAACTGGTTGATGAAATTTTTTTTCATTGAAACTAGATGTATTTTAGGAAAATGTACAAAGGGCGCCTAAGTTTCTATTGATCTTGACAGCACTTTTTGGACACCAGCCGACTTACAAAAATCTTAGAGGGAACAGTGAAAGTGACAACTACAAATAGTATTCAAACTCAGTACAGTATGACATTGGATGTATCATGTAAGGTGACAGGTACAAATACCAGTAGTATTTAACTTAAATATTACCACCATATATAAACACCTACCTAAAATAAGCGCCCATGGGCGAACAAAAGACTGGGCGGCTTTCTGGAAAACCCAAGTACTCTATTCCAAGCACAAAATTTTAGAAATACTAAACTTATTTAAATTGTCAGTTGCCAAATTCACATACTCCTTTTATAGCTGTGGATTACCTAATCACTGTAATAACTACTTTCTGAGATTGCATCAGTCCACAAATATCAAACCAGACTTGTTTGTAAAAATATTATTTACCCAGAATGAAAACGTCTCTTGGTCAGCTTTCTTTAAGGTCCGAAAATTTGGTCTAACATATCTAAAAATTTGCTATCTTCTTCACCTTATTCATTTGGAAAACAGTTTAAACACGTCCTCCTATCTTGCCAGAATTCCTGTTGATCTTCGTTTTATATGTTGTCACATTCTGTAATATTGTGCTGATGCTACTTTTTTCTGCCTATCTACCTCTACAGTTGCGCATGCCATCACCTGTACATAGGCATGCTTTCCCCCACTGTTTTTTGTTGTTGTCTTTTTTCTTATTTTGCCTGACATTGATTTGAAGCTTTTTTATTACTTTTTATACTACTTGTAAAGGTCTTCAATCAATATTTGGTTTGTGCTAGCAACATAGCTGGCTGAGAACTTGACCCAGGTGGTCTTTTGCCACCCCTTTGCGATTTAACATGTCAGAACATGATTTAACTGCTACACCTGAAATTCCTGATGCATTTATATTTTCATCAACAAGAAATCAATTAGCGTTATTTGATGTTATTGTATTTGCCATTCCTTCATTCGTGTCATTTCATGATCTGAGTCACAAAAATGCATGAACAAACCATACCATAAGATTCCATCTATGCTGCCATGAACAGGCTGTGTGGGGACCCCAAAAATGACTTTGTCCCTGGTCGCGAGAAACCAAGTGTACCCCACTGAATAAAACTACTTTGGTTCTTGCCCTGTTTAGATCCATTCATCCATACCGGCAGTTCCCAAACCTTTTTGAGCACGACCCAAATCTGAAAGTCCGTTTTAACTGTTAGCAATCTACTCTTTTCTCAAGCACTAAGACTATGGCCAGACAAAGACAAGCAGTGGAAATGGTGAAAATATACAACACAGGTTTAGATCGCCTCGGCATGACCCATATTTTGACCCTTTGCGACACATGTTTGGGTAGCGACTCACACATTGGGAACCACTAGTCCATACCCTCTGTTTTTATCATATACTACGTCGATGTAATCCTTCTCGTCGGTCCAATCCTTGAAACAGAGGCATGTTTGCAGTTCGAAGTCGACCCGAGCTTCTTCTACTTGATTAAGAGACTGTGATACAGCAAAACATGAGCACTTTTTGTTAAACTGCTTAAATATTGCCAGCCTCAATCTGATATGGAACAAACTGTTGTAGCAATCAGCCTACAGAAACGCTGAAGTACAAGGTTGCTGAAGCGCTCTGTCACTGTCACACAGGTGAACGTTAGTTGACGCGTCTGCTAGGCATCTTGATTGCTAGGTACCAATTTTGGGCGAATGGCTCAGATCTCTACGTAAGTTGGTCAAAAGTTGCAGTTGCAACATCATTCACAAAAATGACAAAAAAGTTGAATCAATTGTTGTTTGACGCCTCCTCTATGAGCGTTTTCATGGAAACAACCCAAAAAATAGAAAAATGCAATATCTCAACAACCGAATGACCTAGAACAATTTTTTTTTGCAAATGAACCAGAACGAACATGTTCCTATATGCATTTAATACATTTTACTTGTTTATTTCATATGGTTTTTGAGATATTGAAGAATTCTTTTAAGCTGGGCTAAGTCTTTGATTTCTGATGTTTAATGGTACTTGTATGAAATTTAAGTAGAGAATTTTGAGAAAAAATTTTGTTGAACATTGTAATCCAAAGTGTAATGATCAGCCAGAAGCTTGATGAGTGCATTTTAGAGCACACTGTCATAAAGTTTCTTTGTTATAAATCAACAAAAGATATGCTGTGGAAAATGTTTGCATTGAGCAATGTTACGCATAGGAGTACTATCACTGAAGCTGACTACTTCATCACTCACGTAAAAAAAAGAAAACTTATGAGAATTCATACAAAATGAGATACCATTGCCAGGTTTTAGTTGATCTGAATAAATATGTACACAAAAGCATTACCATATTTATTCACTTATGAGACGATCTGCTTATAAGACGGATCCCATCATCACCTGGGAGATTGACGTTATTCTGTTTGGATTGGTTATAAGACGAAGGAAGGAAAGCAGGTAACGAGAGAAACACATTTCAGTATCAAAGTAAGTCAATGAACGTGGCGCTGACTCACAATAGGCTAAAAGATTTATTTAATTCATAGCATGACAGTTAATTTAATTACTGTGTACATGTCTCTGTTGTTTATTTTTGCCAGAAACTGTGAAATATCTGCACAGTTCTAAGTGAACTATTTTCTATCTCTGTAGACCACGCCTAAAAGACGGGCCCCCCAATTTGAGCCCGATATCTCGAGGAAAAATCCCCGTCTGATAAGCGAGTAAATACGGTATAATAGACTAATCAGCACAGTGGGATGGTACATGAAAAAATAGGGGCTTAACCTTAGGACAAACACAAAATAACAGCAGTACATTTTCCGAAGTTCGGCAGATGTATAGTTAGTATAAGTAATTGCAGGTTTCTCTCATATCTTTTTAGTTCTACTTTCATAAAAAATCCAAGTGTTCATAACACCTTGAAGATTTTGCTTTGTCACTCTTTCACAAGATGTTGCAGTTTCACATAGTGTTTGCCGCAGCATACTGACAATGCTCCTCAAACAATCCTGGTGCTTTCTACTTCTTGTGGTGTTTCCCATGTTAAACACTGTTAGCCGACCAAGGGCACATACTGAAGTGTCATTGGTAGCATTTGGGTTCTTGAAGTTGTGAGCAGTGATTACCCTCTATTTTGTTGTCAAGAAATTAGGTCTGCTTTTAAAAAGCCATGGTTTTCACTCAAAAGCTAAAGTAGTGTCCAGGAATCTTTTCCAACAATATCAACAAGTGAAGCATGAAATTGTCAGTCAGAAGAAGAATCTGTTGGAGAATAATTTCATTGCTTTGCTTGGGTTGACGCAGGAGTGCCTTATGACAAGGAGACTAAGCGCTGTGACAAGTACCAAAGGTGATTGTCAAGTTTCTTTTTATAAGCAGTAATCATCCTGCAACGCATTGTGATCTCTCAAGTATTTTGCACAGTTCCAGGTCTGACTTTGGTGCACTTGCTAGGTATGTGCAGGGTTTTTCAGTGTACATTTGGTACTTGTCAGAACAAGTACCTCATTTTAGTGACTCTGTTCTCCTGAGTGAAAAGTAAACAACGGCGAAGACACTCTTGCATTACCCCAAGCCAAGTAATGAAATTGTTCTGCAACAGATGCCTCTTCTGGCTGACAATGTTTCACTTGTTGGAAAAAATTCCTGGACACTAAACCAGCTCCTGAGCATAGAGCAAGGCTTTTTAAAAGCAGAATTAACATCTTGGCAACAAAACAGTGGTTGTATTTCTGCTCACAACTTTGTGAAGAACCTAAATGTTGCCAGTGATGCTTCAGAACATGCCCTTCCCTCATCTGCTAACAGCATTTAAGACAAGAAAAGTTACATGAAGTAGAAATTATAAGGAATATTTAAGGAGCAGTAATTGTCAGTATGCTGCAGCAAAGACTATGTGAAACCGCTACATCTTGTGAAAGAGTGACAAAGCAAAATCTTCACGGTGTCAGGTAGAACTGTTGTGCGATAATTTCCTTGTGATGAGCTGCTAAGCGCATGCGCTTAATTTTGCGTGTGCATTGATTAGCCTTCGAGGAATCTTGCGCGATTGGTGCCCATTCTGATTGTGGTGTTTTTTTAGGACAGTTGTGATCTGTGCTGTTGTAGTGCACGTTACGTTTCAGCTGAATAAAGCTTCAGTTGAGGTTATGCAGATCTCTTTTCATATCAATTTATTCAGCTAAAACAAACCATGGATAAATACCTAAGACCACAGGTGTTCAGTGTCAAAGTCGACTCATGTGAAAGCTTGAAAATTTGGTTGCATTGGAAGTTCACCTTGCAGAGTTACTTGCGGAGAATCGAAGATGTTACAGATGAGGTCAAGCTCGACATCTTGGTGAGTCTTCTGGACACTTTGGTCTACATGCACATTGCTGATTGCCCTACATTTGAAGCTGCCATCACCCGACTCGACAAAGTGTACATGAAACCCATTAATGAAGTGTTTGCGTGGCATAAACTAAGTACAAGCCATCAAGAAATGGGTGAACCACTGGAAGGTTTTTTTCAGCGGCTGAAAAAGCTCAGCGCCGATTGCAACTTCACGGCAGTCTCTGCGGTTCAAAGTAGGAATGCATCAATACAGGATGTGTTTCTCGCTAGGATTTGTTGTTCTTCTTACATCTGGCAAAGACTTTTAAATAACAATGTTACTGAACTTCATGCTGCGTTTGACAAAGCTTGTTTGCTTGATGATGCGCAGAGAAATGTGCAATCGTATACTTCGTCATCTGTTGCTATTTCCGCTAACCATTCTCTGGCTGTTAACCCAACCGGTTCCGATCAACATACATCTGTTAACCAACTGGAATGCCTAGCAACAAGAACACAGCAGTGTTTCTTTTGCGGTACACGTCGACACGCCGAGGCAATTGTCCAGCAAAGAATTGTGTTGTCACAAATGCGGCAAGAAGGGACATTTTTCCAGAGTGTGCCACTTATTGCAAAAACTGCTTCAACAATCTCGAGCTGCACCTATTGATGAAGATTTTGATGGGGATTTTGAACTCGCAACCCTGCGGCCGTTCCTTGGGTCTGACGATGAAAAGGTAAATGTGCATGTATTTATTAATGGAGTTCTAGCCAAAGGCCTTATCGACACTGGCGCCAAAAGCAATCATATCGCTTTAAGTTTCATCCAGCGTGCCCACCTAGCTGTGCAGACAAGTAAGAAGGTCGAGAAGGTTGTTCTGACCATAAAAGGTTCAGCTGTTGCAACTAGAAGCATTTGCTCAGCTCACGTTCAACTCTGTAATCGTACTTATGATATTGTCAAGTTCATTTTGATGAATGGCCTCCTGTGGGACGTGATACTTGGCTGTGAATTTCTGAAGCTGCATGAAAGTGTCCAGTTTAATTTCGGTGGACCAGAACAATCCTTGCAACTTGGTGTTCTAGAACCCTTAAAGTGCCCAAATCCAGTACGATTGTTTGAGCACATGACACCTGATTGTCATCCCATAGCTGCCAAGTCAAGAAACTATACAAAAGCTGACCATGAGTTCATTGAAACTCAAGTATTGCAATTGCTAGCAGATGACATAATCGAACCAAGCATTTCTTTGTGGCGTGCCCAATTGGTTATAGCTCAAAGTGAAAACCATAAGAAGCGTCTATGTGTGGACTACACCCAGACCGTAAACAAATTCACTAACCTGGACGCATATCCGCTTCCCAAGCATACAGAATATTGTAAGCAAAGTGGCAAATTATAAGTGGTACTACAGCTTAGATCTTCGATTCACCTACCACCAAGTGCCATTGCTGCCCGAAGAAAGGAAAATTTTGGTGTTTGAAGCAAACGGTTGGCTGTACCAGTTCAAACGAATACCATTTGCTTTAAAAATTGCTGTTGCATGTTTCCAACGTGTCATAGACGACATCATAGCTACCTATGACTGCAAAGGTATGTTTGCGTATCTTGATGACATAACAGTGCAACAAGACAAATGAAGAACAAGACAAAAATCTGAAAATTTTCCTGAACGCTGCTAAAGAATGCAACCTAACCTAACCTTAAACGAAAGCAAATGCGTGTATGCTTCCAAAACCATCAACTTGCTTGGATATCACATATCCAAAGGAGTCTTGCAGCCCGATCCTGATCGCATGAAGCCAGTACTAGACATGCCTGTCCACTGTAATGCTAAAGAGCTGCAGCGCATGTTGGGGATGTTTTCCTATTACGAGAAATGGATCCTCCATTATTCTGAAAAAATCAAACCGTTGGTTGTGCTGAAGAAATTCCCTCCGAATGATGAGGCATTGCATGCTTTAACTATGTTAAAAACAGATCTTTTTTCAGCCACACTTGGCGTGATTGATGAAAATCTTCCGTTTACATTGGAAACCGACGCGTCGGACAATGCCATTTCAGCAACATTGAACCAGCAACGATATCACTCGGTAGCCTTTTTCTTGCAGGCGTTTGAGCGATTAAGTTTAGATTTTAAGCGTCCATTGCGTCTTCGACCAAAAACCGACACATGCCCACTGTAATTGACAAATTTTCACACTTCCCCTGCTCGAGTGTTGATGCTAAAACTGTCATATCATGTCTGAATCGTTTGTTTGCATTGTTTGGTATGCTCGCTTACATCCACTCTGATAGAGGTACTGCCTTCATGTCGCATGCATTAACGTCTTATTTGCACCGTCACAGTGTCGCCTGCAGCAAAACATCGGTTTATAATGCACCTGCCAATGGGCAGTGTGAATGGTATATCGGTATTATTTGGTCGGCTGCTTGACTAGCACTGGCATCCCATAAATTAGCCATTGTGCAGTGGGAATACGTGTTACCTGATGCACCCCATTCGCTCTTTACTCTGCACTGCCACGAACACAACACCGTATGAGCGACTATTCAATTATCAGAGGCGATCGTCGTTTGGGCTTTCTGTACCTACCTGGTTGAGTTCTCCAGGTCCCGTATTTTTGAGGCGGCACGCACGTTCTTCTAAGTACGAACCACTGATGGAAGAGGTCAATCTGGTGCATCCCACGCCTAACTACGCTCGTGTTTGCCTTTCCACTGGCAGAGAGATGATGGTGCCGTTATGAGACATTGCTCCACTGAAGCAAGTAACTGCACCGTCATTTGATGCTGCAAACCAGCGCGACGTGGCACTGTCCGAAGGTTCTAGTCTCGAACTGGAAAATTTGAGCAGCGATCACGCAATTTCTGCTGACGATAAGCACGCACCCCTGGTGAACACAAGTGACAAAGTTGCTGCCCAATCACCATCACCTGGTACCACCGCCAATGGACTACGACGATCGACATGTCAAAGGAGACCAGTCGATCGCTATGGGCTTGTTCCCTATAACTGACGTGATCACGTAAAACACTCGTAACATTAGTGCTTATGTTGTTCATTGTTTGCTTGTTTTGATGTTTATTAACCTTTGTTATCAACTGAGCAGGGTAGAATGTTGTGCCATAATTTCCTTGTTATGAGCTAAGCGCGTGCGCCAAATTCTGTTCGTGGAATGCTTACTTCTGCGTGTGCATTGATTACCCTTCGACGAATCTTGCGTGACTAAAATCTGGCAATGGTATCTCATTTTGGACGATTTTCTCATTAGTTTTTTTTGTTTGTTACATGAGTGACAAAGTAGTCAACTTCAGTGATAGTACTCCTATACGTAACATTGCTCAATGCAAACATTTTCCACAGCATATCTTTTGTTGATTTATAACAAAAAAAACTTTATGACAGTGTGCACCAAAATGCACTCATCAAGCTTCTGGCTGATCATTATACTGTGGATTACAATGTTCAACAAGATTTTGCTCTAAATTCTCTACTCAAATTTCATACAAGTACCATTCAGCATCAAAAATCAAAGACTTAGCAGCCTAGCCTAAAATCATCAAAAAATCAAGAAGTCTTAAATATCTCAGAAGCCATATAAACTAAGCAAGTAAACTGTATTAATAGCATATAAGAACATGTTCATTCTGCTTTATTTAAAAAAAGTTTTTTTTCTAGGTCATTCAGTTGTTGAGATATTGTATTTTTCTATTTTTTGGGTTATTTCCATGGAAACGCTCATAGAAGAGGTGTCAAACAACAATTGGTTCAACTTTTTTTGGCATTTTTGTGAATGATAAGGCCAACTGCAGCTTTTGACCAACTTACGTAGAGATCTGAGCCATTCACCCAAAATTGGTACAGTCTATTGATCGCACTTTGAAAAAGCAAGGCAAGAGTCATTTACGCTCTTCGCTTCATTTGTGTACTGCCATCTGCATTTTCAGCAGATGTTATCTATCTACAGACATGACTGTTGCCTTGG
>JGI24159J19872_10013316_pt1 | contig 10695 bp, 4 predicted proteins | sample Ectturendosymbi4_FD_19872 | JGI IMG/M metagenome (IMG submission 19872)
TGCAAAAAGTTGCAATATAACAACCCTGGAAGCAGCTCAAAACATTGAACTGCATGTATTTTGAGTATTTAGGAAGCTGTAAAAAAAAGTTGCAAAAACTTGCCCTAGTTATAACCAAAAAAGCACGCGTCAATCTATTGGCGCGCGCGGTCGTTAAAGGGTTATGTATCATTGCACAAAACCGCAACTTGCAGGAGCCCACAATTATAAAACTCTCATGATTAAGCAATCTAACTTGTTAGAAAACAATTAGCGCAAAACAAAACATTGAAACCATTTATTACTGTAGAAACGAGACGGTAATAATCGAGTCAACGAGGGTATCACTATTATCTGTTAGGAGCTGCCCAATCAACCGTTTGCTTTTTACGGACGATTTTGTACTGCTAGCAACTTCTTAACAGGGCCTTTTTTACCTCTTTTTCCCCCGCCAATATTCCGTGCCTGGTTATGAACGTAGTCCCTTACGAATTGGCCTGATATGAACATGATCTGTTGTGAACTGGCCTGCTACGAACTGGTCTGTTAAGTCTGTTTTGAAACTTAAACACGCGCCTTTACAATTACCACTTGTATTGCACAGATCCTGTTTCCCGCCGCCACAGAGCAGGCAGGATGTTTAGTTCTAGCATAAGCAGGGCATAATCTCTCGGACATTCGCTAGATCGATACGCTTGTGTCATCAGAATCAATCGACACAGAAATACGGTACATGAATTATTGATAAAGACAACTCTAAATTCTTGTAACAACAGACTTTAACGTGGTAACCGCGTATCTTTCGCAGAAAGAAGCATTACCTGAATAATTTTTACTTTTTCGATTCTTTGCCGTATATCACCAAGCTAACAGGCAATCTATATGGCGTTTACATTCCAGAACAGTGATTCTCAAATGGGGATGCGCGTGCCCCTTGGGCTACGCAATGTGCTCGAAGGGGTACAGGAATATTTTTCATAATGGAATTTTCACGTAAAAGTACAATAATCACAGGTACATTTCTATTTATTGTGCTCAGGATTACAGTCAAAGGGTACTTGATAGATAAGACACTGCCCAAAGGGTACATCACTGAAAAAGATTGAGAATATATTTACGTTCTTGTGTTTAGCAAAGTTCGCGCAACGACCACAACAGGGAGATTTTGATGCAGATGTACGTTTACATGAAGAAGCTACAAGATTTGCTGGACCAGTCGAGGAAAAAACTAATAGCCTACATTGTTTGGCTACAAGCTTTGGAAAGAACGCAAGATTGATGAGATTAAAGATGGCAGCGAACTAATTTATTATATTTTGTGTGTAACACACCTATCTACTACTACAGGCACCATTAATACCTGAAAGAAACTGTTCTAGATATTGCTGCTATGCTGAAACGTTATCGGCAAGTACTGTACCTTAGTCAGGCTAACATTCAGCAACTGATGGCGTACCGCTTCATACGATAACTTATTTGCCATTTTTCAAGTCAGCATATAGCCATGTATAGCGTCTACACATCACAGTTTGTACTTTTGCTTTTCGCCACAGTTTTTAAGAGAGTTGGGCTCAAGCTTTCGTAGCAAAGAGATCGCCCTATGCCTGAGGCACACACTTGCACGGCAACCACTTCAGTCTATGCTCTGCATTTCCTTACTGATTCGGTTGGCGGCTGCCTCACAACAGAAATCGCAGCCTATTGAACGTGGTGCCAAGTCGCTGGTTGCTGTTACGGTGATTGCTCTAAGGTTTCCTTCCGCGCTGGGAACACGCTGAGACTGAACAACTGTCGTCGTCGTGCTACAACGAAAGCACAGCTCACTTGACGCGAAATTCGATAAGTGGACTTAGGAGTGGAGTGTTTCGGTAGATTATTCAATACAATGCAGTAACGCTTCGGCGACTACGCATGATAACAAAGCTGAATCGCTTCACTGCGTCAGCGGATGAACCCAATGCGTGGGCATTGATTAGTAGTGCTTTGACTCATTTCCGCTATTTTCCAGTCTTCCCTTGAAGCTGATTTTTGGTAGAACGCTTTCGCATTCACTCTGTAAAGCAAAAAGTCACCACGAAGGCGACGCAGTCAAATAAATCAGCGATTTGTTTTAATAGGTAGTCGATTTCATGTATTTACGCATTCAGTCCCTAAAATTTAATTTTTAATTTAATTTGTAGTCAGACACGAAGTCCATAGTACAAGCACACAATGTCTGCACAACGCAGGTTGTTAAAACAGACACAAGAGAACGTTTCACAACAGCGTTGGAGGCAGAACCACAGGGTTACAGACACATCCTGAACACTATTGATCGCTTACCCGTAACACTTGTTACAACACTATTCCCGTGCAGCAAAAAAAATGCAAGCAATAACTTGCGAATAAAATGATGAATAACTACAGCACAATTCTGAGAAAACACGCGAGCTGTCGTTTCAAACACAACTTTCGACCATAACGCTGGTCTCACCAAAGTCGAAAAGCAAAACTGACACAAAATATGACCGGCTAGCTTCAAGCAACCCGGCAATGAGCCAAGCGAATCTTTTTTTTGGCGTCTCTTTTTGTTGGCTCGCTCAGCTGAGAACCGCTGGCCACCGCGACCATAGGCGTAGTCAGTGGGGGCCAAAGGGGCCATGCACCCCAAAATCTTTAGAAAATATAGTCATTTTGTGCCTTGAGAGGCGTTTTTCCAAACAAAATAGCGGTATTCGCCGAAAATCAAACATTTTGACCCCCAAAATTTTTCGATCATCTAAATTTTTGGGCTGGCACCGCAACTGACCGCGACTGGGCTATTAACGTAGCCAGTTGGAGTTTTAAGCTTTTCTCTTGCCTATCCAGTTTTGCGAGTTTTTCTCCTGTTTCAGCACGTTTCAAACATGTCTGGAAACCTGAGCAAGCAGGGATGTCCTCAAGCAGGGATGCAGCAAGCAGGGATGTCCTCGTCAGATGTCAGGGATGTCCTCGTCGTCGAGAATCGAAGGCTCTAGCTAGGTCTGCTGCGAGCTTTCGGCGCACCCATCTGCCCTGCTCTGCCTTCATAACTTTGCGTTGATTCGGACTTGCACACATATCCTGTAATAATAACAGCAATCTGCTGATTGATGCGACTGCGTCACCTTTGTGTAGAGTTGGTTGCTGGTGTGTGGATAAGTGCAAGACCGAATCATCGCAAAGTCATACCACGCCAGGCAGTCGAAAGTTCGCAGCAAACTTTGAGCCTTCAATTCTTTGCAAAGCTTAGCGAAAAAATGCAAGAATACCGACAAAACCTGTTCATTAAAAAGTGGGCAAACGTCGTGTTATAAATGAGAAAAACTTGAGTAAAAACGTAAATCATTGGACAAAATCTTTGTGGCCCCTCATATGATCTTGCTACCGTTATGTTTTCATGCCGTTATGGGTAAGCTTTCTGGCTAGCCGGTCGCATTGGATTCTAACCGACAGCTGTCCGGTAGGAAGCATATGGGTGAATTGTTTGTATAAATTAATGCAAACAGTACTTTCTTCAACAGCAGATTTTCTTCCGAAAGATCTCAGTTTCGAACATTGAGCGCCAAACTTGCTTCTTGCCCCGGGCGCCATCTAACCTCGTTACGCCCCTGCTGAAACTGTATTATTTATATCAGCGTTCTCGTTCAAAACGAACGCCTGTTTAAACAAAAGGTCGCACTACTTGCAAATGAAACCTGCCAAGAAATGAACAAGAACTTCGGGCGATTCACTAAGAATTTCGGGTTTCGTAAAATTTGATTGCAAGCTTTTTTTCATTTACTTCTTGTTTACATTGCATTTTTACCCCAAGCTTTTCATCGAGCAGTTAACATCTTATTCTTTTGTGAGTATTTTCGTTTGCCTCATCGACTATTAATTTCCAAACGCTGCTTTAAAATATATTTCTTTTTGCAAACTGTGCACACCACGTTTCACAGCTCTCTTGAAACGGGTTTGTTCATGAATGACGTCGCGCCCGAGATCAAAACAACGGCTTACGACGTCAGAACGAACGTCTCATCACCGTTGCAGCAGCTACTGCACCACGTGCAACTCACATGACATAAGAAAATGGTTGCCACTGTTCCAAGTTTGATGACCAGCGTCTCATGCAGTGTGCAACGCTACAAACTGCGTGGAGCTCCCACATGCGACAGTCAGAGTGGCACGTACAGGGCATGTGACGCTGGGTACACACGGCGATCTACAGTAGTTTGGCAAGACGTTCTGAAACCATCTTGTCCTCCATTTTCGCGAACTCGTCTTTCGCAAGTTACTAAAAAGTCATACAAAAAAAACGTTCTTCTGTAGCGTAGTGATCTTGAAATGTTTTTTATTCTACCATTTTTTTCAAAATACAAACAAACTTCTAACCAACTGACATCGTAAGCAAAAAACAGCACTGTTCTGTAATCTGCATTGGCCTCTGCAGTTGAGTCTGTCACAAACGCGAATGGGCGCACAAAAGTTTCGAAATATGTCCACCAAACTGATTGGTTATCAACACTTGACATTTGTGCGGACAATTTCTAAGAAGACAGTTTAGATAGCTGTTGCAAAGCCAACAAACGCACTCCTTTTGCCAACGTTATCGCCTCGCTGTGAAGCGAAACGAGATAGGAGACGTGTTTTTGTTCATTCTCAGGTCGGTTGTCAAGTGCAACGCGAAGCTCCTGCTCATCGATGCATGACAGCAATCACATCGAGTCAAACGCGTGTGCGGCCATATCAACATAGGCGAAAACCGAAAGGCCAACTCTTGTGGGGGAACCAAACACGCCCAAAACGCACAATTTTTGCAAAACAAACAAATCTACTGAAAGTGATCTTGCCCATAAGCCCTGCAGAAAGCATCTGGCTCGCGTGTTTAGCTTCTACCGCAAGCGCTACCACCACGGAAACAAGAAATGTTTTCATGAGTCAATAAACTGAATTTCTCACTTGTTTCAAGAATGATTCAATGGTATTTCTCTACCTTTGTTCGTTGTTAAAGAACATGTTTCTGCTGTTTTGATTTCAGAAAGTATTTCTTAACTAAGCTCAGCCTTCAAGTGATAAAGTACCACAAGGGAAACGCAGCTAAATCTGCTCGCAGCTCTTTATCTTTTTCTTTACTTTTCTAGTAAATGTTTTGCAAGCAGATTTGGCAGTTTTCCCCTTGTGGTACTTTGTCACTTGAACGTCGATACGTGCAATTAAAATCCTCGCAAAGGAACGAAAGCACAGCATGGGTGGCATGGGCTTCGGAAGGCTTTTTTTCCAGGACGGGTCCAGTAGTGGATTTCCCAAGGGCGGCCAAGAAGATTTTTGCAGGGGGGCTAAAAGTGGCAAAAATTCAATTTTAACCACTCAAAACTAAGAAAACAATCTTTTTTTGCTAAACCTTTGATGAGAAAATATCAAATTTCAATATCCTGGTGGGAAAGGTACCCAGCCCCCCCCACTTCCGACGCCCATGATTGGAAGCAGATACCTCGAATCCCCGTCTTAACTAGGTTCAGCCTATTCGAAGCTGCGTTTCGTATTTCATACAATTTCCTCCACGTTCTGGTCAGCGGTTGAATGTGACTATTTTACTTAACTACACCTTAGCTATAAGTAAAAAAAGTTTTCCCGACAGAAGAAAGTTGCTCATTTTTTCGCGAAATAAAATGAAACTGGAAGAAAATTTCAACAAAATCATAATTTGATTTGTTATTGCAGAAGTACACTTTGTTTCATGTCATCAAAATCCAATCTTTGGCGAATTACGCTCGATTATACTTTGTCTGGATGGTATGAGGTCTGATTGACTTAATTGATCGAACTGTGACGACATAAATGCGAAGAGAGTTTTGATGAACGATGAATGCTACTAAAATATCAACATGTTGGTGTCCTGCTGTACATTCGGCATGCGAACGCTAAGCGGCACTGTAGACTTGCTGCGGGCAATTTTAGCAGAGTGCGGTAAAAACCCAGACACGAATTAAAGTTCACTTTTCCTACACCAGGGTGAGGACAGCGAAGTGATGCTGCTCAGATGCTCGCTGGCTAGTCAGAAACAAGCAATTTGTTTCTTACTGCATTAATCAGAATAAACACATAGACAATGAATTTACGATTCCGAAGCTAAAAATACCTGTTTTTTGTTAGGCTTGGCGAACGCCGCTCAGCAACTGCGGACGATCCTCACCTGAACGCAATCTCACTTTTCTAGGTCGGGTTTTGAAAGTTTCTGACGTTATATGTTTCGAGTGTTTTATGGATTCAGAATCAGTGATTAGTGAAACTCTTCAATCAACAAAGCGTTTATGCGTTTTTAAGTGTTTTAAAAATTTAATTGTTTTATGTTACTTGACAGGCTCCTAGAAGCTTTTCATGAAATTTACAAACGAAGCAGTAATTGTCAAGCATTTTAGGGTAGTAAAGACGCTAACGAGGATTTAGTCAATGCAAACAAATTCGGTAGTGTGCAAGGGCGTACGCAAGGGGTGGGTTTTGGGCTTACACCCCCCCTCTTGAGCTTGCTATTTTACAAAAACTTTATTATAAGGCGAGTGTATAGCGCTTGATTTTTTACAAAAATAAGGTGAGTGTGTGTAGAAGAATATGCCTATTATGTCAACAAACTTCGCTTGAAAACATGAATATGACGTCAAATTGTGACGTCACAAACAGCGCATATCAAATACAAATGACCACTATCTGCCACTGAATGAACCCCCCCTCATGAAAATTTTCTGCGTACGCCACTGGTAGTGTGCAACCCTTTCAGTGCATTTACCAGCTAAGTCCATGGACGCGTTATAGTCTGGAGGAAGATCTAAACCAGTGTTCTTCTTCTTTTTTATCCATATATCCCCTTGCAAGTTCTCTAATTATCTGGCCATCCCCTTAGATCTAAAGTCCACTTAGAATACTGCAATGTCGTCAGAAATTTTGTAGCCAAAAAAAGTGACTGGGTCATGTGCACTTATAGGATTCATCAGCTTAGCATTTTAATGTTTTGTGTATCACACAAACATACTTTCGGCAAACGGAAAGATAGCACACAATGCACTTTGCTGTCGGTATTGATAAACAAAAACTGCTGAAAACAAAGGTGTAGTCTCTTCGTGATGTAAGTACACCGTCGTTTATTGGAGCAACATGTACTTTATACACGACTGCATATATCACTTACAAAAGTTCCAAAACCACCATTTTTGTCTTCCACAGCTGTTTCCTGTTGAAATATGTAGTTTGCTTTCCTTGGCTTAAAGGTAAACCTACGCTGCAACACAAATTTTAAGTCGAAGTTGCGAGGACCGTTAGTAGCAATTTTTTACTGCTCCATACGTGGCTACGAGCCTTGACTCCTTAAGCTTGTCACCTTCTCTGAAAACTGCAACAACGCTCAGAGGTTTGCAGGAAAAACTGTTCAAGATTTTGAAATAACCCACATCGCTGTCTGCTTTCTACAATGTTTTTATTTCCAAATCTATAAATGGCTTTTCAGGCGAGAGGGTTTCATTGTTTCATTAGAACTTGCTTTTTCACAAATAAGAAAAGTTGGTAAATGATTATATCAAATGGACTGGCATACTCCAAACAGTCAGCAGACCGCTGCTTACACTTTTTATTTCCGAAAGAAGCAGTCATTTTTATGCAAAAAATCTTTCCGGGTCAAGAAAGCATGCTTCTGCCAGCGATTGTTAAATAAGACCACCGCGGAGTGCGTTGTCACACGAGCAACTATGACGTACGAATAACGCTTGAAAACATGCTGCAGTGCTTTAGAAGTATTTGTGTCGAACCTTACTGGGAACGAAAACCGCGTCGAGGTTATAGCTCGGAGTTTAGAAACTTCTAAGCGCTTCAAAAATCTTTAAAATGCCCCTCGTGGCAATCCAGAATGAAATCTGCTGTCACCAAATACGTGTTCGCTTGTTTTTGGTCTAACTTATTTCACCAGGCTTACACCTCGAACAAAGACACTTGGTGCAGTTTAAAACCAGTTTAGCGGTGCGTCAGTATTTCGTGTACTTATAGTGCATCCATTTCCAACTAATGGCAGAATGCTTTTATGCATAGGAAGGATGACCATGCGTTCTTGCTTGGCCAAAACCGTCCCGGTTTTTGGGTCGTGTCCCGGGGTTTGTTTCTTGATTGCGCCGGTGTCAAGCGAAATTTCTGACTTCACGCCATGTGTGCATGCACAGAGTAATATTATGCATATCAAATACGTTGAGAAAACTGATGATTAGGGCTTAGGGTTTGGTGTTTAGGTAAGAGTATCGGGTTAGGGTTAAAAAATGAAAAATAACTGAGGTCTAAAAATAAGTCCAATATTTTTCAGTGGTTATTGTTATTCCCGTAGTGCAGCTTGTTGTGGATATCTGACACGTAACCAAAACTTTTATTTTACACAACACACATCAAAAAATTATCGCCAAAGTTTATTCCTTTACTCTGAGAAGCAAATTAACTGACAAACAATAACAGGTTAGAAATTTTGCAGAGGTCAGAAAGTTCGCTTGACACCGGAAAAGTACTTTCGCTGCAGACAACAGGAAGAAGTGAGGATGACGAAAGAGAACGGTGGAAATGGATGAGAAAATTTCTGCCTTTATTTGCCCTTTGCATCATTTACGACAACTTTTTTCGCACGAAATCAGAGGATCTTACATTTTTTGCGTTGATGCGGGATCACTCAAATTGCCGTCACCTTAATTTGAAAGCTTGGCCACCAAAATTACTCCTACCCCAGTTTAAGAAAGTTATAGTTTTCTTACTGTGCATTATTGGCTGCTTACTTAATCATCATTGCTAAATTCCCAGTGCAGGTTTTGACAGGAAATTTCGAATCGGGAAGAGACGGTTTTGGTCTGGTATTGGCAACTCTGTTCTATTGTCTGTGAAAAAACATTGTCTGTGAAAAGGAATGAAAAAGGAATTTTCCCACAGTCAAGAATCAGACACTACGATCTTATGAGGTCATATATTTCGCCTGCTGCGTAGAGGCATCATCAGCGCTTGTTTCAAATATTCGTGGGGCACGGACGTCCAAGAAGTACCTTAAATCCGAGTCACTGAAATCACAGCAGCCACGTTCGCGCCCATTCAATATGAGACAAAAGGTCTTTTTTGTTGCTGGTGGGATATATTGAGCTGTTGGTTACAATTCTATTTCTCCTGCTTTCTGTGTACTTGTGCTTTGTGTTACCCTGCTTAATCAAAAGTTGTCAAGGGCAGTTCATGACATGTCCTTAAATGTAAATAACGAAGGCAGCAAATAATTGTGGCAGTTTCCGTGGCTGTCAAGAAAATTTCCGTCACAAGAAAACCGGTTAAGAGTTCCTGCATTGCTAGTTACTGCTTTGCGTAGGGCAACGCATTTTTCATGGCTTGAGCGGCAGAGCGCAATCAATCACATTTCAAAACTGCGGTCAAATTTCCCACGTACTTAAAAGCGATTAAAAGTCTTCGGGTGTGGAAAGACAAACAAACACTTGCTCTTTGGTAGAGATTTGGTCAGCCAACATTTTACTGAACCATTGCCAGCCAAACGGTGTACTTTCATGAAAGGATAAATATTCCTCTCTAAAATGATTAAACAAGTTTTCGTGACCCTAATGGCGCTAAAAGCCTGAAATGTTTTCTAACATTTTTGAATCAAAATAATTGAAACCTTTTGAAAACATTAATCGCGTTTAAAAACAACTTTTACCACTCAGTCCTTTGGACGAAAATCTGACCCTGGAAAAACCCTGCGTAGTGTATCGAAAGGAATGACCCCAAACCTTGCCGGTACGTGAATTTTTCATGGAAATATGCTAATGTGCACAATACAGAACAGCAGACTTTAGTGTTTCAAAGTAATTTTTTCTTTCAGAGAAGATTGAATGCAGAAGTCAACTATTTCCGAAGGCATCGACGTTAACAATGTTGATAAATCGTGCTTGCAAATGTTTTTTCAAAGCATTTTATCTTTTGTGACCCATAAATAGATTAGGAAATGTGTTCATCAAATGCAAGCACGTTAAAGTTTATGCCCTTAAAAGAAGTTGCAAGAGTGTCAGACCCAACACCTGTAGAAAAATTACTTTAAAAGTCGAACGAATGAAGATTGAAAATATTCACATGTTGCGATTCATTAACTTGCTTGTGATATCAGCACATCGAAACGGTGGGTTATGTTTGGAACCACTAGGCTGGTATTCATGTTTCAACGTCTGTCTTCGGGCGATACTTTGGTCTTATTGCAGCATCGACGGAAAAGAACTTCGTACCAAGCAACAAATGGAGTTCAAAATCCTGATAGCTTCTTGGGATGTAAGTTTGTGATGGCGCCGTTGCAATGTCAAAACGAAGCGACCGTGCATCGTGACGTCCCATGTCAGAACATCTGAGAAAGAGTTTGCGAAATATCCGCAGACCTGTCTACTAGTGGATGTGCTGTTTAGCTGAACATAAAATATGTCGTTTTCATTGTGTTATATGTCATTGTTCGAAGCTACCGTCAGATCCAAACTGCTCACGGACACGTAGAACAGGTCTTTTAGTGAAGTGCCAAGGAACATAGATTGTTTGCAAGGGCTGTCAATAGGAAGGAGTCATTTCACAGCCAATAATCAGATAATACGATCTTGTCAGGGTGTCTATTCCGCCTGCTAGGTAAGTATCATCACCTTTGACAGTGCCGTGGCAAGGGTAAGTGAGGCCCCCCCCGAAATTTCACGTGGGGCCCCCCAT
>JGI24159J19872_10013317_pt1 | contig 10695 bp, 9 predicted proteins | sample Ectturendosymbi4_FD_19872 | JGI IMG/M metagenome (IMG submission 19872)
GAAATTCGAGTTCTGAATTAATGAGTCACTCGCTCTTGCAGCGAATATTAGTATCGGTATTTCTGGGTGCATTCCGAAGAGGATGTCACGTAAAAAAATGCATGCGTATTGTGTTTGAATTGTAAATTTATAAATCGTATCGTATCATATGTAATATTAAAGATGTGAAAGTTTGCTTACCGTAGGAATGGTGTCGGCAAAATATTTCATTATCCTGATTGAGTTCCTGGTGAAAAACTTGGTTGCTGAGGAGCAGCTAGAGTAAGGCTGTGCGTGTGTTGAGGGAGTTGGTTTTGTGAAGGGAAAGATTTTCGTGAGTATAGAATCGGTAATTGCCAATTATGCAAGGGATCATATTCAAATGCAATAGGCATTTTCGGATGTGCTTGTTTGCGGTGTCGTGGTGGAAAGAGGGTTTGTTTTCGATGACGTTGAGCTGAATTTTGGGCTTGGGATGCTGTTTTGTATTGTGTTAAGGGTTTAGCTCTGCAGAATTTTGCGACATGGCCGATTTTGCCACATCGGAAGCATGCGCGTGTCTCAGGTTTTTTGTGTAGATGTTGCTGCTTTTGGTCATCTTTTGTTTGTTGCATTCGTTCAATTTGCTGCTGTATGGCCGTAAGTTTGTGCATTATTTTTCCTTGAGTGTTTTGGTTGGAGGGCGAAGCGTGTGGAGTAGGGTTGGGATGTATGTCAGTTGCTTGTATTCGTCGTGGCCGTATGTTTTTGTCCCGTTCTTTGGTGTGTGAGGCTGTTTCATGTTGTGTCTTTTCGTCTAGAAATGAGAGAAAGTCTTGGAACAATTTCATTGTCATTTGTTCGGGATTTTTAAGTATATGTAGATCATTGATTGGATCCTTATTGTTTCCATGAGTTAGGGAAGGTGAAGCCAAGGGTTTTTGGTCGTCTTGTAGTAGGTTTGTATTGATGTTGCAAGCATGTGCAGGAGAAAGAGGCGTTTGAAACTTCAATTGTGTTTCAGGAAATTTTTCAGCATATTGTTTTGTTTCATCGAAAAGTTTGGTGTCGGATGTTTCGTTGGGCATGGTTAAGTCAGTAACGTTTTCTGAAAAGTAAGTGAGCACAATGTGTTTTCAAATGAAAAGTTGGACGACCGTTATCACTTATTCAATATTGAAATTCTCATGGTTCACATGTTTGCGAGCCTAACGTGTATTGTCTAGGCTTGATTTGGGCACTGAGCGATTCAGGAGTGTCTTTGTGTGAAGAAGTGTAAGGAGTTTGTCGAGAGTCATCTGTTAGGTGATTAAGGGTGTGTGTGGCGTGAAGACATTTGAATCTGGTTTTGATGTTGATGGGGAAGGCCTTCCTAAGGGAGCGTCATTTAGCTTCATTATCAAAGTTGAAAGGATTGTTGTAAATTCATTAAGAGTTCTGTCAGCTAGAAGCAACATTTATTGTGTTTCAATCATCGTTGGTAATTGGTTTAGATCGTTCATAGGGGTTGTTGGTGCTTCCATATTGCTTGTTGGTTGTATGACCTTGGGATTGGTTTGCGTGGCGGGTAAAGCAGGCAATTGGTGCAGTGGTTCAACGTTGTTTGCGTGTTTGTGGCGAATCGTTGAAGAGTCATAATGGGGGCTTTTAGAAATTGATGTTAGATGGATAAAAATGTTGCACGGAGGAAAATACTTCCTATGGAGAGATCTTTGAATGTTTTAGAATGATTTTGGAAAAGTTACATTGAAAATTTACATTAGGTTGTGGAATAGCAATGTTTTATGATTGAACTAGTGGAGGCAGGCGTGTACTAGATTGTGAGAGAAATATTGTGGTGATTGTTCCCGATGAGCAGTAGTTTGTAGGTAGGCCATAGTTATTTATATGATGAATTTGCAATTGTTTGTGGAATATGAAAATGCAAAGTGATAAAGTTGATTGACATGAGTATAAGTACTGGAGAGGATAAAAAGGTTCTTAAAATGATGAGTTATTGAAAAAATGCGTTTTGTTTTGTCTTTTGAAAGAAGAGGGTGTAAATGCAGTATCGTGGCATGTTATGTGCATATGCATGTGTTCGATTGGAAATCCCATGTTTGACGTGATTCGTTAAAGAATATGGTGAAGATCTGAAAGGGTGACATAATCAATGAGTGATGTTTCCAGTTGTAATGGGAGGGAATAATGAAAATTAAGGTTGTAAATGAAAATGAGACTGAAACAAAGTTTGGAATTGCATGAAAGGGATTGTCCACGCGATGTAAGAATTGTTCGCTCGTTGTTACAAGTGAACGTAGCAAAAAAGGTAGTGATTTGGAAAGAAATGGATGAAGTGCTGTTGATTTAAAGGAGTTGTGGTTTTGTTGACTCGTTTATTGTTTGTACGTAGTGTATTGAATCACAAGTTTGTTGTAGTGGAAACGTATTTTTTTGTTAAAAATTGAAGCATGGGATAGAACCGAATCGTTTGAGGGGTCTGTGACGATGTGGTGGTATTGTGCACCATCACTTTCGGTTGAAATGAATTAATTGTATCGTCATTTTTTTGATAAGGGTAACGTCTGTGCACTGAATTTTGACATGACCTGTTGCTGTTGAGACTTGAAGTGGTGTAAGAAATCGTTATGTTTGTATATTGTTGCGTAGTGATTGAAAGATTCCAGTTTCTAGTTGTCAATAGGTACGTTTTGAGTGGCGATTGTCTTAGTATGTAGCTGGCTAGAATACGTTATTTGTAAGTCTGGAATGGATGACGCTGTGCTTATTGACCGTGTGGTCATTTGATGGGGTCGTTGTGGTGCCGATATGAGGTTGAAAATATTGGAATGGATATATGGAGTGGTCGGTTGCTGACGTCTCGTGTCAATATATTGGAGAGGCATTTATGGTGTGCTGAAAACATATGAGGTGTCGATGGTCTTTGCTTCCTTGTTTTTACCAGTGTTTGTTTGCTTGTTTGAAATTTTGTTGTGAGAAATGTCGTGTTCTTGATTAACTTGTTGTTCATGTGACGTTTGTTTCTGAAAATAATTTTTTTTTTGTGGAACTGAGGATAAGGTGAATTTTTCTTCATTGTTTTGGATTTCATGACTGATGTAGTATGTATGTGTGTTTACGGAAGGTATGTATTGTTTTTGCTATTAAAAAGTAATGGAAGCCCCAAAGAGTAGGTTTGGGTGTTTAGTTCAAGTGTGATCAAAATCTGCAATTGTGCTTATAAAGGACCAAATGATATTGAGTTACGATTGTATTTAATTTCGTTTGCAATGAATGGGCTGTGTGAGAGAAATATTTTTATTAAAGTAAGTGTGGATATTGGAAGAGTTTCTGCAAAAAAAGAAAATTAAAATTATTGAAAATCAAATGTTTCAAATATGCTTTTATTTAGAAATGGATGCTGTTTCTCTTTTAACAGTCCTATGGATAACTTCTGTTAGTTCGTTGATGTCCCATAAAGTAGAATTATTCAGAAGGGTACGACGCAATGGTATGGTATGGATGAGAAATTGATGGTGTGAAAAGGTGATATTTTAACATATTGTGCTAGTAAGTGGTGGTTGTGTTATATTTTTGTTTCACGAGTGTTGCCTGTGAATTGTGCCAGCTGCTGTGAGGTGTTTGCTTAGTAAGACAGGTTGCAAAGAGCCCAGATGTGCGCCTTTGCGAATGTATAACTGTGTGCACAAGGCTGTATCGGTTAAACGTAATGGGAGGTGGGTTCGAAATTGTACTCGACCTTCCATGAAAATGTGTCTGAGCTGTGGAGAAGGCCTAAAATAGAAATATGAATTTGATTGTTGTAGGATTTGTAATCCTTTGAAAAGAAAGAACTTTTTGCGATGTGCTTTGGCGTCTGTGCGTTGTTTATGGCAGTATGCTGTCAGGAGTATTAGAAATGGATCAGATTGTAAACTGATGGAGGTTGGGTTTGTGACCAGAAATGAGATGTGACTGAGTGAGGTTTTCATGACATATTGGATGTCAGTTTTTTGATCCTTGCTGATGTGTGTGTAAAGGACGACAGGTTCCAATTGCTTATCTGTATCATTGGAGGTTGCAGTTTGCAGTGATTCTCCCGTTTGTTCGTTGGTTCTTAGTGGACATGTTTGAAAAGGCTGGTTGTAATATAAGTTGATGATTTGTGGTTTATGGTCGATATGGTGTGTATAAAAAATGTCCATAATGAAGTTAGATAAAGAATGTTTTATGTTAAAGCAATTATTGCAAAAAAAACTAAATTTGTTTCTGAAAAAGATCTGAAAAAAGAAAGTGTTAAGGTTACATAATCGATGTAAAAATCAATTCATAATACAATTAGCGTTGCATGGTAAAGGAATAATGAAATATATTGTAATGTTAGTGCTGAATAAACCGTTCATGAGGGTGAATGCAGGTTCTCAAGTAGAAAATAATTCGAAATTAATGAAGTCTTGGCAGTTGTCGGAAGATGGCGCTGATAAGACGGTTGCTGTTAAACCGAATGGTTATTATCGGTGTGTTTGAAATGGGGCGACGTCCCCAAATGATCGGTAAGCTGTTAGGTGGGCGTAAACATTGAAAGTTATGATTCATAGGGGGATGAAAAAAAATCTTAATCTATATGGTGGTGAATTTCTGTCGCAGTAGGCGTTGATGAGGGAAAAACAGAAATATGTGTATGACTCACACGCACTCCTGATGCTCAAGCAATGCTCACATATTGTAAACATTGTTAGAAAAGGAATTGAAGTATATTTAAATGATTGTGGTGTTGTCCAGATGTTTTGGAGAAGATGGGTCGTCTATGTCTGTTGTGGGGGTTTGTGGGGAAAAATTTTCTTGTGATGATGTGAATTGTGTGTGTGTATTCCATATAGTAGATTTGTTTAGTAAAGTGAAAGTATTGGTGAATGTTGGCGGCACTGTAACATTGTCCAGGTGAAGCGAAGTTGCTCTGGAAAATTTTGGAAGGGTGTATCAGTGAGTTGATAATATTGAGGAATAAGCTTGACATTCAAAGTGTCTTGTAATGTTGCGCGGAATATTTTATTTTTGTATAGTTCATCTAGACTCATAAGGACTGTAGCTCTTTCGTTTTGTAGGTCGATTACGGGGTTGATAGACCAATCAATTTTCTTATTGTTTTATTGCGTTTCTAAGTTGGGTGCTAAGTTCTCGGATTGGTGGGGAATATGAGTGGATCAACCAGTTAAAAAAAAACTTTGTAAAGGGTCATAGGAAGAGTTTTGAATATCTTGTAGGAGATTTGCTGTAGCAGCTTGTTTGGCTGCCGGATGTTGCAGGAGGTAATATTTAATCGCTATCAGTTTTAATTTCATATCTATGGATGGAAATTTGTCTAAAGTAGAGTTTGCTGCATATGCCCATTGTAGTTCCTCTCCTAGTTTTAGATGGTGGAATAACATGTTTGGAATAAATGTTGTTGGACCTATTGTTGAGTGAAACCTTGGTTGGAGCTTATGTGTTTGTGTATGTGAAAAATTTGGAATGCAAGAATGAGGATGTAGTTGCTTTTTGACAGTATTGGCGAAAGGCTTCTATCTGGTAAGTGGATTCTATGGGAAATAAAATGTTGGGAGGCTATTGGTGTTTGATACTGGTTGTATTGCATGGGACATGTGGAGTGAAGACTCGGTTGTGGCTATGTTGGGGGATTATTGCACAGTCGTTTGTCAGAATGCGACGATGAGTGGGATAGTGATTTTTTTGAGAATGTGGTGAAATCAGGCGTTGCCGTTCGTGACCTTTGTTGCGATTGTGATGCTGGGGAAAGTGTAGCTTTGGACAAATTTATATATTCTATTTTTAATATATGTTCGTCAAAATAAAAGAAAGGTAGAGTGTCTTGTAGTTGTTTAAGTAGCAAGATTTTATGAAGAGGTTGCAAGATTTTTGTTGAAAGGGAGGTGGTTCTTTTCTGATAGTAGTTTAAGAGATTTTATTGCGTGGTAATTTAATTTCATTAAGGCTATTTCATTCTATGATTATTACTTGGATAGGGAAAAGTCTGGTATGGCTAAGTTTTGTAGGGTTATGCTTAGAGCAGATTGAGCAAAGGGATTGAGTAATTGTGTATCTATGTGGTTTGTTTGTAACGCAGGGTGTAAATTAGCAGAAGGTGTAATTAGCATTACCGTGGAGGTAGATGAAGGTTGTAAAGCTTGGGTAATTGTTTGTCCTATCGTTAGAGACGATAAAGTGGGATCTTCGCATTGTTGTTTTATGTATTTTCTGGTCAACTTTCAACGTTTCTGGTCTGTGTAGTTGAAGGGTTTAATGTGTGAAGCTAGGTCATTAGTGTCTACAGTTGGTTTGAGTTAATGTGGTCGAATATTAGTGGCTAAGAGTTTTATTTGTTTGGCCGACTGACCTTGTTCGATGACTATCTTTTCGATGTCTTGTTTTTTGCTTTGTTGTTCATGTTGTTGGTCATTAAGAAATCGTTTTTGTAATTTCTTTTTAAATGGTGTTTTACTCATGTTTTATCTGAAAAGAATTGTGTTTGTATTTAATGGTTAAGATTAATGAAAGTGTATCTGAAACAGGAACATATAGTGATTATCAAGATATGAACAAGAGTAACGGTTTGGATTGCATCTGTAAAGCGCAGTTAACGTTAAAAACGTCCGTTCAAAGTATGAAGATGCTGCTATATAAACTAAGAAACTATAAGTAGAGAATGTAACATTGAAACTGTAGATACAACCGTGATGATGCACATGATGCGTAAAAGTTTACTATGTTGTGGGACCGCGTCGTTGTGCTGTAAATTGAAAGTTGACCTTTAACAGAAAACCAATATAGTTGCGATGAAATTGAATAGCTGTAGGGGGCAAAAACTAGGCTGTTGCATTAGGAGGGGTTAGTGCTTTTGACGTTTCCAAGTGGTGATGAACTAAAAACGTGGGTGTTGACTTGGTATGAATAAAATGTAACACTTTGTCTAATGATGATGGGTATGAGATGTATGTAAAATATTGTATTAGCCTTAAAATCCTGTAAGTGTGAAGTTTTTAGGTAATGTGTGGAAGTGAATAATTTGGTCGAGATCATATTCGTAGATATTGACGCTTTCTATGAAATGAGTGGATAATATATTCCCATAACCATGGTGAGGCGCGATAGTATATTCCTTTTTTTTGGCAGGGCTGGTCCTGTACACATTTAGGACGAGTCAGGGGAACGAGGAATTTATAACATGTGTGTTTTTCCAAAAGAGTGAGCTATTTTCAAGGTGTTTAAAAGTGATCGCGTAAGAGTTGCGCAAGCCGAACATGAAGTGTGTTGAATGATCTTCCTGCCCTGATGGTTTTAAATAGATTCTTCTATAAAACGGAACGAGAAAACGGTATGGGCGAGTTTAGAATGTCATTTATGACGGTGGCGGCGAATCCTTTTGTGTCGGTGAATCGATGCGAATTTTGGTAGTTGTAAAACGTCGCGGTTTTTTATGGTTGGAAAAGTATGAGCGATTTGGTCTTAATGATTGCGTGGTGCGATGCGTATCTGCGCGTAGAGGTTTGGAAAAGTTCGGGGATTGTTGGCTATTTTGGCAAGGTTATGAGCTTATTAATCACTGTTTTTGATTCTTAGGAGGAAAGTAGAACTAGCATATAATTTTCTATTGCAAATTCTATGAACGTTTGCATCGTATTTTTACAAAATGTTTAGTTGGAGAAAAACAGAAGTTAAGCTAAAGGTTAGTGAGGAAGTTAATTAAAAAGTTAATAATAGTTAGAGAAATGTTTCGCCTTGTTTGAAAATTGTATTTTTTTGACTTTATCAAAAATTTTAAAATGTAAAAGACTTAATGGAAGCGGTTTGAACACCTAAAAAATTTATTTGTAATATTTGCTTTAACAAAATGAAAGCAAAAATTGTTAATTAATCCTTTGTATTGACGCACAAAGAAGAAAGCGATCATAAGAAAGAGCATTACAGACACTTGCAAAGGCTACAGATATCTGTTTTATATTGAAAACTGGAATAATAATATATTCGGTTAGATAATAACTAATACAGCTTTGTAATCTGAGTAGTGGGTAACTGCTGGAGTCTTCATTGTGTAGATCCATTGAGGTTATTGAGGATGGTGTAGAAATGCTGAGGATAAACTCTATTGATATATTGCACAAAGAGGCATTTTGGTATGCCTAGATACTTAAGAGTTTCAGATATTTTAGCTTCATCCAAGGAATGGTCCATGAGCAAGTAATGCAGGTTTTCCTGGAGAATTGGTGATGCAAAGAGTGTTTGCATGTCTTCGATCTGGATTGGGTTGCTTTGTAAGGCAAGGTGGGTTGGAAACATTAGACAATGGGACCTTAGATCCGTTTGTTGGTTGTTGGGCATTGCTTTGGCTTTATTTGGATGTGGCGAAAAGAAAAGTTTTGCTGGTCGTAAAGGAACGGATTTGGCTATAGGAGTAATTGCCTCTCCTGTGTCGGGGGTTCCAACAAACTGTGGATACGGGGCTGGTTGGACAGAACTTTGACGAGCATATTCCTCGGGAAATGGTGGGAGACTTGAAGTTTGTCTTTCTTGAAGATTCCAAGGATCACAAACTCTAGGATCTCTTTGTCGTTGAGGCAATATTGGCGAGCTCATCATGGCCATATTGAGATCGGGGTGTGATCTTGATGGACTGAATTTGCCAAATTTCGCCATAGTGATTGGCACCAGTTATTAGTTAGGATAAAATTTTTATGAGCAGAGCTAATGCTGAAACACAAAAAAACGCTGTTGTCATGCAAATAATCATGCACAATAAATAATTTTTCTTGACTTGAATAAATATTGCACAGTTAAATTCTACATAATGAAAGAACAAACACAAAACACACTGTGGTATGTAGCGTTGCAGATAATAGCACACGAAATTGTATGTACGATAACGAATTCTTGAATAAATGCAGCATATTTGTATATAACATTGTTTTTTGCACTGATTGTTTATTAGTGAATCAGAACTTTGCAGGTTTTTTGAAAGTCTGTATGGCTGGAAGTCGTTGAAAGTCTTGATGTAGATTCCTTTTCACGTTGTTGCGGAGATGTTCCTCTTCATACACACTTGGTTCCAACTTGTAACAACACATCGGTCATAAAGTCAATTTTATGTGAACGATTGAAGTCAAGTTTGCTTTTATCACCATTATAACCATATATTAAAATATATCGAGAGTTATTCTTGAAATTATTATTTTTAACATGGAAAATTTTTAAATGCTTAAAGCCAAATATGAGAGGTAGTCCGTGAAGACGAGAAAAATATTCTGTTTCTCGTAGAAGTCGAGATGTGGTAGTCGGTTGTACAGCTTCTCTGATTGGGACCACAATATCTGGGTGTCCCATAATGGAGTTCAGAGTTGTTGCAGTATGTGCAAATTGTTGTTTCGTATTCATAGTTTCTCTACATCTTAATCGATTTACGATATTCATAATCAATTTTAATGTGAATGATAAGCTGTTGGATTAAATATAAAACAATTAAGTTAAGAGATTAGCTTCAACATCATTAGTCTGTCAAAAACGTCTAAACAAAAACAAGTCGCAACGAAAACGCGTAAAAGCAATGTAGGAATGAAAGGGGAAAAATTTAGTTTTCCTGTACTGCAATTTCGCTTATGTAAACACATTTCAGCGCTGTTCGCGCGTCTGTTAGTGCTGCTCAGGAAGCGCGGGCTGAAACATCCGTTTGAGTCATGTGGTAGAGTTGTCACGATTTGCGCTAAAGTAGGAAGTTAAATGTTTTGGTTTCCAGCGTTGCTGGCAAGTCAGAATGATTTTGCAAAAAATCAACTTACCGTAAAGCAGACCGAAGGCATTTTTATGACGTGTTTATTTACAGTAAAAAGGAATGAATTGTTTGTCATATAGATCGAAAACTTGTTGTGGAATAAGAGTATCTTTTAAAAGTTGAAATGGTGCACGATTAGCGTAATCACCCACTTGGTTATCCTTACGCTCATTTCTGCTTAGTTTATGCCGTCTTGATTGTGCTTGTTTTGCGTGTGGGCAATTCCATGAAAGTTGTTTTTTATTACCACAAGCATAACAATAGATTGGTTTGTTTGGTCTGATGAGATTTTGGATTGTTTGAAAATTTTCATCTCTTTGTAAAAGTTTTTGAATGGTGTCAATTTGCCAAGTCGCATTTTTGGGAGTTATTATCTTTGTAAGCACTTTGTAGTGAGGAAAGTTTGTGTATAAATATTTCTTTGTATATCGGTCTATGTTTTTGCTCTCGGTAGTTGAATGACAATTATTGTCCCATGTTTTTAACGCATTCAGGTATTGTGGATGTGGTTTTGTGCTTGTGTCTTGTGGCAATGTAGATGTTTCAATCTGTAAATGAAAAAGTTAAATCGGGTTTTTGTTACTGCAAAGAGAAAAAATATTATTATGATATAACCTTTACCTGAGATTTTTGTGGGGTTTGGTTTGCCATAGTCTGGTGATAGGAGGAAGTTACTGGACTAGTAGGTATATCTTGATTGGCTATAAGTTTCAATTCCGTCGACAAAAACATGCGGACATGAGGCGGTATCGGGTCTAATTCCGTGAGAATGAAGTTCAAAATGATTCGACGTAACACGGTTACGTGATGTTTTTGCATATATTCTTCATTCCGTTCGTTTGCGACTATGCGTATTCCAATGCAACATGGTGGTAATTCCGCAAACGAAGCAAGTAACATGCTTGAGCGATTTAGTATCGCACGTCGTAGTAAAGAGT
>JGI24159J19872_10013319_pt1 | contig 10694 bp, 9 predicted proteins | sample Ectturendosymbi4_FD_19872 | JGI IMG/M metagenome (IMG submission 19872)
AGAAGCATCTTTTCAGCCTTCTGTGCCATGACTTCCAGTTTGTCTATGGTGTAATCTCTGCACCGTAGTGTAATCCCATTCCCCCTCTTGATCTGCTAGTTGGAAACTCCAAGTTTGTCAGCATGAATTTGTTCCTGGTGTGGCAAGATAGGGCTTTTTCAGTATACATTTTAAGGACGTTGTTTGCTGCGTGCCTGGACAAAGGCTAGCCAGTGCAGGCCTACTGTGATCTGTACTCTAGACTAGCTGGAGCACTCTAGCTCTTTCAATGTCTTCTGTAGTCTACACCAGGCCTTGCAGTCTAGTCTTCACACCTATTCTATGTGAGCCTGCATTGACTGGTTGTTGGTTGATACCAGGCCGGATAGGATTTTTCTTTCTTAAACATGATATGCAAAATTGTTGTATAGTGACATTGACTTGTTGGACTGAATTTTTAGTCAGTCATGTCAATATAAATGACATTTAAGCCAGTGTATTGTTTGGAATGCTGTTTAGTGTTTTGGTTTATAGATTAACATTGCTATGTAGTTAGGTTTGGTTAAAGTGCAACAAGGGGCGGATTAATAAACGAAATTATGAATGTAAACTCATGGATGGTGTTAAAATCTAACCACTGTTACCAAAGGGATGGGTAATGAAGAGCTTAGTGTGGTAACAGAACCGTCACCAGAAAGTCCTCTGTAGTGAGGCTTTACATTTGCGCAGTGGGGCTTGACATTCTCTGAAATTTGAACAAATATTACTGTTTTATAGTGCTTCTTATTTGAATTTGGAGGGGCTTGGAGCTTTGTTTCAGAGGGCTAAGCCCACCAAAGCCCCCCTTGTGGCCATGGGACTGTGTGGCAAAACTTCAGCTTGCTTTTTAATGCAACTGGCTCGGAAAAGTGCTTAGGTTACGCGATATGTCAAGCTTGCAAGATATGTCAAACTTTCCGTTTATAAGCATGACAGGGCCCAAAATGCATTTAGGTGGTGTCTATTCTGCTTCATGAGCCAAAACCTATGCTGGGACTATTTTGCCTTCTTTTGAACACAATTGGTAGAAGTGGTCATGTGAGAAGTACGATACGCAGAGACAATTTGTTGGGGTTCAAGAGTTTTGTTTTGGTGATGGCAATTGGCGGCAGGCCGAAGCCTGAATTGTGCTTCTTGCCGGGGCGGTTGAGATGAACCCTCTTTCCCAAGGAACGCTACGGCAATACACTCAGTGGCTGTGGATCGAACACCCAACCTTCCAATTGGGAGGTGGACACTTAATCACTGAGCTATTGACATTGCCGGGGTTTAAGAGTTTATGGTTAGGGTTTAGGATCAGGGCTTATAGTCAAGGTTTAGTGATTCAGTGTTTAGCGTTAAGGTTTAGCCTGCAGTTCACTTAATGCAGTGGTTCCCAAACTGTGGTATGCGTACCGCTAGTGGTAGGCCTACGTGAAGGCTTTCAGCGTGGTGGACGAATAGGCCTACTTTTTCTAGACTAAAATTATATTCACAGCTATAATTTTTTTTGATCGGATTCTGTAAATAAATTCCTGAATTTTTGTGAACTTCCCTCATTGGCATTGAAAATGGCAACAAAAATTCTCGCAGCCATTTTTTTCATGTTGAAACTATTTCCAAACTTTTGATGAAACGATATTTTGCGCATTTACTTTTCCTGGAACAAGGTGGTACGTGCTGACACTATAGGATCCACAAATGGTACATGATCAGAAAAAGTTTGGGAATCACTGACTTAATGCAAATAAGAAGCTGCTTGCCAACCCTGAAACCATGACAACCATCACCATGCATGGGACTGAGCTGTTACAGATGTCATGGTCAGCTAAGCAGGACATGCGTTCCAAACTTGTCAGTTGATTACTTCAACCAATCATGTTCAGCTGAAGAGAAAATAACTCTAACAGTTATTTTGCCTCATAAGGCTGTTTTGTCTCATGAGGCAAAATAGACACAGCACAAAAATGTATATTGTGCATCACAATACACTATCGGATAGTTGTCGGATACGGATAGTATGGTTTCAACCAAAACAGGATTCGGATCAGATACAGATATCATTTTTCCAAAACAGGACGGGATCGGATAGCAAAAATCCACTATTCGATCTTCTCTGATTGTGGTTACGGTTATTGTAAAAAAGAGTTTACATGAAAGTAATCAGATCGACAGCTAGACGACATTTTTGAGGGCAGCAACACAGTCTCACATGAAAATGTATACATCCGAAAAACAAACCTACAAAAAACGCTAGAAATCACGAAAATTTAACGAAAATAACTTCTGAATTACACGAAAGAGCTATAATTTCCCAAAAAAGATCGCAATGCCCTTTGTTCTTGAGAAGAATNTAGGAAAAGCTTTAATTTCTGTTGAATATTTAANGCAAATGTTGAACCAAAGTCGGCACAACAAAAGATATATTTTTGAGGGGGCGCTGCACATAAGAGGGGCATACGTTCACGCTTTTCGGACAAACGGCCAAATAGGTCACACCTGCTTGGGGCCCCAAAACTAAGATGGCCTAGGGCCCCGAACTCCCTAAATCCGTCCCTGTCCCCATGGACTGCATGCCCTGACGGTTCTGGACGATGAGACAACCGAATGGCTGTTCAACACCTGCCCCGAGAGCTAGTGCAGCAAAGCAGTGGTTTGAACAACTAGGTCAAAAGAAGAAGAAGAATAAGGCAAAAAGGTACACCAAAATTTTTATTGCAATTAAAAGTGATGTTGTGTTCAGCAGTGCAATCATCACAAATATTCAGAAAATGTTGAAGTCCACTAAGGCTAATGATAAGGCTGAACATTTCTGGTTTGAAAACAATTTATGATTGAGGTAAGAGATTCATAATCATGCTTGAAACACTTGTTCTAAAAATGCTTTTCTGGTTCACTGATGATTTTGAACACCAATCAAAAGTTTTATTTGACCAAAAACACCAAGGGGGAACAGATTAGTCTTGTACCAAGATGTATGTACTTTCAAAAGCATGTTACCTTCAAATGCTTTCTGCAAGAATCATTCAGCAGAAAGAGATAAAAGTTGAGGTTCAAATGAAAGCCAGCAATAAGGTACTGATCAATGCAAAATGCCAATATATATACATTTTCTTCAACTGCGCAAGTCTATTTTTTATGTTTTAATTATGAAACTTCCAAACTTTTCAAATTATATGACCATTTTCACCTTTATAAAGCCATACTTAAAATGGCAAACAATTTTGTACTGCTTCTGAAAGCTAAATTTTAAATATTACAATGCAATAGCCCTAACAGATTTATACTATAGGCAAAGCTTTAGGCTGCATTCTCAACAATTTCATGAAATGCATAGTTTTTGTATTGTCAGTGATTGTAATTAGTGCTATGCAAAGAATTGGCTCAATGCTTTCATGCATGTTTGCAACACAAATGAACCTCAAAAGCCAGTAGAAATAAACTTAATATTTTTCTAGCATTGCTGAAGGCTAAACCAATATTGGTTTAGCTCAGCATATCTGAAAGACTCAATAAATATGAATTTCAAAAGTCCTTTAGATCAAGTCCACAGCATCCTTGATTCAAATCAACTGAGAACAATGTTATATATGGTAGCTTTCAGCAAGAAAGAACATTATGCTCAAAAGTGAGTATAATCACCAGTTTCCATCATTGTTCAAAGATGAAGCAGAAGATGTATTCAGACAAAATTTACATCACCAACAGGCCATGAAAAATGTGGAATGTGGGAATGCCAATCCTGGAAAACCTGACATGCTTGCAGGAAACGTCTTGCAGCAACAATACAACTTTCACTCCTCGCACCAAAGTAGCGAATAGCGGTAAAGCGGTGATAGCTCGCTACCGCATCCGTAATTTTTTCGAAAGAGAGCAGCGCTACCGCTATCGCTCCTGGAAAATCAGCTTGCTACACTAGCTCGTTATTTTAGCAGCTCGCAACTGTCCACCTCTGTATATGTGGACAAATGTGGATACAGTTCGAATGGCAAAGTAGCAGAGATGAGCATTGCACTTGTTGATTTTGATTTGAAACCGGACTATAAATTCTTCAAAATTTTGGATCAGGACCGGATTTTTCACTGTGGTAATGGAAAATAAATGGGGCATTTTTGTTGTGAAAAGATGGCATTTTTCAAATTTTTGGGCTTCATTTGTACTTGGACGTTATATTTGAACAATCTTTTGGACAGTGGTTGGACTTGAACGGAATTTTAAAAAACAGGACTGGATCGCAAAATTTGACAGTCCTCTCCATCTCTGCAAAGTAGTTCCAGCAGAGCTTTTGCTGTTGATGGCAAAATATGATCTACCATTCAACAAATCTCTAAAGTCGGATCACAACTAAAATCTTTAATATGGTAGAATAATCACATCAAAACAACCAAAATGTTCTCAGTCCGATCCAGTCCTGTCTGCCAATTTTCAAAAAAATTGCAGTACAATCCAGTCNTGATCAGAGATGGCCATGGATCCGGATTGCAGGAGTCGACTCCGGGAGGATTCTGCGTGTTTCCTTCGGACCTGGATCGGGAGTCAAAAATTTGTGAAAAACCAGACCTGGTGTCAAGCGAAACTTCTGACTTCAGCAAAATTTCTGACCTATTATTGTTTCTCAGTTGTTGTGCGTCTCAGAGTAAAGGAATAAAGTATAGTGTTTGCTTTTTTGATGGGTGTTGCGTGAATTAAAACATTTTGGTTAGATGTCAGACACCCACAACAAGATGCAGTACGAGAATAAGTATAACCACTGAAAAATGTTGCACCTAGTGTTAAAGCCCGAATCATCAGTTGTCTCAGCGTGTTTGATATGTAGAATATCATTCTGTGCATACGTACATGGTGTGAAATCAGAATTTTCGCAAGTCAGAAATTTCGCTTGAGGTCAGGACCGGAGTCACTTTTCAATTTTGGGAGTAACAAGAGTCTGTGTGGTCATTTCTTAAGTAAAAACGTGAGAAAATTTCGGTTAGATTGATGATGGTAGCCGGAGTCTGAACTGGAATCGAATTCTCAAATTTAAAAAATTTTCGGACCCGGCTTCAAATATTTTAGAACAAGAACGGAGTCGGAGCCTGAAAAAGTGACTCCGGCCACCTCTGGACCTAATACAGCAAAAATTGGCTTCAGTCCTAAACCATGCTCCACTCTACCTGTTACCATCGATCCATCCGAAATTTACCCATGTTTTCACTTAAGAAATGACCACGGAGACTTTTGCTACTGCAAAGATTGAAAAGTGACCCCGGATCTGGGTCCGGTTTTTCACAAAATTTGGCTTTAGACCAGGATTCGGAGTCAAAAATATTACAAAAAGCGGACCCGGATCCGGCGTCACTTTTCAGTTTCGGAAGTAGCAGCAGTCTGCGTGGTCATTTCTTGAGTAAACGCAAAGGTAAGTTCCGACTGAATCGATGATAGCCGGAGTCTGAACAGGAGTCGGATTCTCAAATTTGAAAAATTTCTGACCTCTGCGAAATTTCTGATCTATTATTGTTTGTCAGTTACTTTGCTTCTCAGAGCAAAGGAATAAAGTTTGGCGTTTGCTTTTTTAATGTGTGTCGTGCAAATTAAAACATTTTGGTTAGATTTCAGATACCTACAACATGCTACTGTACAAGAATAACTATAACCACTGAAAAATATTGGACCTGGTCTTAGACCTCTGTTTTGTTTTCTAACCCTAACCCCACACACTTAGCTATAACGTAAGCTGCAATCATCGTTTTTCTCAGCGTGATGACATGAAGAATATTACTCTGTGGATGCGCACATGGTGCGAAGTCAGAAAATTTGCTTGACACCGCGCTCGGTGTCAAGTGAAATTTTTGACTTGCGAAATTTCGGACTTCACGCCATGTGGGCATGCACAAAGTGGTATTTTACATATCAAATACGCTCAGAAAACTGATGATAAGGGCTCAGGATTTAGTGCAGCGATGGAGTCTCGAGACTTCTGAGACTTGGTCTCGGACCGAGACCCGTTTTTTGGAGTCTTGGTCTCGAAGGTCTCAGGTCTCGTCTCGGTCTTGAAGGATTTCGGTCTTAGTCTCGAGACATTGCATAGGTTACTTTTTATGAATTTTTTTTCAAGATTGTTCAAAATTTAGCCGTTCAAAGGGGTCAGTGGCTAAGCTTTCTTTGTTGTTATGTTATTTGCGAGATGGAGAAAACAATTTGCCCTCTACCCTGTTTAAAATTTATATTGAATTCAATAAAAATATGTATTTACCATTGAAACTGCAGCGCATAATCTCTGCAAGGAAAGGTTGGGAGTACTTTGCCAAGGACTATCTTTGAACTGTTTTTCCAGGAGTTTTGTTATGAAACCCATAGGCTTATTCAAAAGACGTTTTGAGAAGCCAAATAAAACGATGTCTTTTTTTCGAAGTGCTTTTCAAAGCACTCTGTTGAAACAAACTGGTGAAGTTTTTTTGTTCTGCGTAATGAATAGTCTTACTTGGTTTCGTCCCTTGTGTCACCGAAACATACATGGTGAGCAAACGATGGATCAGGTTTACTTCAATACTTGATCTTTCTTTTAGGTAATCTTTTTGCCTTTTGTTCCAGTGAGTTGTCTGTTTCCGGTTTTACCTGCTGCGATTGTTGCTTTCTTTAGGTTCATGCAGATTGCAGCTGGTCGCAAAGTCTTCCGTGTTGCAAGTTACTGTGTTTGGGTTTGCCGTACATAACGACTGTTCAGTACAAGCGTTCTGTGGTGTCACATCGTGCCTTGTTTGAGGAATAAAGTGCTTGGCATAAATTAAATGCACAAGGCCCCATAAATTTTACGGTAAGTGGACAAACACCACTGCACACAGTTGCCAAAATGTTGAAGTGAAATAAAACAAATTATTTATTACGAGCAGGGCCGGATTAAACCAACGCGAGACCCCGAGCGAATTCGTGACCGCGAGGCCCCTACACGCTTATCACAACTGCGTAGCATTTCACATGCCCTCATTTCAACTTTGCAGATTCACCGGTAAAAAATGTCAAAGCTGATACGATTTGGCAGCTTACACTTCAGAGACAATTGGGAGTGACCAATGACCATGTACTGCGGTTCGTGTGTGGTTTAATTTTTTCAAATAGAAAGTTGTATCACAAAAAAATGATCTGTTGGCTACCATGACACTACACAACAATCTTGACTGTCATAGACTCTGTGACCATATCCACTGCATAAATCGCTACATTGATGTGTAGGTGGCATAGATTCTAGAACTGTTTGTCCTTGGTCCTTGCTACCTAGATACGCTCATGGGCGTCCGCAAGGGGGACCAAACAGGTGCAAAGCTATAATTACTGTGGCGAGTTTTCGTAATTCAGCTGCATAGTTTTTTAAAGCCTGTATGGTGTTCTCACTTTAGTAAATTGTCCGATAGCCTTGTCAACATATAGTTCAAATTCTCATGACCTGAAACAATTTTGCGAGAGTGCTTAAATTTTTTGTATTTTCACCGCTCATGCTGTTCCGGCCGTTGATTATTCTTAAATATGACTTATTTGTAGAAAGTGCTCAAAAAAACNAATTTTTGGGTAGTTTATAAAAAGAAAAGGAATAGTTGATAGTCGAAGTGTAACAAACATTTCAGACTAAAGATTGACAATTGAGGCTCAACNAGCGCCACAGACTAATGGGGTAGAAAGGGTAAAGTGTGTTGTGAACGTCCATTCGCATTGCACCGTTAGTAACCTGAAAAGGACAAGCAAAATTTCGACGTTGCCCACACTCCTGGAAAAATTTCTGCGGACGCCCATGGATGCGCTAATTTTGATCTAATTCTTCAGCTAAAAAGAGTGGTGCCGTTTGGTTCAATTATTTCAATTCACTCAAAAACGATAAATGCCAAACTTGTCAGTTTCCTTAATCTATATACCAAACGCAGTCATCAAAAAGCTCTACGATTTTGACCTGTGGTGAACAGCTTAAAAACATGAAAAACCAGTAGAAGAGTGTTTTGATATTCAAGCTTGAAGCCCCGTGCATTTTCCCGGTTTGCTAATGGTTAATTCGGCCCTGATTACAAGGTTTTATCATTTTTAATTGCAAAAAAAACATCATGAGTTTACATTAGAATTAATGAAAACAGGATTGCAAATAAATGCATTTAAAAGTTCCAGGTTTGCTGTCGACAAGAAGTAATTTAGCTGATGCGAGGCCCCAGCAAGGTTGCCGGTATAGGGGTCTATGATGAGGACATTTCCCCTGCCTTTTGAAAGGGGTACCAACGGGTGCACTGGTGCCCTTACATAACAGTATCATATGTAATTTCATGATTTATCATTATCAAGATCGAATTGAAAAAATTTTTCTGTGGTTTCTTTTATAATTTTTGGGGTCAACATTGTTGTTTGACAAAAGCAAGCATAATTGTATCAATTTTTTTTTTTAAGTTTCCATTGCCCTCAACTCATTTACTGCCCTCTTGCCGCACCGCTGTTCTGGAATCCTTGGACTCCACGAGGTGCGGGTTTTGCTCGGTAACCATCGTACGTTCGTTGGTGGTCCGTTTGTATTTTCGTTCAATTAACCTATTTAGGCGAATCGTGAGGTGATTTGGCACATACTAAGTGTCTACGCGAACTTTAGTTTTTTCGCTAACCTTTAAATAACTACCACGTGAGGTAGTTCTTCAAAGGTATGCCGTAGTTTCCTAATCACTAGTTAGTTCATTTATAAGTTGTTATGTTAGTTCATATACAAGCCGTGATTCTTTGCAAAATCAATTTGTTCCTTTTCAGTTTGCAATAATTTTCTGCAAAATCTTTGGCTTTCCTTCAGAAGCGACTTTAAGTAGATTTTTAATCATACGCATTCAGTTTAAAGACGTTAGTAATCAAAGAAAATGAGAAGCTTAGAGCCATTTTTTATAAAACAACGCTCAACCAACAAAAGCTCCGTGAGACAAACGTAGGTGGTTCAAACACCGAAAGTTTAATCAATCATTTGAAATCAAAGCGCAGAATCTACGTAATCCTTGAGAGTGAGGACCACAAAACTATTCCGGAACAGGAAGAGATCCGATCACAAATTGTGAAAAAGGAAATGAGTCTTTTTTGAGGCTACAAAGAAGAGGTCAAATAACCTAAAAAAACTGTTCCATGCCGTAATTACAATCAAGCCCAAATCAGTGGAACCAGAAAGGGCTTTTTTCAGCCGCGGGGCTATTTGTAACAAAATTCAGAAACAGACTGAATGATGAAAGTGTGCTTTGATTGTCATACATCAGTACTACCCACACCATTGAAAAACTGTGCCTAACTTAATTAATAATTCGCTAACAAATTGTGCAGTGGCCAACTGTAGTAATTTCACAGTGATATTCAGTTTTATCGCTCAAAATCGCATTCATTTCAAAACCCGAAAAAAACTGGGTTTTCCCGGGTTTCTTTTATCAGCTACCCGAAACCCGAGTTTTAAAATTTTGCCCTGAATTGGAAACACTAGTAGGCCTACATACGATGTTTTTCTCACCTTTCCAGTTGCACGGTAGTTTCTTCCACCATGAGTACAAGAGAACTTCACTGCATAGAACTTATGCAGAGGTTTAATACATCGTCTGGTAGTGGTTTTCAACCTGGAGTTGTGGCCCTCTGAGGGTCGTGAACCATTTTAGGAGGGTTGCGAGTAGATATTTTATGTACACAACTGCATTACATTTGCTTTACTGGAGTTTTAGATGTGGTTAGTTGGGTAGTAGCTGATTCCTCTAATTGGTCGCGGTACAAAAAAGGTTGAAAACCACCAATCGAATACATCCGCCACCTACTTTTTTGTTCAAATAAACTTTTCGTTTTCAAAAGACTCTTGTAACATGCAAAAGTAGTTCAAATTTAGCGATTGCAATAGTCAAGCCTATGCTTTCTCCCTACTCTCTGTAAAAACAATGCGTACATCTTAGCTCACATCTACCCCAGCAACACTTACTTGCATAACTTACATAGGAACATACATTTTAGATGCCCTATAGCACAACTATTGAGTATGCATATCGCATGCATTTTATGCTGCAGATTTTGTAGATACCGCAAGGCCACCAACAGCGTGCAGTCGCGCAGATTCTGGGTTTCATACAAACACAAGGGTGCATATTTCACTCACAGCGTGACTTTTTAAACCTTATGATTCTTATGCCTGCATGCCTTGCACAATCTAGTGTGGCCGTCATGCACTTTGGCTTTCTGTTTAGCGCTGCACGAAGATGTTCCTTTAACCACGCTCACTCTCACTGCTCAACGACGCGCTTCAGCGCAACTCTTCACCACTCTCACCGCTCTTCACGAGGTAAACCGCGTCGCACCACCGCTTCCACCAATCACAGGGCGAGCTGATCAGAGTGCCGTACGGTTAGCCCCAGAAGCTAGCCATACGGTGCCGTACGTCTAGACACTGCCAAAACGGTAATCATTTGCATGTGTCAGTAAGCAAACGTTAGCCTTGTGACAAGCTTCTGCCTGCTTTCTGCTTTCATTCTTCTGCGATGATTAAAACTTGCAAGCATATTTACTTTTCATAGTTAAAGGCCACAAAGATGGCGGCAAGTAAAGCAGTCACAGTTTATTAACAGGGAAACTAGTTTCGCGTTTTCCAACCCATCATCAGTCCTGTAAATGTAAGACAAATCTCACAAGCGAAATGTTGGCACTTGAAAACAAGTAAAGAAAAACACACGAACTGTGGCTAGTTACAA
>JGI24159J19872_10013322_pt1 | contig 10693 bp, 7 predicted proteins | sample Ectturendosymbi4_FD_19872 | JGI IMG/M metagenome (IMG submission 19872)
CCCTTCTCCCGTGGACGTCGCCCGGCCCACCACTGTGCGCCTGCCTTACCACGCCAGGACCTCCTCGCCGAAACTCCTGCTTAAGCAGAACTCCCTAGAGAACAACCTGGCGCCATGTTCGCCCGTCGTCGAGACGGCCTTCGCTCCGTCCATCCCCGCGGACTATCGCCGTCTTTCGCACCCGTTCACTGTTCAGGCGAGTTACTCGCGTTCGAGTACTGTGGAGGACGGAGGCCCAGCCGGCGTTTATACGAACGAACAAGGCTACGAATGGCAATATCCGGACCGTTTGTCCCAGTCGGTGGTCAACCCGGCCACAGCCGCCCATGACGTGAGCGCGCGCCTCAACGCGACGGCGCCAACGCCGGCCCGGAACCGCCAGGGCGCCCTGCGCAACGAGAAACTCGCAACGAACTCGCCCGTGTTGTCGCGAAACTTAGATCTGCCCCTTCCGCCGCGGCAGGACTACACCCCTGAAACGAGTTCGGGTGGGGGGAACCGCACCCCTTTTCAGGGCCGCAAGAAGACGAATGACGAGTGGTCGGAAACGGATCTGGACAGCGAGAAGCTGCAGCAAACCATGAGAGGTAACTCGTTTCGTGCCGGACATATATTGAACTGGCAATACTGGTTGTTCTGCTCGACGACTGTGTCCACGTGATGCAGTCCAACACACTCTCAGCGTTTCTCAGAATTTTTTTATATCCTTTTCTTTTGATTTAAATTACTTTTTATCGCGAAGTTATCGTCCCTTTCTCTTAAATCGACAGAAAGCGGACCTTCTTGCCTCTGACAGAGTTTGAAGAAGCTTTCCTGAAGTCCAACTCCTAGGTCTCTAAAAGATCTTTGTAGTGCGTTAGATATAACCACCGCATCGTCAGGGGCCTCTTCCCGATGTGTGCCAGTGTCAGTGTTACCGGCGCATGCAAAATGGCATGTCGCCATGATAAAAAGTAATGCTGTTGACTACCTTGTGGTTTTGCTCAAAGCATTTCAATATAATGGCCGTTTTACTGAGTGAATGCGGTTGAACGAAGAANGCATGTGATGTCTTTTCGCAGCGTGGGGCAGCAGCGCCAGCCTCCCAGCAACATCGTCCGTCGGACGGGTCGGCCCGGNTGAATTACCGTCCCCAGCAACTTGCAAGCCGCCGACTCCCGTCCTCCCTTGCTCCCCCTACGGCTTTCCCGGTCCGAGGCGCTCGAACAACAAGCTACCCCCACCTTTGCCACCGCAAAGGTCGTCGAGGTATGTGTGATGTCGATATTCCTCATAACGCTGCAATAATTTTGCTTTTCTCGTTGTTGTCAATATCTGACTTTTCATTGTTAGCACCAGTCACGAAGTAGCAAGAAGTGGTTGCTAGACCAAGTTTGGTTTCAAACAGCGGAATTTCGCGTCACGGCTTGCTTGCAGCGAGACATTTATCTCAACCATTGAAGAGGATAAATCGGTTCAAATGACCCTGTGTCTCGCTTTAAATCTGTTGCTTGCAAAACGATTGTTCGGTGTCGTTTTTTGTTATGGTTGGTCGTGTCTTTTTGTCTGTGTTGTTTATAAGTGCAATGTTAATGCAAAACTTGCCAAACAGATGTTCACTTTCGTGTCAGGTGCAGTTGTCATTGTTGCCGCAGCCGTAATTAAATACCCTTTGAAGCAAACCAAGCGTTATAAAAGTTAGGGCAACTAATTGTCAGTGGCGTTACTGGAGGTTTGGGCCATGGGAGGAACTTCAGCTGAAGGGGGTCCACTAGCCAATACTCAGAAAAAAAAGAAATGATAGCGAATACGGATGTGGATGGCTATAGTAAAACCCTAAATGACCGGAAAATACTCCGAAAAAACCGCAAAAACGACAACCTACTGAAAGCCAAAAGAATACTGAAACAGAGATTGACTAAGTGGTGCCCGGTTTTTGCATTTAGCTTTCCAGGGGGGAGAATCCCCCCTGCCTCCCGTCAGTTACGCCACTGCTGATTGTTAGCAATGCTCGCAGTCAACTTCTTTCACGTTCACCTGTACATTCAGTATTGGAAGAACGCGTCAACTTCGTCTCGGCAGCGGATCGAGCTCCCCCACCTCCCCCCCTCTCTCGCCTGCTGCTTCCAGCGACCTGAGCAAGCCTTTCGACGAATCAATACCTCCAGCGACGGGCAGGCTGTCCCTCCCTCTTACATCGCCAATGGCCAACGGCCATGTCGTTCAACACCGCTCGGTTTATGCGATAGGTAGGCTGTTGATTCGGTTTTCCAGCGGTTTTGTTTTGCAACTTTATCTTTTCTTATTCTATTAGTTCAAAAACACGTCGAACGTTAAAAAACTTTTTTCGTTTTGCAGTTGTGTTTATTCCTCGGCCATGACCGAAAGCTCGTTTCATGGCAGCAGAACGAGGAGCTTATTATTAAAATCTCAGCACTCGCATTCACCAACTTAAAAAAGCTTTCCGTACGTTTTTGCATAATAACAACTAATCAACTCGCTTTGCCACGCAGGTTCGCAGCCGCCAACCCCCAGCAACGAGCGGAAGTCCCTCCCCACTTACACTGAAGCGGTCAAGCAAATAAGTGCCAGGCAAAAAAACATGTTCCCGTCTCCGCTTCCGTCTAACTACCGACCCTTCATAGGTGAGCTGCTCTTGCTTGCTGGTCTTTTCTGAAGAACGCAAACTTCCTGCACCGACCTGTTTTGATGCTGCGCGTTTGATGCAGCCACGCGTTGAAAAAGACTTGGGGGTGTCCTGCTTGTTTAACTACCAATGAAGTAAGATGCAGAACTGGATTGGTCGGCAGTTTGTCTTTAAACTGCGCGTTACCATAGCAACAGCCAATCAAGCTTTCACATGCAATACATCGCATTGGAATTCGCGATGGACGATAAAGCTCAGTAATAATATTTTCTTTGTGTTTGCGCAGACCCTCACGACAACAAGGAGCAAGTGTCCCAAGTGTGACAGCAGCCAGTCCTCCCCAGTCGACGCCAATCCGCCCGGATAGTTCCAGTCCGACTCTTCCTCCTCCTACCTTGTTCCCCGCGCTTTTTCTTCGCAGCCGCGCCCTGCGCTTCTGTTTCTGTCCGAGCTGCTCTTTCGCAAAAATCATTTGACATTTTTTGATATCTGCGACTGTGGACTTTTAGCGCATCGCTTCAACTAGCGCCGCGCCACCATAAACTATGCTTGTTGTAGGTCCGGACGGTGTCCGTTCATTTCGTGTTGCTCTGGTGACTTAGACATGCCTTCGAATTTTTTGTTCGAACTGGACCTTGTGTCAATGATTTCCTTTTTTTATCGCCCTCCCCCCTTTTCTTGCGCGCATGCTCGTTTTATCGTCATCGTGAGGTTTTCGCTTTTTAGTCCATGACATTCGTCTCTGCCCACGGCGTTCCCGCCAACAAGGTGTGTTCTGTTCGCCGCGCCGTCGACGCCCGCTCCACGCTTTGCCGCACAACAAAATACGATCGTTGCCATGTTACGCGGATCTCGTCCGAATATCAGTCGGAATGTGACATAGTTCGCGCAGGCGGTGCTTTGAACTTGGTAGTTCGCCGGATCGCGCCGTCGCCCGGCGAAAAATCGCGTCGTAACGCGCGGGTCTCGCGTCGTTGTAAATTTCACTCGAAGCGCCACGGGGACACCCTCCTCCGTCTATTTATTTGCCCGGGTCGAAAAGGCGACCTTCACTGCCTGTGCTCGCGACAGTGTTAAGAGACGCCCTGTCCAGCGCCGGTCAGGGGACACCTCCCCTCCCCAATGACGCGTCGCACACACCCTCGAGTCCTGCGACGTCGATCGTTTTTATTGCGTTTTTGTTCTTGGTCTCCATCGACAACGAATATCTCGTAATTGTTTTTTCTCGTGCGAATTGAGCGTAGTCCTGGATTAATAAATAAAGTTTTATTGCTATTCAACGAAACAATCGCCCTTTTTTGGCCCGTTGTTGGTTGTAGATTTTTACTTGAAGTAACATGGGCCATGGGCGCATAAGAAACCGTCTTACCGGAGAAGGGCACGCCAAGATTGAGTTTCTAAACTTCTGTGGTTAGTGATTTCACTTCCGCCGGTCGAGTTTAAGTTATCGTTAATTGAGGACGATGTCCGGCCCTTATAAATATCCTCGTTTTCAGCACAGGGCTGGTCAACGATTAGGTCGACATTTGGCCACGTTCTATCGCCTGGTAAGCAGAAATCGGCTAATTTGACCCAGTTTTCTGTCAAAATGTACTGGGTCAAAGTTTCTGCGAATTTTCTGGCCTGGAAGCAAATTGCCCAAGCCCTTGAGTTTGATACTGAACAGTTATTTTGGGGCTACCTCACACGGATAATCTATGGTGTAAGCCACGATGAAAACATAGGATGACCATAATTTTGGATTTACTAACCGACACACTTCGCAAGCTAGGTTGGGAAAGTTTCAGATAGCGGCGAAAGAGGATTTAACCCATCTACCTCAAAATAGAACAGTGCATGAAATCCTCTCGTATTCTGTGAAATTTTCGCTAAAAATGAAAGGAAGAACAACAAAAGGCGTTTTTCCCGATGTAAAGAAACGCGCGCAGTTTCATTTGCATCGTATCTTACCGCAACCCTGACTTTTCTCCAGTTACCTGCAGCCGGTCTGTTTCTTGGGACAAGCAAACATCTGAAGTGTTTTCTTTACCTAATGCCATGCAGCTGGTTTAAGTGAAAAGTACGTGCATCTGTGCTGTGTTACAGCTTAAAACCAAGGTGTTTTAACAATGGTGGCAACAAATGATGAAATGCAGGATAAGATGCATTGGTTGCTGAGCAACAGGCCTGCAATTACAGTTAGAGCATCCATGGGCGTCGGAAGGATTTTTTCCAGGGGGGGCCAAAAGTGGTGAAATTTGTTTTTTACCCCTCGAAATTGAAAAATCAACCTTTTTTGCTAATGACTTCAAAATCCAGAGGGGCAAAGGTCCCCCTTCCGACGTCCATGAGAGCATCAGCAATATCATTATTGTTTTTGCTAGCAAGGACAGCAACAGGCAGCATTCATGCATTCTTTCGGATTTTCATAAAATTAGGGGTTCACAAAAAAGGACAACTAGAAATTAGTTGCAAATTTTGTCAAACAGCTGTGGTTGCTTTGCATTATCTGATGTCTGGACTATACCTTCTAAGGAATTGGTCTACAGATCACTCCTGGTGTTTTCCACTGATCTTCAAAGCGCACTAATTTGTATATAATTTTCAAATTCATGCTTTTTGTCACTTCATTTTTTCTCTTCACTTGAAGCGTCTTCAATCTGGTATTGAATTATGTCAACCATAGGACTGGGCAGGCGCCTAGCTAGAAATTTTAATAGGGGACAAACAATAACTTAGTCTAAACATTTAAATCTTTAATTTCCCTTGTTTTTAAAAGCGTCATCCATAAGACGTGCATACGTCTGGCATTTTTTTCTAGGACATTTGTGCTCAGATTTAAGCCGGCAAGTAAAAAGTCTGTTTTCATTGAATTGACAAGCTGTAAAAGCTTGTTTTTAGGGAAGTTCCCAGCTTTAACTTTATGTCAAAGCCACCATGTGCTCGTAAAACTTCCCTGCAAAACCGCTTATGAAAATCTCGATGATATGATGTGCGCAATATGCAGTATGCTTTTACAGCCAATAATGCAGTTGAGCAAAAAGTCATTGTGGCCACCGTAACGATTGTTTCGTATGTTTACACGCTTCTCATGTACACCAACACACATTCCATCGAAGCTGAGTAGCGACTGCTCTGAAGGCACCGACGTCCGAGGTAAACCTTTATAAAACTTGTGCGCATATAAGGAGTTGATCCTGTTGTCCAAATCTGGAGTGGGAATTTGACGTGTGCTGCTGATAAACGTAGCTGCTGGCTAAAGTCTCTCACTGTCCAAACATGTGAAAAAGTACATGATTGAAAATCCATTGAAACTCTTGATTGAAATTTTTGCTTTGTTAGTGGCGTTAAGAATTTTCAAGTAATGTGTAGTTAGGTCAAGTGGGAGCCCTCAATCCACCATTCGATTATGAGATTCTTTATAGCCATCAGAGCTACCTAAAATGAGAGTAATTTGATAGCAAGTCTCTTTCATCAATTTTTTTGTTTATGAATTTTCGCTTCAGCAATTAATGTGCTTTCGATGTAGCCTATGTCACTGCACAAAGTTTGTCTGGAAACGTGATTGTCATTTAGCTATTTATTGTGCTATCTTGGGACTTGAGTTGTCATTGTAAGAAGAATTGTTCTACTTCTAAGCAGGTCGAGAATACGCATCAGATATTGTTTTTTCGGATCTCACTGCGGATAGCTGAAACAGTGTCAAACGCTAGAGCGCAGCGTGCTTAGGGGTAGGTCGCAACCAGCTGATATTTTAGTGGGGGGGGGCAAAATGATTGTAACATATTGTGTACCCAACAACTAAATACTATTTTGAAAATTTCGGGGGAAATTGCCTGGTTGCCCACCTCCTGGTTGCGGGCCTGCTTAGGGGTGTATTTCTTAAACAAGTGAACACTATTTTTGCGCCACTTTATTTGACTGTTCCCCAAACGCCTGGTCTGGTTCCGCCATTGTCCAGATCCTACACCAGTTAGTCAGTTGCCGCCTTGCGCGCAGCACTGTCCCTGCATATGAAGAAATTTTGCGCAAGTTGTGCACTGTGTGGCGGCCTGAAGATGGCGCCACATGTAAATAAATGGTCACTGCTAGATGGTGCATATGAGTAACAGGTCACTGTGATGGTCACCACAAGCGAATTATCGTAAATTCACTTCTCACTATATAAAAATAGTGCAACCTAGTATCAGTGGAGTGAACTCGTCGAGCGAGATCTATTGCTGCTGGTTGCTTTCCTGTTACTTCATGCCCCGAATTGCCATCTTTCACTTGTGCTTGCCTCAGTAGTTCAAGGCAATCCAGTCAACTACGACAACTGTTTTATGATCATACCTTTATCAAAGCAACGAAAGAGCGAGCGAGCGAGCAAGCGAACCGGGTGAGACGCCGCGGCACATAACAGCTGAATAATTCCAGAGTTCGAACATTTGTCTACAAACTCGGTGGCAGGTTTAAGATTGAATGTCACTTACCTGGTTTGCTCTCACCTAATCGTTTCATTCTCTTGTTTTACGACTTGATTCGTGGGTGGACATCGCAAACATTTGTGTATTCATCATGACATTATCTTTCGAGTGCTCGTTTACCGCGTTATATCGTATATATGCTGGCGTTGTGAGCGCCTTTTTTGATGTCGCAGATATTTAGGACTTTTTGCTAAAGGTTTGCATCATGTTTTATTGTACTCTGATATGCACGACTTCCCCACTCATTGTGAGCTTCTACTTAAAGCATTTATTACACATAACGTCCTCTGAACGTCATTGTTCGATGCATCGTCGCATGCTTGTCTTTTAGGCCTGTTACAAAATGCCTTTCTTTTTGCATTTCTTATAATCCCTTGCACGTACCAAAGCACTGACTGCATTTTAGATTGTCTTATGCTCTCGCTTCTTCTATGCTTGCATATATGAATGCTGAATATTTTTTTACATTATGATTTCGCTGAGACGCCCCCTTGTGCGAGCGACCTCCTCGCCCATTGTTTGCTCCCGCAATGATGAATGTGCATGTCCCTGCTTGCAGCCTATGACTCACAGCCGGGTGCCCTTTTCCTGAGCCTGGGAAAAAGCATCGTTCTTTGCACATCTCTTATATCGTCCACATTCGGCCCACCTGTCACAACATGCTTCGCGAGCTGTCCCGTATTAAACAGCTTCGACTGATAACTGGATACTTGATAAGTGAATTCGGTGCTTTTGAAAAAACCTTGCACGGGGCAGTCAATTTTTTATCTCAAAACTTAAAACTTAACTTTTTAATGTTCAACTTTTCGCTTTATTTTGACCTAAATTTCTGTATACTTAATAGCTTGAGCATTTACAAAATATTGTAAGACTATGTTTCTTGCCTTACCACACCTCGCCTACGCAATATTCAATCGTCCATGGGCAAAACACCATAATCGCGTCAGAAATCTCAGATCCATTATAATGTGAGAATTGCGATTAAACCTGAAAAATCATATCAATATCTGTTTTAGTGATCGATGAAGAGAAAAAACTGTATTACATGATTTTAACCCAGCGATAAATTTTGTCTTTTTTGACTTAATAACTTTGGAGTCGCTGATGGTATCAGCGTGAAAATTGGTTTGTGATTATTTATTTAACTTAAAAAAAAGGCAAAAGTTTGGCATTATTGACTTTTGGTTTCCTAATTGATTAATATTGGCGCAAAGTTTTTGTTGTGACTGTGCCTCCTAGTGGTGTTATGCTAGTTTTTTAGGAATAAGGTTTCCACCTAACACTCAGCTTGAACTGAGACTGCTTTTCACTGAAGGATCAGGAGTGCACAATACATTGGATACATTATCATGGTTTAGTGTAGTATTTACATATCTTGATCGTGGCAGTCGGCCTCACACTGTACTTTCAAACGTTTTCAGCTGTGAACGTTTTGGTTTTCAGAAACATAAAACCACACAGGTAAAATGTTTAATTTTATTTAAAGCGACAGTGACTCGAGCTTGCAAACCAATAACTCGACTGTTTTTGTGACTCGACTCGACCAAGTCAGGACTCTGACTCGAAAAAATTTCAAATAACTGACTCTAAGCGGTTGTGACTTGACTCGATCAAAGTGCTTGTGGTTCAACCCAACATGAGCTATCTGAAAAGTGTTCGAGTGAGAGTCAAATTATACAAGAACACAGAAGTATAGTCAGAACACATCACAAAGTAGTTGTAAGCTGGTATAAAAAGGCAATATTGAAAACCAGAACTGTCGCCAGAAAGTTTACACGTTTAATTGTTCAAGGGGGTTTGACATTATGAAAATTAATGAAAACTCCACCGATTGATAGTGCTTCATAATTCAATTTGGGGCGTGGGAGCTTTGTTTGGGGTGGTAAGTCCCCAAAAGCCTCCCCGTGGCGACGGACTACTGAAAAACCCCTGATCCTAAAACATTTGGATAAAACCAGGAGACACATGTCACAACAGAAATTAGCGTCAATATTAATCATGCGTCACTGAAATATAAAAATTTCATTTCTTTGTGTGCAAACTAGCTGCGCTAGTGGAAAAGACGTTTGGAGATATTGTAAAAATGATTTTGACTCGAGCCTCGAGTCATTCATGATTTTGACTCGAGTCTCGAGGCATTCATTGTGACTCGAGCAGTTCCGCCGCCACGAGGGGGCTTTGGTGGGCTACCCCCCGAAACAATGCTCCAAATCTCCCCAAATGGAAATATGAAACAGTATAAATCAGTCGAGTTTTGTCAATTTTACAATGTCAAGCCCCCTGCACAAACGTAAAGCCACCCTGTTGACTTTCTGGCGACGGTTCTGGACTCGAGTCGAGTCAATCGGTAAAAAAATGACTAGAGACGATTCATCGTAACATCGTTCTTAACGTGACTCGAGTCACGCTAAATGCTCTGCAGTATCAGTGCTGGACCAGAAATATTTTTGTTTTTGTCCTAATATCTCAAAATTTCAGACAAATACTGTTCGGGACCTTCCTGAATTGCCTGACAACCTTGGTTAGCAACTTTATTGATTCATTTTAATACTCGTTTTTCCGGTGGGGAGGATGGTGGAAATAATAGCCCTTGGAGGACTCGAATTACCTCACGAATTTCAGGTAGTTTTGTTGGCTCCACACCAAGACGTGTCCAAGCAAGCTCCGAGATGTGGTCACCCCACCTGGTCGTTGGTCGACATCTGGGCAGTCAACTGCGCTTGCCTCGCCAATCTTTCCTGGGACATTTGGATGGCCGAACCTACGATAGCAGGGATCTCTCGATATAGGGGTTAAGTGGTTCGACATTCAGGGTTTTACGAATGTCACAGCTGCGCACTTTGCCGTTAAGTGTCACGTCGTGGACTCTTCTCATAAATCCAATCTATGCCGCTTGCACCTGACGTAACACTCTCAGCCATAACCGAATATTTACGAGCATGACCATAGGTGAGGATCGGAACAAAGACCGATTGAAAATTTGACAGCTCCCGGATTGTGACCATAGAGCGATGCAGAACTCCGCTTATTTTACTAATCCGTGTCTCAATACCGCCTTCCGTCACTCGTGAACACCACCCTAAGGTATTTTAACTTCTCGACCTGCTGCAATGTATTGCCGCTCACTTGCAGCGTGCAAGGCTTGGGTTTCTGGAGAGACACTATATCACCTCGGCCTTCAGTGCTTTCGTTCCGCCTGAGTCACACGCAGCAGAAAACCCATCAAGTTCGTGTTGAAGACCTGTTCAGAGGATGCAACATGCAAGCAGTACAAATCGTCCGCAAAGAGCAAATGGTAATTTTGTCTGGCGCAATAAGGGTTGACAAAAGCAAACCAGTTTGTGCAGAAAAAATACAAATTTAAGACCACAAAATGCACATGTTCGTTATATACGAAAATGCGATGCTGTATGCAGCCACTATAGAAGTAATATGGTGTTTTCTTAGTATTTACTACAAGAGTCATTTTCAGTCCATCCAAACGTCAGCAACAGGGGCGGCTCGTCTAGACGGGGTGCAGCCCTTCCTGAAAAATGTAAGGCAAAAGATTCCGCCAAACGACCAAACTCGCCTTAAGTTTGGATTTAGTTACGAAAATTTCACAACACAATCATTTTCGGTA
>JGI24159J19872_10013324_pt1 | contig 10692 bp, 8 predicted proteins | sample Ectturendosymbi4_FD_19872 | JGI IMG/M metagenome (IMG submission 19872)
GTGGCGTAACTGGAGGTTTGAGCCAGGGAGGGAATTTAGCTGAAAGGGGCCCACCAGCCAGCATCCAGAAAATAACTTGAGAAATGATGGTGAACAGGATGAGGATGGCTATACTAAAACCTTAACTCACCGGAAAATACTGCATAAAACACGAAAAACAACCTATTGAAAACCAAAAGCATACCAAAACCGAAATACGGTAGAATTCGCCTATAACGACTTTGGCTACAACGTCAGTTCGTCTATAACGACCCTTCTTCTATGGTCCATTGAAGTGACGTTATAGAGCAATTCTGCTGTATAAGCCTAGTGGTGGCCCGTTTTTACGTTTAACTTGCCGGGGCGGGGGATTCGCCCTCTGACCCCCGTCAGTTACGCCACTGAGTATAAATCAAAACCAGCCAGAAATGTTCATCTATCTAAAATAAACGGTCTTTCTCATACAAAAGAAGTGCAGCTTCACGGCTAAAATGTTTTTTGTGCAATCTCACAAAAACAAGGCCGGCGCAACCTATTTGTCCGGTACGACCATGGCCGAACCTGTTTTCTGACTCAACAACACGCTTCAGTTTTAAGAAACTTGCCCAGACAACTGCTGATAGAAATTGGAAAACCCAAATTAACTGCTCTTTGCCGTACTCCACCAATTCACCACCCACTGCAGTTGTAACCATCGTTCATGCATGGATGGTGAATACTGAATTAGAAACAGGATCGGAAATCTACAAATACAAAGACGATCTTTCTAAGTTGAACTCGAAGTAGGCTAATACACCCTCTTCTGAAACCACAGTGTAGCCCANATGTTTGTAACGAGTTGGCTACTAATTTCACTATTCACAATGGCATNAAAATTTTGTCGAAATGTCAGTCCTGAGANTGANNGTGTTGTATTTTCCGGTGTCTGGAACATTTGGATCTACTTTTGGATTTACTTGCCGCGAATGCCACAAAAGAAAGGTCTTTTTCAGCACCAAAGCACGTAAAACCAAAGCACGTCTTCATTGACATACGTTTATGAACCCTGAACAGTCCTATAATGTTTCACCTACTTCCAACTCGTGGTGCGACAGTGTTTGATCCACAATAACTCAGAAGCATTGAATGAGCAAAGGCGCAATCTTGTGAAATTTCATCACTTCCTACCATCTGGATGCTTTGTTCACTCCAGAAATAGCAGTAATAACTTCACTACTTGTTCTTTTGAGGACTCGACACCATGGGTTGAAAGTTCGAAAAAGTATAATAATGTTTGTTACTTTACTGAGTGCGATAATCTCTATGACTGTGGTTCCTAATCTGACTTAGAAATAGATAACCATCTCTTGTAAAATAAAAATAGGCTGCACATTACTATTAAAACAAGGCGTTTTAATTTAGGGATGCAACTTGGTTGTTACACGTATATGCGCTCATCAGGCACCAATATGCGTTAAACTCAAGCCTGTTTTTAATCAGTATCTTCTTTAATATATTATAACACACAGCTTGTGCTTAGTTCTTGTCATAAATTTATACGGCTTGCGCACAACGCCTTATTAATTTTCTTTGTTTGAACTAACAATATTGTAACTGCATAACTGTGCAGCAAACTGTAATGTTTAGCACTTCGAGAGCCTGCCAAAGTTTGTAAGAGAGCTGTTGATATAGTGAACGTCTGAGTTTTTGCACTGCCAATATAAGCCTGTTGTTCTGTTAAAAAGGCGTTACACCATTTCGGGCATGTGTGCAGGGGCGCAACAAGGGGGCATAAATCCCGGGGCGCCGAATCACTATGGGAGCGCCGAATCACTGCAGGGGGCGCCGAAAAGTTCCAACAATGTCACAGGTACTTTCTTCAACAGAGTAAATTTGCTTCCGAGAGGCCTCAGGTTCAAACATGAATGCGACAGACTTACTTCTTGCCCCGGGCACAATCTAACCTCGTTGCGTCCCTGCATGTGTATGTTTGTAAAATGTTTAGTGATGCGGCTTCCATTCAAGCGCTGCCGATAACACTTTTTGAAGTTCATATTATTAGGTTTATACACAGGGGAGTTTTAGAGAACAACCATGGGCAGCTAAAAATCAGTAAATACGGCGTCATTCGATAAGTTCCCACCAGTCCACCGCAAAATCTTTCTTCACACCAGTCCACACAGGCAAACAATACATGACATTTTAAACTTGTTTGCCAGACGAAAACTTAACAGTAAACCCATGTAATACAGGCACAGAAACTAGATGGACGTCAACACCCTGCATAACACTTTACCCTGAATCTTTGTTATAGATTTCAGTCGCACTGAATAGAGCAGCAAGAGATCTCCAAAGACATAATATATCACTTCACGAACTTTTGGGAAACCTGATATGTCATTGTTATATGCATGGGCGTCGAGTGGGGATTTTGAAATTTTGTATTTTTCTACTAGCCTTTCAGTACAAAAATGTTTTTCTTTTTCTCTGGAGTTGGTAAAATGAAATTTCACCACTGTCGGTCCCCTGGAAAATTGCTTTTGGTCGCCTCCTGAAAAAATCCAGTATTGGCCCCACCCCTGGAAAAAAAACTTCCGACGCCCATGGTTGGGCAAGCCGTTTTGTTGTGATAACCGCTAGGTTCTACAAATACCTCTAACATCTTTTCAAATGCTCACAGAAATGATATGGGTGAAGATAGTAACACGTTTTTTAAACTGTAGTTCAACTAAATCCATGAATTTGTATTCTGAATCGTAAAAATTGCCCAAGATACACTGCGTACATTGAATTGGGTACTTCGATTGTGAAGCCACTGTTGCCAATCATTCGTTACGTCATGATCTTGACTGTTAAAACAAACTTCGTTGAGTTTTGACAGTTGAAGACAAAAAATGTAGACCATAATTTAATTAATATAATCTATAAAAATATATAAAATATGCATATAAAACCTGCTAACAATTGTAACAGAAAGACACAGATATCTTGAAAGCAACGATCATAAATAGCAAGGAAACAAATCTATATTCCCTGTTAGCAGGGCCTCCGAGAGAAATTTTACCAGGGGGTAAGAAGACCGATACCCGGAGCCTAGCTTCTAGGGCCCTCGACGAAACTTATGGCTTATTTGTATAGTAATCAGAATCAGCTGTCATGCTAAGATTTACAAATAGATTAATTGTTATACTGGCAAGTGGCTCACACTAATAATTTTGGGCTTAACTACAGAAAAACTGAGCATGCGGACTTTCACATTTCCGGGCTCCAATACCTACCGGACCTCGGTACGATATACCTCATGTACCCCCTCTCGTAGGCCCTGCCTGTTGTGTTTACCGCAAAATAGCTGAATGACGTTGAACTTAGCGTGATGATCTTGTAACACTTTTACTTTAGGAGATTTCCGATTAGCATGCACTTGATTGACACTTTTCTAAGAAAATAGTTTCATCACGAACTTCACTTTTCCTTGTATAACTAGCTACTCTTGTGTTTGTTTCTCTAAACAGATAACCACTTACACAAACGAATCAAGTCTTTGGTTTCAGGTTCTTTTACGTTGACAAGGAACATCAGCAACATCAGTGTTGTACATAATTTTTAGGATTTGTTTCATCAGTGTTGTACAAATTTTAAGGACCTAGGATAGTTTGGGGAAAAACTTCGAGGAGACAAACTTTTCTTGGAATCGATCCTGATTTTTGACGTAGCTTCAACTTTGAGCAGAAAAATTGAAAACCCTGAAAAGAAATTGGAGATGATTCAGTTTTGCATTTGTGGAATAGAAGAAACAAAGAAAGCGATGATTGAGGATGATGATGACATGAAGGTGACTGTGAGTAATTACGTGATTCCACTTATGCGTGACAAGCTGTATTACATGAAGAGGACATCATCAGTGAGCGAACAATACAAGTGTCTTGAAGTGAGTTGGGTTCTTCATTACATTGAACGAAGCCAAGATTTTGTCGATCAGTTGGAGGAAAAATAAACACTGCGTGAAGGTTTGAAGCAAATGAATGCAGTGTTCTGTGAAAATAAAATCAAGCATCGAGTTTATGGTTATTTGCTCAATAATCTCGGTCAAATGTGCGAAAAGACGTCGCGTTATGAGGAAGCAGCTTCGTTTTACAAACAAGCGATCGATGCTAAGAAATGTGCAACTGACTATGACGGTGATGAGGGAAAGAGGAAACGAAATATTGAACTGAGTGAAATTAATGTGACGAGAATTAAGCAGAATATCAAGTGACTTGTTATGTAATACTGCATGAGGAGCTGACGCTTAGCTTTGAATTTTGAAGTCGGTGCATTTCCAGTGTTTACCCGTATTTTGTGAAAAAGTATTGTTTTTCTTTTATTTATAAACGTACACTACAAAACTGTCGAAAAGATTCAAGTGTTTCCATTTCAAAAGATCTTTGTTTTCAATATTAGCGATCTGGCTAAAAAAACATTTGTAAAAGTACTACCAATGAAAGTTTTATAGATTTAAACTGTCGTTGACATGATCACAGTAACATTGTTTCACTTCATTATTTTAACTTTCAGACTTGGCAGCAGCAAGTATAAAGCAAATGTACTGTTGGATGCATTGACGTTTTGTTAAATGATAGTTTAATTAAACGAAAAAATATACCTAGAGCTAAGTTCAGGTTTTCACAATTTCTCAGCTCTCTTCCAACCTCGTATTCCGCTTACACAAAGNACATGCATACTCCCATGTTAAGCAAAATAAATAAAAACTTTTTTATATATCTTCAACACTACCATCGGTTTCTCTGCAGAGATGAGCGGACTGTGAAATTTTTCAGTCCGAACAGAACCGTCGCCAGGAAGTCTTCACTAGGGGGGCTTTACGTTCGTGTGGGGGGGGATTTGTGTTTGTGCCAGGGGGGCTTGATATTGAAAAGTTGATAAAACCTCCAATGATTTATAGTGTTTCATATTTCGATTTGGGGTCTTAGTACGTTGTTTGGGGGGCTAAGCCCCCTAAAGCCCCCTCGTGGCGACGGGACTGAGTCCGAGTCCAATCCTGATCCGATAAAGTTGAATCCGATCCAGTCCTGATCCGCGAAATTTTTGAAATTCATCAGTCCGATGCAGTCCTGATCCGCCAATGTAAAATCATGCATTTTTGTTTTGCCTCATGAGGCAAAAGAACCACTGGAGCTATTTTGCCTTTAGCCAAATATGATTGGTTGAAGGCAAAATAAATCCAGAAGCGCTTTTGCCTCATGAGGCAAAATAGACACAGCCTTTTGGTATTTCCAAAATTTAACAAGGAGATGTCTGTTAGGCATCAGAGGGAAAAGCACTGCTGTATGGAGTTATTTTGCCCTTAGGAGAATCCGATTGCTTGGATTGGTCAAGTGACAAGAACGATACACTTGGATTAGCGTAAGGTCCTTGTTACACGACCTAAAACCTAAACCCAAATCGTCAACCCAAAACGTAAAACCCAAACCCAAACCTAAACCCAAACCTAAACCGAAAACCTAAACCCAAAACCTAAACCCAAAACTTGAACCTGAACCCAAAATTTAAACATAAACCCAAAACCTAAACCTAAAAGTTGAACCTGAAACCTAAACCCAAAACCTTATCTGAAAACCTAAATCCTAATGGCAAACCCTAAAAAGGTAAACCCTAAACAGAAACTTGAACATACACCCTAAACCCTACACGTTTTGAAAAAGTACGTTAAAAGCACTCCTATTAAAGGTGTAACTTCTACAAGCTAAGCCAAAGGAAATCGTGAGAACAGAACTAACAAAAAATCGCACAGCAGGCATAGAAACTAACCGCTCAACTACGTTCACGTTGCTACTAGAATTCAACGTTATATGTGAACAGAGGGGATACACTTCGATTGCAAAATAGTCCCAGCAGATTTTTGCATTTGATGGCAAAATATACACTACCATTTAGCAAACATGTGAAATCGGATCACAACTAAAATTTTTGATATTTTCAGAATAATCACATTAAAACTACAAAAATGTTCTCAGTCCAATCCAGTCCTGATCCGCCAATTTTGAAAAAAGTTGCAGTCCGATCCAGTCCTGATCCGTGCTCATCTCTGTTTTCGCTTTGCAATAAACCAAATAAATTGATTTAAAATCCCAACTAAATCTTCTTACAAAAATAGACCAAATATATACTAAATTTTTCATTGACACCAAATCCAAAACTTTTATACCAAGCACTTCGAAAATATACCAAATTTTTCAAATTTGGTATATATAGGTATACCAGTTGGCAACACTACTGAGTGGTGTGTACAGAAATTTTTTAGGGGGGCATCAACTCATAATGATAGAAGTCAGTGATGTGAAAAAGCTAGGCCCGAAACGGTGACGCCGAGACATGGGTGGCGTACCGTTTCACCATTTGGTAGTACTCTTTTGCAGTGAAACTAAAACCGTCCTATCACTCTCGTTTCTGGCGCAAATTCTGTTGTGATCGGAGTCGTATTTCGATTAAATAGCTCCTAACACCCCGATTAATGACACCTGGCCAAGTGGCAGAATCGTTTGTCCATCCAATGGCTCCGGAAAATTTTGAATTTTCGTGCTCGTAAGACTCATCATCAGATGCACCAGACGACGAACTTTCTTTGTCAGATTCAACACGTTCGAAGTGACTTACCTCGCTTCTTGTACATAAGCTTCCCCTTTGGCTATCCGGCCTCACATCATCAGTCTGGTTGCTTACGTTGTCGCAATTTTCACTGTGGTGCGACTCTTCTAAAGCTTTTTCTTCATGATCTGAGGTAGCTCCGTTAAATAATACTTGTCCAACGCACTATCCTCTTTCTTGGCTTCAGCCTTTTGGCCTTAGCTCATACACACACTGAAAATGACGTCTGAGTCACAGTGCACAATGCCCAGAGCATGGTCACGTGACGGTACCTGACCTGGAAACAATGAGAAGAGCGGAAAAAGGTATCAGCTCAAACCAGTTACTACAGACACAAGTGGTTTAACTCCGTAGAAAACTTAACACACAACGCATCGATTGTGTAGTCATGGAAACGAGACCTGAGTTTGTAGCAAACAGCCCACACGCACTGAATGCCCTTTCTGCTTCCACAGAAGCGGCTAGATAGTGAGCTTCATAGTGACTTTGAAGATTTGCAGAGCCCTGAAAAGTGTAAAACTCATTAGTAACGTTACTTTTTCTCGCTTAACCGGCAGAAACATATCCGGATATCGGATAGCAAAAGAACTCTCGGTTGTCCGGTGACCGTTATCCGGATAATAAAACCCTGCTTCTAATATGCCTGCAAAATGTCCAATTGCAGGGAGCAACTGCTTCTAATCAGGGCCCTTGAGAGGAAAAAATGTGTTGGTGTAAGACTTGTTTTAGGCTCCTTATAAACTACAAATCGTAACTGATTAAAACTGGCTGACTTTAAACGTTTGTCATGACAAGGGAGTTCAGCCAGTGCCCCGGCAAAAATCATGACGTCATTTATGAACAGCCCCTTAAAGCATAGACACAAATGCAATTTGGAAGCTTCAAGTGCATAAAAGTTTAGAAAGTGTCCAGAAATCCGCCTTAGGCTGAAATGAAATACGCGTTTTGAGAGTCAAGTAAATATCATCGGAATACCTGAAAAGAAATAGATAAAAAGCTGCATTATATAAAGTCTCCAGGGGAATCATATGGAGATTATCTTTAAGCCTCCGGAAGAATCTTTCTACGCTTTGCCATTGAAAATATTTGGGGATTTTGATCCAAATAAAAAAAACTGTTAGTTAAAAGAGTTCCAATAATCTGAAATGTCTCAGCTAAATTTTCATGAATTCATCAATTTAACTGAATTTTGGTTATTTTTTATGCTCCAAAAATCTAGGTTTTATGAATCGTATCAATAATGCCATCTTTTCCTCCTGTATAGGCCAGTATAACATAGGTCACCAGAGAGTTGACAGCTTGCTGTGCTTTCATTGAGACAATTCTCATTCTTTGGGACACGTACACAATCGGAGAAGTTACAGTATGTCACATGCCCTCTTAATATCTCCGGAAAAGCTGCAAGGAAGCCGTGACGAGAGTTGTGGAAACCGCTTTGTTTTTGTTTCGCGGGAGAGCTACGCAGTACGCAAACGGCAAGAGAGTTATGCAAAGGCGTGCCGTCAATTTCTCGGCAGACTTGGAAAGGCGTGTTCATTTTTTGCACAGTTAAGCCATAAATGGAATTTATTTTTCAGTATGAAAATTTGTACACTCGTAGAAATTATATCTTACCACATGCCGTTATATTTTCTTGACGCGGCTGACACGCTTGGATTTAGTTTTGTCGTATTTAGAAAGTAAACCCTTTTTCAACCTCAACCCTTCACGTACAAGTTGACGTTTCCAAATACATTCTGCAGAAGTTTTAAGAAAATACAGTATATTCTCAAAAAACTTTCAAATTTGTAGTATTTTAAAGAGAATAAGGTTTGTTGGAAAAACATAACCGCAAGCAACATCTGAACACGTCAGCAAGTCGGGCTTAGATTTCGTGCCCGTGTTTAGGAGTACCATTTTGCCGCACGCCACCCGTATTCACTAAAACACCTGCAGCAGCTCTAGATTTCCACTTGAGATCTTCAAGCGACAACTTTATCTCCGCCCTCATTTAAAATGAATACCCACATTTCATGTTCTGCCCGGTTGCTGCATACATCCAATAGTGCATTAAAAATGTGGACCCCGCTTGTAGGTTTTGCTCCCCCCGCTGCGAAATCCTGGCGACGGGCCTGTCTCCGCCGCACATTCACTTAGTTGCTACTTGGTCTACAACCAGATCGAACTTGATCTGAAGAAAATATAAAACAGATTAGTTATCAGAAACGAGTTTCTTCACAACACGTCCGAAACCCAGAGCATTCAAAAGCAGTACATGAACTGGACAGAAAGCATAACACTTTTTATTACATATTGAACGATATCTGCAAATACACAAAGCGTTATCTGGCATTAACGTCGCTGCGACTTTCTTCGCGTTACGCTCGTTTTTTGGTTTGTTAAGAGCGGTTCTCCATTTTTGATCCGATTAGTTTGAAGCATCCAAAATACGATTTGAAATTCAGTGGACCTTTTCTATCCACCTTGTACTTGTGTACAACGCTTTTATACAAAAATTTGCGGCTTATTGAGAACAGGACTGCGGAGCCAGAACCCGGAGCTGGGCATTTTGCCTGGAGCCGGAGCTGGAGCTCAGATTACAAATCTGAAGGATCCAGAGCTCAGTTTAACGTTTAGGAGATAAGTTGGAGCTATGGCCATTTGAGAGATAGCTCCGGCTCAGGCTCCCTTCCTAGATACTTACGGTTATGCTAAATTGACTGAAAACTAAACTTACTGTACCTAAGACAGTGCTCTTTATAGCACACTAAACGTGATTGTTGCGAGTTACGACATCGGACTGCAACAATGGATTTGCAAGCCTTTTATGTTTCTTTGGTTTGATCATCGTTAAAACTGTGACATCGTAGCTGGCAGGCGTGGTGTTACTTGTAGAAGCAAGAAAAACGTTAACTACCACAGCATCTTACTTTCTAGTGAGAATTATCAAACCAGTAGGTCTATATTTGTGTAGCGATCTGAAAAGAACTAAGCTATAATGTGTAGGTATATACTGTAATATCCGAGGTATCTGAGGTATTGGGGTTCGGAGCAGAAGGGCAGGGTTTCGTTGTTGAAGTTGACTTTCAGCTCACGTTCAGCGTCCTTGTTGTTAAGGTGGAAGGCTGCCAACACGGTTTTTGTAGTGCTGAGCTTTAGCTTCCAAGTCTGGAGGTATTCATCTACGGTTGCCATGTCCTTGCTCAGCACCCCTTCCACTGCCTGCCAATCTCCATCAGCGTGCATGATTGCTAGGTCGTCAGCATATTCATACTTTCTGGAGACGGTGGTTGGCAGGTCAGAGATGAAGATGTTGAAGAGAAGGCGCGCCAGGACAGATCCCTGTTGGTACGCCGTTCTTAAGGCGTGGTTACCTGCTCCTTTTGCCATTTCCAGTGGTAAGGGTAAAGCTGCGATTGCCAACCATCTCCATGGTCATGTGGACCATGTGTCTATCAGGCAGCAATCACAGCAGCTTGTAGGTGAGGCCGTGGTGCCATACAGTATCATAGACTGCTGTGAGGTTGACAAACACAGCTCCGTCCTTCTTAGCCGAAAAGCTATCCTCGATGTTCTGTGTCAGCAAGGTGAGCTGGTCTACGGCCAACCTCCGTGTCGAAAACCCACCTGCTTCTGTGGGAGCAGTGGGTCGATGATTGGTTCGGCACGAGCGTAGATGAGTCTCTCAAGGATTTTAAAGGGGACACACAACAGAGATCTGGGACGGTAGCTCTTTGGGTCCCCCAGTGGCTTTTCTGGCTTAAGGATCGCAACTATTAGTGCTCTTCTCCATATCTTTAGAATTTTGAGTTGGTGCATGCAGGAAGTTAGGAAGTCGCAAAACCAAGATTTGAGAGCCGATCCGTCGTGGAGTATAAACTCAGGGAAGATGGAATCCAATCCAGGAGACTTTCCTGGCTTCAGGCGTCGGAGGGCAGCATCAAGTTCCTCCGGCCTAAAGGGTTCAGAGATACTGTGACCCCAGGTGTTGTAATCTTCCATAGCTCGGACAGCTGTTTGTTGACGAGCCTGGTGGGCTCGCGGTCGCTAGTCTTATGTGCCTCGTTCTTCACCAATTGCGAGGCAAAGGAATTTGCCGAGACGGGGCAC
>JGI24159J19872_10013330_pt1 | contig 10690 bp, 7 predicted proteins | sample Ectturendosymbi4_FD_19872 | JGI IMG/M metagenome (IMG submission 19872)
CAACACTGAGGCTGGGCAGTTCTCACGAGGCAAAGAAAAAACGAAACAGTGGAACTATTACGAAGCAATAGCATCGTTCACGCTATGCGATAAGAGGTTGGATAAAGTCCGGCACGTAAACCCTGACGTTTAACTAAGCGAAAAACATTGTTTAATTTAGAATATTTTTAAATCTGTTTCTACTTACATGGGCACAAAAAAGGGGCGCATTTGTGGCAAAGGGACGCCATTCAAGGGGGCGCCACAGAGGTTTGGGGGGCAGTTGCCCCAAACTGCCCCCCCCTGGATCCGCCACTGAATCACAATGTCTAGACGCAACTTCGATCATAACTTGCCGGGCGATCGCGCTAGAGAATCAACGAACTGCACAAGATGCGAAATTTCGTGTAATTTCCGGTAACGAAAATAGGTACCTTTGCATTTGAAATTTTGCGTGAAAGTGTGACGTCACCATTACAACCCTGATAAGGCACTGTGACGCAACACAAAAAAATCAAATGTTAACAAATCTGTTTTGTTAAAGAAAGTACAGAAAATCTGCATCTGACGATGTCTTGATTAACTCTCTAGCGCAATCGGTCGGCTGGTATGATCAAAATTGCCTGAAAAAACAAAAATTTTAACATTCCGCTTCTCAAGGGATTAACGGACAGCAACGGCGAGCCATCCGAAGTTCGCACATAATACTAATAGAACACAACTTGGCAAAAAGCGTTTTACAAAAACTAATGCGAAAAACACAAAATGAAAATGTCAATAATAGTTTGTTTCCAATTCGATAACTATTACCTGTTAGATAATAGTTAAATAACTGGGTACGTCTCTAAATGTTTTTTACATTATTTTTAGAACGGAAAGCTAGGTTGTGAAACATGTTTGCACACCTGCAATGAATTGTTTTCACCAACTGAAGATTCAAGTTTATTTAAAACCAAGTAAGTTCTGGCGGCAAACTAAATGTTTTGCTGTAGATGGGCCCTGTTAACATGTAGATCTCAGTTTTCCTCAGCATCAAACAAACATGATTTTCACTGTTTCAGGAAAGTTGGACCCGGAATAATTAGGAACACGAAAAGGTAAGCGATGCACAGCTTAGATTGGCACGCAGCCTTCTACATAGCATAAATACGAAATGTTGACTACAAGATCGCTGAGGACAGATATTACCTGTAAACAAACTCGGTTTCAACGTATCCAGGAGATATGGAAGTTGAACGAATGTGAGTCCCGGCATTGCGCAGTTCTTGGCGCAGACCTTCAGTCAGTGCGGTAACAGCGAACTTAGTGCTACAGTAGGTCGTGTTGTGGCCACCAATTCTATGTCCAATCACGCTGTTCATGTTGATGATATGACCGTCGTCAATGCCACAATCCTTCATGATCTTGAGAGTCTCTCGAGTGCAGACGCACATTGCAATCACATTGACGTTGAACATGTATTTCAACTTCTGCTCAAACAAAAAGTTTCTTAAAATATTAATCCTTCATCAAAGTAGCCTGACATGAACGCTCCTTGAAAAAGCACTTGTACAAGCCAATCTATCATTTTTAAGTGCAGAAGGCTAGATCGTATGTATTTAGGACAATCAGACATTTACTCATTCGACTATTTAACTACATGTGTTTTATTTAACTAAATGTGATTTCTTCACTTTTTTCAACNAACTGAAGCTCCTGTTATAAATATGTTCGATATAATCGGTAAGAAAAATANTATTAACCGGAAACATACCACTAATCAACATTTCTCTGATATCAAATGACAAGACAATCGATCTACTCTACATGAATTTCTTAAACACTTGTTCATACATCCGTACAAACGATATGTAATCTAATTGTACAAGACACTAATTATCAAATATGTTACACGCAAAGATTTATGACGAACCTAAATTATAAACAAAAGTGTGTTTAGAAAAACTTGCTCAGGATTTTTAAATATCTTGTTCATATTTTATCACTGAAAACATTCTTTCGGTTGAACTCAAAACAACAACGGCATACCTCTGTAGAAAAGGTAAAAATGGACGGAGACACGGCTAAGCCAGCGTTGTTGACGCAAACATGCAACTTGCCAAACTTCTCTTTGATGAATCTGAACATCGACAAAATTTGCTCTTCGTCACTGACATCAGAACGATATGGGAATATTTCTCCAGAAACATTTTTGTTGCAAGCGTCAACAAGATTTTTCAGTTGTTCTTCATTTCGGGCACAGACAACAACTTTCATTCCATATTTGGCCAGTTTTTCAGCGACACTCCTTCCGATCCCAACAGAAGCACCAGTAACCAGCGCAACTTTATTTGTCCACCTATCCATGTTAAATTCTTTTAGTCTAGGAAAAGAGAAGCGCAAAAAATAAACCATCGTAATCTCTCTCTCGCAAAGCCCAGCCCCAACAGAGATATAGCGATAGGAAACACGAAATATTAACGATGATTCGTTTCAAATCTTTACTTCGTTCTCAAGTTAAATTCTAAAGCTCTTTGCTTTTAACGCCTATTCAATCTTATAGCTCATCATGAAATATTGTTGCAGAGAAATATCACCACTGCGTTTTTTGAAGGACAAAATTATATGAAGTTTTTCCTGTGTGTTTAATCATATCACAATTCTTGTATTTGGCTATATCACTCTTTGCCTGAATTTGGCAAATTAAAAACAAGGAAACGCCGAGGCGTTTCTCCAGGAACATAATGCTCCGACAGATCAAACCCATTCATGAAACAGTCTACACAGACTGAAATTAGCGCGACGGATAGAAAGGAGATAAAACCCTATGAACTCCAACGTTCTGTTACGGCTCTTATGCTGACGTCTTATGCAAAGGCCTCAGGACAGTTATGGCGGTTTACGTAGAGTTTACATCGCTTCTACCATTACAGCAACACACGTCTATTTAATTTTTCTAGGCATCAACGTGACTTAAACGTGATAAGTACACACAACACACACACTAGTAAAATTCATGAGACGCCTTTTTCGTATTTATTGCAACAAACAAACAACGGTACATGTGTGCAAATGCCAGCAAATGTCAAAGCTCTGTTCGGAGATTCAAAATCTTTGCTCCGTTGGTCGCATAATTATCTCATTAATGTTGACATGAGAAGGAGCACTCAATGCGTATATGACTGCGTCAGCAATGTCTTCGCTCTGCAGACACTTCATGCTAGCGAGTAGCTGTTTAGCTCGATCAGGATCTGGATCTTCGTCTGTCTTATACAACCTATCTGCATGGAGAGAAGTTGTTAGTAATAGGTTTCTAAAATTTAAATATGTAAAAGTGTAAATGAACCCAAACTTGTCAAGTCGGAGTCAGAACATTTCAGGAGTACGTCATATTCAATCCACGTCGACCTAAATCATTTACATCGGAATGGACTAAAGTGATCTTATGATATATGCTATAGAAAACAACTTGGATAATTGATAAAGGCGCGAATTCACTGGTAGAAAGGACATTGGGCTTCAACACAGATCATCTCATATTCTCACGTTTATCTGGTAAGACAGATGACAACAGTGATAAAGAAGAACAGGCAATTAGTATATCATTTGAATTGCCACCTAAATTTTTATGGCAGTATTATGGAAAACCACGAAAACCGGATACGTACACCATGGATAAATCCAGTAAATCACAATTGTTCCAGAAAGTGCACGTGATGGAGTTAGGAATGAAAACTATACGAGCTGTAGCTTAAAAATGTATATATGTATAGTTTTGTTTGGTTAAAAAAATATATTTTCCTGTTGGGACCAACTAGACGAGCTTTCAGCTCGGTTGCAGAACCTAACGTGGGCATATGGAAAAAAGGAATGAAGGCCGAGACCAGCTGAAATTTTTTGAAATCATTTGGCAACGATCTTCGCAGTCCAAGGACTCATCGGCGATTGATAATCATTGGCGTAACTGACGAGGAGCAAGGGGGCGAGCCTGACATTTTGATATTTAGTATTCATTAATTTGTGATTTTTTTGCGTTTTTCAGGGTGTTTTCTTTTTTTATCTGGTATGGACATCCACGGCATCCAGAGATTCACTATCATTTTTTAACCTTTTTCTGAGTTTTGGTTAGTGGGCCCCATACTGTAACCAGTGGGCCCGCTTCAGCTAAGCTTTGCCCTCCCCTGGCTCAAACCTCCAGTTATGCCGCTGCTGATAACAACTGAGATATGACACTTTCGATATAAGTAACGACACAGGGCGTAACCAAGTTAACACTAAAATCAAACTATCGAAACAAAGTGTTATACAGTGGCGATACATATTTAAATGTTGCGGATCTCTAGAGATTAGCCAATTAGCCACATTGCGTCTTGTATAGGTTTCTAATCAACACAATTTTATAGTTTTTTGTACAGAGAATTAACTTCTGCCAACTGATTTAACGTGGTCTCTAAAACACGAAACACCTCTGTAAACAAGTCAAACAAAACCAAACGTTGTTTACCAAGCGAATAACAACAATAAAATACCTTTTTCGTTCAACAGTAGCATCCAAAATATACAATTTCCTTAAAAACAAACTCACAGCACATACGTGTGGTGGCACAAAGACTTTAAAGCACAACTTGAGGACCACGTTGCGACTTGCTTACCACGGCTGTAAAAATGTCACTTACACGAGCAAAACACGTCAAGTAAAATGCACCCAAACAGTTGCAACTGTTAGATTCACGATTCGCGTGTATGTCATTTTTCCCGAACGCAACGAAATCGTCGCGCGAAAGGATGTGAGGTTCAAACCAAATAGCCATCGCCAGAAAGTCTTCAATAGGGGGACTTTAAGTTTGCGCAGGGACTTGACATTCTGAGAATTTGATAAAAACTCCATTGATTTAGTGTTTCACTGTTTTTAATTCAGTTTGTGGGGGCTGAGCCCACCAATGCACCCCGTGGCGACGGGACTTCTTTAAATTTCCTTAGTGCTGTCATCATTGAAATACGTAACGTAGCCTATTAAGAAATAAAAAGCTGCAATCAACGAATCAAGTAAGGCTGAACACAGCACAGTACACAATTAAAAATGCTTTGTCTGGCCTTCCTCATAAAAAATCGTATAGGAATTCATTAAAATTTGTTTGCCTAAGTTTGTCACTTTTAATGCACCGAATGCTTAGTGTGGACAACTTATCCTGCAATACTGCGATCCTTTAATTCCGTTTTTAATTCAATTGAATCTTGAAACAGACCTTTCTCCTGGGCAGTTAGTGACCATCAAGCTAAGAAATAAGGGTCCGAGTTGTTGTATAAACTAAGGACCACTAATCTAATCCATCAGACCCAAACGTGCTTTTGTCAGTTTCTTGCTGTTTCCTTATTCTCTGTCTCCTTGGGGTAGAGTTCTGTGGTTGCCATTTGGCAAAGTGACTTTTGCTTGCCATTCAAGCTCATCAAAATTTTCTCTGATTTGCCTATCGTGGGAGCAGTACGAACTTGTGCAAGTACTCAATAGCGCTCTGATTTATGAATGACTTCGTTAAAGAAAATTAAAATGCAAAAAATCACATCTAAAAATGCTAAACGAGCTTCACGTAATGGAAATTCTAACAAAACTACTGTATTGCTCAGGTTTAGGAAGCAAGTATGTTTTCATTGTAGGATACTGCTGCTAGCCCTGCACATATCTCTTATCTGCAGCATAAACTTAAGTTAAGTGCGTTTCAAACAGGAACAACCACAAGTTCTTTCGCCTGACTCACACGTAACAATCGGTTCGGGCCAGCCAACACAGGACGCAGCCAACGCGCTTAGAGTAGGTCGACACTTCAGTCGGCATGCGTCATGACCAACGGTCATATTGAGGTTCATGGAAACTCGTTGGTAGACCCTTGCGTTGCAACACGAAATCTGATTATGCGAATTTCATGAATAATGAAGACAGAAACTGTTGACGAACATTTGTCGAACTGATCATGTACCGGCAAGTGACTCTATGCGTACCACAGTTTGCTGGACGCCCCATTGGATCTTGAGGTCTAGGCTTAAGCTTACCAAGCCTTTTTGGTAAAACCGTCCCTGCGAAGACATTCCGTTAAAGCAGTTACAGCGAACTTGTTTCCGGAGTACAACGTTTTGGCACCGAACTTGTGCATAGATATGCTGTTGACGCAGATTATATGGCCATCTTCGATTCCAGGCTCATCATGATCATCACAGCTTCTCTGGCGCAGATGCATAAGCCGATCACACTCACGTTAAACCTATGCTTCCATTTCTACAGCACAGCGTAAACACATGTTTAACTTCCGAAACGTGAGACAAAATGACATGTACAAGAAGAAAATGTTAACAAGCAAAAACTAGCCATTCATTAATCACAGCGTTCATCACGCAGTTAGTATTGTTGATGATCAGGAAATCAGCTTTCCTGAACTCAAGCAGACTACACAAGGCCCATGAGTGGTCGTTGAAACGTCAGCGAAGCCGAAAGAAAAGACTTTAAAAAAGTTAACATGAACATGCAACTCACCAAACCTTTTTCTGATGTACCTGAGGATCCCTAAAATTTGTTCTTCGTCACTGACATCACAGCGATATGGAAAAAATTTCTCCGGAATATTGTTTGTTGCAAACATCAACAATATTTTTCAGTTGTTCTTCATTTCGGCCACAGGCAACAACTTTCATTTCATGTTTAGCCAGCTTTTCAGCCACATTCCTTCCGAGCCCAACAGGAGAACCAGTTACCAGCGCAACTTTATTTATCCACCTATTCATGATGTGAACTGAAATACACTACTGAGCATTTCTCGTAAAAAAACAAACTCTATGTATCACATAGACTCTTTTTGTTGAAATCNACGCAAATTACAGATGATTTTTTCATGTGGCGGTTTTTTCGTGGATCGACCACAGNGCCGGCGCAAACCATTCCAGCGCCCTAGGCAAGATGCATTTTCAGCGCCCCCTCATAGCGTATGACGTCATCCTNCTCAATCAACCGTGGCACAATTTGTTTAAACGTAAACAAACATATTCTCTTGCTCTGTGTAGGCTATATCGTAAATGTGCCGGTGCGCCATAGGCAAGGTCGATTCCAGCACCCCTAGGGACGTTTTTTTACATCAAATTAATTTATTCCATGCATGCCGTGTTTATTTCAACACCAAATCCATCAAAATATTATCTACACAAGTAACAGGCGTCACAGCATTCACATAAATAAAAATTCTAGCATAGGCCCCAAAAACGTTTTTACAGTCTTGTGTCGTAACAATCTACCACGTCCTTCATGCACACCAAAGCTCTGACATTCGCAAAAGTCACCAATGTTGGTTATGTTGCGTAACAGCAGATATCTCTTTGTTTCATAAATTAAGGTGGCACGTCCTATAATCTAAATCGTACCGGTTAACTAGGCCAGAGCTTCTCAAACTATGGGTCGCAACCCCGTTCGGGATCGCGAAATGTAATTTTGAGGTCGCGAAACAAATTAGCTTGACAAATCAGATATAAACGTTTTTGTAAACTTTACAAGAAAATTAAAAGTAGACCTTCAGTGAATCTATTTCTACTGCATTTTTAGGGGCAATACCGTGCCTCATGATGTCTGTTGCTTACTAGGATGTCTTCTGAGCTATCAAACGATAATAATCAACGAAGCGCAAGTTATTGGTTGTTACGTCATGATTGTTTTAACGTACTGACCAATATTGACCGTTTTGTATGCATTACGACACGAATGCATGCTTATGTTTAGAACTCTAGGTCTAGTTTAGGGGCTAGGCTAACTGCTTTGAGAGCACACTGAGTAGTTTTAGACTAAACTTAAAAGCTTTATACACAGTTTCAGAAGTACTTTGTACTTTGATTCAGGAAAAGTTTGGTCCACAAACCATACACAATTGATATTTCAGGAGGCAAAACACCTGCCATGTCCAGGATGAGTTTGTGGAGTTATTAAATGACAAAAGTTTCCAACTGGAATTTTCAAAACAGAGTTAATGTCATTTTTAGATAAGAACAAGAAATGAATGCCCAGTCATTTCTGATTTAGCCATTCATAAACTCTTAGCATTTTGCACAACATATTTTTTTGAAGCTGCATTCTCAAAAACTGATAATATCATCAAGTCCAAAAACCGATCCTTTTTGAGAAATGTTGAGAATGTCCTTCGTTCTGTGTTGTCATATATCAATCTACGAATGGATGATCTGTGTAAAAATCATCAAGTGCTTCCATCCCTTTAGTTGCGCTTGATATTTTCTATAAACTGAATTATATTTTGGTTATTTTTTTCACCTTAAAATTTCCATTACATGGTAGTTTTATTACTATACAGTTACTTTCGAGGATTGTGTGCATTTGTATGGTTTCTTCATTGCCTCTTGAGCTTTGTAATGGGACGTTTACACGTATCATTAGCAACTAGGTTATCCATCAAGGGGGTCCAGGCCAGTAACCAGCTTGGGACATTATGGGGGTAAACAGGTTTCTAAGAGGACCCAATTTTTAAAAACTATATCCAGGGGTGTAGTGCTGAAAAAAGCGGTGTGGGAACGGCGTTCCCACACCAAAAAAAAGGAAGACTGCACTAAATAGTTCGAAGAAAGTGAGCGTTCACCTACAAGAATTTCCGCACTGGAACTCCTTGTCTCATTGTAGACTTTTGATTAGCAGTGTTAATCTGCGTGTCGCTAACACATCCGTGAGATCGCAGCCATGTTTTAATGTAATCTAGTGCAAAAAAGGTGTGGGAACGCGTTCCCACGCCTTCCCACGCGTTCCCACCCAACTACACCCCTGACTATATCCAATAGTTATAAACTATGTCCAATACATTTTTCCAGGGAGGGAGAACATTTTTTTCACCCCTAGTTACGGGCCTGAGGGGGCCGCATAAAAAAACTTTTTTTAAATGGGTCGTAGAACGAAAAAGTTTAAGAAGCCATGAACTAGGCTACTAACGCCAATACTGCTGGCGTTTCGGCAGCGTTTCCTAATCTGACTACACTTGATGACTGAAACATGATTTAGTGGAGGCTTTGACATAAACCTACTCGGATAGGAAAAACCAAGAATCAAGAAATGAAAAGAACGAAGGTGGTACCCTTAAAATTTTGCAGTGAGCTTGATAAAGTATGGCCTGGAAGGCATGCTTTGCTGGTCCTGACAGGAGACCATTGATAGACTTGTGAGCACCCAGGCAAGATCCTTTCTAGCGCCCAACACTCCTGTACAAAGAGTTTACTCTACTCATCACATACATTAAAAAAATGTACTGTAAGAACACGTTTCTTGCCTTACCACGCTTATCCTACATAATATTCAATCGCCCACCAGTGGGCAAAACAACATTATTATGTCAGAAATCGCAGCAAGCCCATTATTATTACAGAATTACAACAAAACTTGCAAAAGCATATCAATATCTGTTGTTGTAGATTCAATAAAATATCGACGAATAGAAAAAAACTGTGCTGCAAGAAAAGTTTAACCCAGCGATACATTTTGACCTAATGATAAATTCTGACTTTTTTTGACCTCATAACTTGGTATTCCCTCATGGTATGAGCGAGAACTTTGGTTTGTGGACGTTTCATAAGCTTTAAAGAAGGCAGAAAAGATTTGACTTTATTGACTTTTGGTTGCCCTAGTTGTCTGCTTTCAGTTTATCTCTACACATATTGGCTAAGAGAGTCATTTGAACAGCTCATGCGTGTGAGTGGTGCGTGGTGCGACACTATTTTCTGTTCTTGACTTGGACTTCAAAAGCAAAGGAGATTGTAACTTTGTCAGAATTGCAAAACACTCGATTGTGCAATAAATTCCAATATGTTTCAACAATGGTCAGGCTGTAGCGTCAGTTTTCTCATTCGCTTCACACAGTTTTTTTAAGGTTCGGCTTGGGTGGCGGCCAACGAATTTTGAAAGACTGTGACATATGTTTCAGGTACATCCATCGCCTTGAACTACCGAGGCAAGCACAAGAGAAAGATGTCACTTCGGGACAATAACTAACGGGAAAGCAATGCACAGCTATAGAGATCCCTCACTGCGCTCACTCTCCTGACACTAGGTTGCGCTATTCTTATATGGGTATAAGTGAATTTCGATCTTTCTCTGGTGGCGACTACAGTGCCGTGGCGAGGCAACCCCGTACCTCCCGGTCGGGGGGGACCCGACCATTCGTAGGGGCCCCACAATATATATTGTATTAGTAAGTTAGAGCCGTCTCTCTGCCCTTGACTTTTAGTCTTCTGGTTTTTGCCCTCAATGCAGAACTGGTAGAGATTAAGTATGGAATATCATGATTCGTTAATTTCGAAAAAGAATTGCGGACGTTCGGACACTATAGCAGTTTTTGTAAAGTTATGGTTACGTCAGAACAAGGCCAATCGTTAATTGTTGATAAAGTCTTGACCTTCTTCACTTAAATTCGTTGGCTTCGCCCTTGTGTGTTGAAATTCTGGGGGAAATTTTCGTCGTAATGAATGTTCTGTGGAGTGTTGTGCAATCGCTTTGTAGATGCGTACAGGTAGAGAGACTAGGTTTCTAGTTCAACGTTTAAAACATTTTCGTGAAAGCTACTTAAGACAGGTTATGTAAAGTTAAAACAAAGGAAGGCTGTTGTGTGTCTGTGCAGACTGTGTTAAGACAGTCTAATTTAAAGTTTCGACCAGAAAAAACGGGGATAATCTCGATAAGTTTGACGCTCGCTTGCTCGATCTTAAA
>JGI24159J19872_10013332_pt1 | contig 10686 bp, 10 predicted proteins | sample Ectturendosymbi4_FD_19872 | JGI IMG/M metagenome (IMG submission 19872)
TGCATTGACTGCTGTTTATTTTCGTTCAAAATCGGCCAAGAGCGCGTTATGAATCAGTTTCCTTTCGCTTAACGGGAATTATCAAGGTGCTGTTCCTCGCTTCTTTCACCCTCCACCACCGACCAAGCCTGTGCTCCTGACCGACACCGGCGATCAGGTGTTTACCGTCTTTGGTGAAACGCAGGTCGTTCACAAACCCGCGGACAGCGACCGCGAAGAGCGGAGTCAGCGTCAGGAACTTCTCGCCGCACTTCCACAGCCTGACGAAGCCGTCCGACGAGCCGCTGGCCACCAGGTCCGAATTGGGCAGGGCGGCCAGAGACGAAATCCAGTTTCCGGTGCCGGACGCCGATTGGCCGTGCGCGTTCCGCACGACCACGATCGGCCGCTTCTTCATCACGCTCCAGAGGCAGAGGGAGCCGTCGTCGGCGCCCGAGACCATGTATTCCTCGTTGATGAAGCGGACGCAGTCGATGGAGCCGCTGTGGCCGTTGTAGACCAGTTGCGACTCCTCGACAATTTTCCAAATACGAACCTGGCGGCAAGGAAGGGAAGCAATGATGAGATCGCAACGGAAAGGTGGTTAAGCGCAGCGTTTCTGAAAAATTTGTGGGTCACGGAGCCCCTAGCACATCTTAATAATAAGTTACATACCCCCTCACGAAGAAAGTCTACAATAAATATTTGAAATTAGGTTTTACTCTTCGCGGTAGTAATCGAAATGCCTGCAAAGCCTATTGCCCCTTTTAATATAATGTCAGAGCAAAACGTATTGACCGTTACTGTACATTCATGGACCCCTTAAATCACTTCCAAGGACCCTAAGGGTATGACGCCACGTCACACAGCGCCAATAGGAAATCATCTAATTATAGAGTAGAAGGCGCGGTGCATCACAGGCAATAAGAGTGAACCTGATCGAGGTCGAGCGGAGAAACTCTTGTTGTTTGCGCTGCCGCAAAGCTCCCGAGCCCTGGTTTCTGGGTTCGCATCTCCAAAAAGAGAGTGTTACATGGGGTTCAGGGACCCCAAATTCAGGAACAATGGGTTAAGGGAAGGTATGGGAGGCAAAAAACGATGAAAAGACTGACAAACGGAAACCTTCGATTCGTGCAAGGACAAACAACAACGCAACCCACAATTACCTACGCAGGCATCCCCCCCCACAAAAAAGCAAACTTACGCTTCGATCTCTTCCGCCACACGTGACGCAGCGTTCTCGTGTCATGCTGTCGCACGCTTGGACGGCCTCCTCGTGCCCGTACAGCGTCTCGACGTAGCCCATGATCTCCAGGTTCCAAACCTTGACCGTACAATCCTGCGACGTGCTGAAAAGCTGATGCGAATTGAGACGAAACGCGAGTCCGGTGACGGCGAGCCTGTGGCCTCGGAAGGTGTGGACGTGGGTCAAGGTGGCGGGGTCCCAGATCAAGATGGTCTTGTCCAGGCCAGACGAGGCCAGGAACTTGTTGTCGGTGGACAGCGCGAGGCAAAGCACTTGTCCCGTGTGGGCCTTACCGCCGGCCGATTGTCCGCCTTTTACTTGAACGATTTTTGTGTGACTCACCAAGGACCACTTGGCTATAGAACAGTCTTTGGAGCCAGTGAAGAGCACGTCGCATGCGCTCGACACTGCCAGACACGTTACGGACAGACGGTGACCTTTGAACTTGTGAATCGAGCTGGGGTCGGGGGCAGAGCAAGTGTCGGCGACTTTTCTTTGAAGCCTGCCGGCCTGTTCCAGAACGTCCTCCTGCAGCTTCTCACCAACCAGGTCCCTCTCTTCGTCGTCACTGCCTGTCTGCGCGTGATGGTAGCTCTGCATCTGCTCCAGGTACTTCTTCGTCAAGCGCATCTTTTTCTCCTGCGCCGTCTCGTCCTCGTCGCCGCTCGACTCTGCAACGAGCGACAGCGACGGTTTAAAGTCGACGCCGTCTAGGTTGGAATCGACGCTTGAAATTTCCTCGTCGTAATCCGTCTTCTTTTTCCTTCTGCTTTTCATGGGAGCCGCAGATCTGGAGGAGGTTTTCTGTTCAGCCTTGCGCTTCTTTGACCTGAGAACCATTATGCACGTTTACCTTGTTTTTCTTACAACTAACCCCTGAAAAAAGAGAAAATTGCAGTCAAAAAACGTTGCGCACATCAGTATGTAGCAAAACAAATGTGCCAAAGTTGATGTTTGCTTTAAAATTAAAACTTAAGAACTGCAAGGCATTCCTGAGCAACCAGGATTTTTAGTGTTAAAATTTTTCGGTAAATTTCACACTTTTGGCTAACAAAACAAGCATTATGGATTTTAAACCACAAGCTAGATTTAAGGCCAATCTACACTGAGGACGTGCCAGGAGTTGCCAGGTGTAATCCTTTGTTTGTCTTATTGCGTCGGGTAATCCTGCGCTCGTGCACGGCAACTCCTGGGCGCAATAAAACAAACAAAGAATCGTGCGCGGCTACCCCTGGCACCTTCTCAGTGTAGATTGGCCTTTACAGTTAACAGGTTCTATTAGAACTCGATTAGAGCAGCGTTTCTGAAACCGGAAACGAGTGTTTTATACCTTTCGTTAGTTGGTACAGCAAATATTTACTGATACTTCTGCGCTTTGGAATTTTCGTAAAACCTAGAGAATTAGTCCTGAGAACACAATGCCGCACAAAAAAGTACAATACAAAGATACTGACACCATGCTCATTAAGCATGAAAACAGATGTCTAGAAGACATGCGCACAAAAACAATCATTCCAGGATAGTACTATTTGACAGATCAAGCAGGTGTCTGTAGCAGATGTCGGTAATACCGTGCAGTGTTGCTGCCGACAAAGAGGATCGTCGGTATACGATCAAGTTTTGTTTTACATGCGAACTTTCCAATAAATGTGGTGGTAACCACGACCGAAAATTTGTATCTCCAAAAACCGAATACATTCCATGGAAATCGGTAACTTCTCGTAATTCTTCGCTCGAAATCGGAACTTCTCGTAATTTTACGCTCGAAATCGGAAACTTCTCGCAATTCTTCGCTCGAAATCGGAAACTTCTTGTAACTCTGCTGATGCGCTTGCCGGTTGGCCCCTGTGGCTGTGACCTGCATTGCGTTCTTACAACTAAGTCGTCGACGGCGCATAACGATTGGAAAAGCTGTGCTCTTTGATGTAATCCCAGCCCTGCTCATCAAACTCACTCCTTGTGATCCACGACTGATTGGAATCGCACAAAGCCCATCTCGCGGCACCCTTCCACGCGTCTAGCGAAGAATCGTTCGCCTGCGTCACCGAAATCCGCGACTGGAACGGGCAAACGTGCCTCAGGTCGTACAACACCCTGTCGGCGAAACCACTTACGTTCGTATTTCCACCTGTCACGAACACGCTCTTGGAAAAAGCCGCTCTCGTCTGATCCGAGTATCGACTCAGCACCGCTTCGATCGCTCCGCTTAATCCACACTGGTCGAAACCGACCAGCGAGGGCTGGAAAATGATTTCTGGCGCCTGGATCGCCTCGACTCCGATCGGGACAGAGTGATTTGCCGGTTTTCGTCCGGCATCGGTGTGATATTCATCCAGCAAGCGAGACCGAACGTCATCGATCTGACTTTGCATTTTATTGACCAGCGTCTTCAGCTCGTCCATTGATGCGCAGCCTGCGTCGGCGCAGGCCTTGGCCGCGATTTCCGGAAAGTCTTGTTCCAGGTCGAAAATGCTCTCGATCTCGTCGACCCTGTGCTCGGCTTGCTTCAGTCTCTGCTCCAAGTCAAGCACGTGTTTGTTCAAGCTGCAAATCTCCTTCGAATTGCCGACCGCGCCCCGAGGTTTAAAACGAACAGTAGTGGAATGATCCAGTGAATACTGCGAGCAGCACCAGGCGTCCAGTTCGTCGTGATAGTTCCTTGAAACGTTTGCCAGTTCGCGTATGATGGTTTCCATTCTACTCAGAGTAAACTCACCGGCATACTGAGGGTGCTTCAACTGCAGGATCCGCTGCAGATACGCGCAGCAGTTATAACCCCCGAGGTTGACGCGGCACGCGTTCTTAGTATCAGGCTGGCCGTCGACAAGCGGCAGGACGTGAGTGCTTTGAAAACCAGACGACACTATCAGAGCGGTTGCATTCGAAATGTCGTCCTGGTTTTGGTAATAGCTAAACAAACAGTCGATGCCGTATGATACGCTCGGTATACAGTAAGCTTCAAAAAGCAGCTCCGACATATTCTTTCGGCAGTGCGACGGGTTCGCTGTGGCTTCGGTCAAGCACACTGGATGCAGAACTTCGCCATCAGTATTTATTCCCATGTGCTTAAACGTATAGTCTAAGAGCGTTTCTTGCACGGAGTAGTTTACAACAACGTTGTGCTCGAACGGAGACCGTACCATCCACCGCACCGCTTCGATATCGACGATCTCGTTGCCGACCTGGATGTCCCAGTCGCGCTCTTTTCGGTTTGCCCTGTTTTTTGCCACTGCGTTTTTAAAGATCATATCCGGCCGAACCGATGATGCCCAACCAGCTCTACACTGGTAAGAACCATTGTCGATCACGATTGGCGTCCTGCTTTCCTTCACTTCATCTCTGTACTCGAGGACAGCGTCCGGTTCAGTTATGACGTCAGTCAGCTGGAGCATGATTGGATGATCATTCACACACGCGATTTGCTTGGAGATCAAGTTTGAACAGTCTGACAATCCAACTGTGTTTTTCACCGTGTGACGTACAACTGCCACACTGGAAAAGGCTACCAATCGTATGTATCAAAGTAAGCTTGTCAGTGATAATCAGCTTGTTTTTTCCACTACATCCAGCTGAAAATATCTATGTTTTTCAACAATTTCTTTCTTAATTTGAAGCTGCTGCTGAAGAGACTTCAGTATGGCTTCTTGTTGAGCCTTGGTATTATCGATTCCTTTAGCGTCTTCAATGTCTTGCTTTGCTTGCTTTATTTTTTCCTTTAACTCAATCAACTTATTGCCAAGGTTTTCAATGTCCCGACCAGTCTCTAGTCCACTAAGTATCTCATGTATGTCCTGGAGGAAACAGACTTCGAATGGGGCACGTTCTTTTTCTTCACTTACATTTCCATTCTCACTCATGCTTGTTTCTAGCTGAAGTATTTTAACTCTATACTGAAACACACACAATATACCTACATAAGTAACACGGTAAAACGAACGCGGTGCATAACTCAGACATGAAACAATGTTCAGAGCAAATATCACATGCACAGATTGACTAACACAGTACAGCAGATATGCTCAAGCTATATGAGAATCCAATTTCTCAGAGCTTTCTGAATCATTCAAGTTATATTGCTGAGCTACACTTGGATGTGGCAATATTTCAACTACTTCGGCACTAATCCATATTAGAAATGCTCTGTCATCTGTAGCATATTTTTTGCATATTGACATATTTCTTTATCAAAATAAGTTAATGAAAATATAAATGGCCAAAAAAGTTGCATGAGAATTTCAATACAGTGACGGAAATTGTAGTGTAAAGGAATAGCTTTAACTCAAGAACTAGCGCAGCAATAAAATGTCCTATTCATTAAAATTTGCGAGAAAGTGAGCCTCTTTCATGCAGTTTCGTAGTTGTATAATCAACTTCATGAACAGGGTTCCCACACATTTTCAAAAACTATTTTCCATACTTTTTCAACACCTTTTCAATACCAAATTAAAAGAGTTTAATACCACGATTTAGCTTCATTTTGCAAAAATTTTATTGATGAAACACAATGCAAAAACATCTGCAGAACTGTCATAAGTGGTAAAGAACACAATTTGAATAAGCAAATGGCTGAATTTAGAATTTCCATACTTTTTCAATACTTTGTGTACATTTTGGCCAAATTCAATACTTTTTCAAGGTCTTGAAAACTGAATTCAACATTCAGTACTTTTTCAGTACTTTCAATACTGCATGGGAACCCTGTATGCAAAAAGGTTTAAAATAAAAAAGGAAAAACAACAATGACTGATCAAAGCCCATGTTAATGTGAGGCCAGAATACAAAATTTTGGTGGCACAGTAGTTCTAGCAGTAATACTGAAACAACTTATAACTAAGAGCACATATTTTGAGTAACCAATAGCGAAAACTATAGGTCAGTAACTGTAAGTGAAGTTCACTTATCTCATCTGTTCCACTGCCATCACTGCTTGAAAAATACATGTCTCACTAAGTATTTCAGTTATTTACAACAATGCACAGACTTCATGACAAATGCAATATGATCAATTTGATGGAAAGACCTTCATGATTCTTCATATGCTGAAAGCTTTAGATCATTTTCTTAGGAGAAAAAGCTTAATTAAAATTTACCTCTTGGTTTTGTAGGTTTTTATCATTAAGCAGGTTTTCTCACAGAATACAAACCACACCTTCACTATATAACATTTGAATATTCCAGTCAATCCAATAAAGTATTATGTTTTTTTAGAATTTCATGCTGCATTTCACTTTCAGACTCAAATCATTGTACGAACTGATGGCAAACCTGCTCAAAATAGTTTTACAGCAAGTAGGGTAATTTATTTATGAGTATATGAAAGCTTTTGCATTGTAGATGTTCTGACATAATTTTAAAATGCAAAGATTGACATAAGTTGTACTCAAAACATATATCTCTCACATTATATTTTGTCACAAAAAAGGTGCATTGAGCAACCAAAGTTTTTCCCATAAGACAGGATTTTAACAAGACTAAGGGAACACTTTTGTAACACATATGGTTATAAATAATTTACGACCAGTTGTTCAGCACCCTAATGCACATCTTCATTCAACTTTTCATCTGTTAACCTCAAATATCTGATGCTTTTTGCAAGTCTTAATTTTTGAATTACTATCTAGTGCTTCTTTCATGTTTTTCTACAATTGCACATATCTACCCCTGCTGTGTATTTTGCTATGGTTTTGCATTATTTTGTATTCTTACTAGTTACTACCTCTGTGAAATGGAACCTGAGTCTGAGACAAACACACACAAAAATTAATTTACAAGTCCACATATCAAACAGTATTAAAATTTTTGACACATTAGTCTACGTCAAACCCACCACCAACAGCAATGATACTGAAACTTCAGTCACTCTAGCACAGTGATTCTTGACCTTTTTCAGTTTCATTCACTCCTGCCATTGATTGCTGCATTCCCATTCACCTTATGCATTGTGAATGTATGGCCGATCTGACAATAATGATAATACAAGGAGTGTTCATTGTTGGCAACGGTATTTGCTCTACTTTATCTACAGCAGGGATGGCCGACAGTGTTGCAAATTGGGTAAGATCTTCAAGCATGGTTTGATTACAGACCAGACTTCGCAAAATATTTTGTTTCATTTCATCAGCACATGCACCATTTGAAGAAAAAAGAAGTTTTTTACTAGCAGATTCAATTCCAATGGACGAATAGAAAGAATTTCACTCTATGCACAAATATTCGTCCTGTTGCTTGAAAAATTACACAGACTTCCTCTGAAGAATGCCGTGATTGTTTTGTAATTGACGCCGTAGTTTAACCCTTTAACGACCGTGATTGGCCAGCCCTTTTTTGGCCATAAATCGCCAGCCGCTAGAGCTAGAGAGCTGTTCAAACCCTCTACGGATTCAGCAAATCTTCTAGTTGACATCGAAAAAAACATTTTTCGTTTTCGGTGGGGGTTTTCTGGAGGTGACGTCACAATGAGGGCATGTTTTGGAAATTTTGGTCACCTTTGGCCGGCCCTGGGCCCCAACCCATTCAATTGGCTCAAAGTTTTGTTGAAAACTAGGTCAAAATCTGCTTCTATAGAGTCCTTGATTGACTTGCTAGCATATCTGTAGCCAAAATTATGGGTCAAAAACCTAGTTTTTGGCCTAATTCAAAACTTTTCAGAAAAGGCACAATTTGCCCTTTCACAGCAAATTTTGGCCAGCCATAACTCGGCAGCAAATTGAGCTAGAGAGCTGTTCAAACCCTGTAATGACTAGTGGCGTCGTGTAGTTTAGATTAAGAAAAAATTTTTTTTCATTTGGTTGGGGGTTTTGGGCCAATGGGATCATGACAGGGGCATGTTTATTGGTTAATTATATGACGTCATCGTCCAATCCCACGCCACAATATTTTGGCTTGCAGTATTTTAGGATTCTAGGCAAGAATATGCGTTTTTAGAGCCCTTGATTGAGTTTCTAGCGTTTCTGGTTCAAAAGTTAGGCCAAAAAACAGGTAATTGGTAAGGGGTTTTTCTCAATACTTTTGGGGATTTCCATAATTTATTTTAATGTTTTTTGGCCCAAATCTTGGAACCAGGAAAGCTAAAAACCCATTCGGACCCTTCAAAGTCCCGAAATGTAACGAAAAAACAGCTAAACTCAAAAAAACAATTAATGTCATTTAAATGGCTCCTGCGGGTCTTAAAGGTAGGTCGGGCAAAAATACTGACATCAGCAAAAAATAACATAAACATCCTATCATCATATAAGCATTAAAAAAAACAGACATCCTAAACTGACAAGTTCTTTTTTATTGCAAACTACATACCTTCACAAGTCTTTAGAGGGTTTGAACAGCTCTTTAGCTCAATCTGACGGCGAGTTATTGCCTGGGGAGAAATGCCTCTCAGAGTGCCTTTTGAGGGAGCAAAATTTTGGTCAATTTTTGGTTTATGAGCCATAATTTTCACTCCGGATATGCTAGGAAGTCAATCAAGGGCTCTATAGACGCGGATTTTGACCTAGTTCTCAACTAAACTTTGAGTCCAAAAAATGGCCCATTGGGACAGCGCCCAGGGCCAAGCAAAGATGGCCAAAATAACACGAAAACACCCCTACTTGTGACATTCCCCCCAGAAAACCTCAAACCCAAAACGAAAAACTTTTTTTTTTCGATGTCAACTAGAAGACTTGCTGAATCCGTACAGGGTTTGAACAGCTCTCTGGCACTAGCGGCTGGCGATTTATGCAAAAAACGTGGCGCGCTCCCCCAACATATTGGCGTGCGCGGTCGTTAAGGGTTAATGCCTAGGCTGGCCACTACGACAGCCAGTATTTTTTGGCCATAACTCGCCAGCCGATTGAGCTGGTGAGGTGTTCAAACCCTCTACAGATTCGTTAAGTCTTCTAGTTTCAATTGAAAAAACAATTTTTTGATTTGGGTTTGGGGTTCTCTGTGGATGACATCATAAGTGGGAGTGTTATGTGCTTTTATGGACAACTTTACCTGGCCCTGGGCGCCAACCAAATGAGCCATTTTTTGGCTCATGTTTTGTTTTAATCTAGGCTACAATCCGAGTCTTTAGAGCCCTTGATTGTCTTTCTAGCATATCTGGAACAAAATTATGGCTGAAAAAACAAAAATTGGTAAAAATTCCACTTCCACAAATACTGACCCTGGGTATATTACACCTGTAGCCATAACTCCCAGCAGATTAAGCTAGAGTCTGTTCAAACCCTCTAAAGACAGGAAAAGTCTTGCAGTTTGCAATAAAAAAAACTGTTTCAGTTTTGCATGCCAGGATTTTTGTTCATGTTTACATGATGGCCGGATGTTTATGCATATACTGTTTACATTCTGGTGACATCATCATCCCCTGGGAGCCAATTTCGGGGATGAAAGTTTTTTTGGATTCTCGGCTATAATAAGAGTCTTTAGAGCCTTTGATCGACTTTCTAGCATTTCCGGTTCCAAAATTATGTCCAAACTTTTGGAAATTAATTAGGGAAATCCCCTGAAATTACTTAGCCAATTCCTGAAATATTTGGAATATTTTGGCATAATTTTGGAACCAGAAATGTTAGAGAGTCAATCAAGGGCTTCTAAAGACTCGTCTTATAGCCTAGAATTCAAGACTTTGAGCCACAATATTGGCTCATTGGATCAGCTGATGATGTCATCAAAATAAGTGCAAAACATACCCCGATCATGACATCATCAACCAAAAACCCCAAACCCAAAACTTAATTTTTTTTTATTCTCAACTACAAGACTTCACAAGTCTTTACAGGGTTTGAACAGCTCTGTAGCTCAATCTGCTGCCGAGTTATGGCTGGCCAAAATCTGCCCTGAGATGGTTAATGAAAACTCTCTAACTTATTATTTTTGTCAAAAGTTGGGTTTTGACCCATAATTTTGGCTCCAACTATGCTAGAAAGCCAATCAAAGGATCGAAAGATGCATATTTTAGCCTAGTTTCCTAAAAAACATGAGCCAAAAAATAGCTTGTTGGGTTGGCACCCAGGGCCAGATGAAGTTGATCAAAAATTTGAAAACACCCCCGCTTGTGATGTCACCCAAAACTGAAAAAAAAATTTCAACCAAAACTAGAAGACTTCCCGAATCCGTAAAGGATTTGAACACCTTTCTAGCAGCTGGCAATTTATGGCCAAAAAAGCACAGGCCATCATAGTGGCTGGTGTGAGCATTAACAGAGCCGGTGTATGATATATTCGTACTTCGATTTCGGCCTAAAAAACAGGAGTTGTCAGTTGTCTTACCAACGCCCTAGCTCCTCCGCCGATTGCGCTAGAGAGCTGTTCAAGGGCTCAAACGGATTCGCCAGTCTAATAGATTGCACTCGAAAAAAAAATTTTTTGGTTGGGGGTTGCGGATTTTTTGTGAGCAACGACATAAGTGAAGTAGTTTTGAGGTCATTTTGGCTCATGTTGCTTGGCCTAAGGCCCAACCGCTAGGCCAAAGTGTTTCGCTGAAGT
>JGI24159J19872_10013333_pt1 | contig 10686 bp, 10 predicted proteins | sample Ectturendosymbi4_FD_19872 | JGI IMG/M metagenome (IMG submission 19872)
GAAAGTTTAAGTTTAGTATCTACTAAACAGGACTACATGTACAAAGAGACATGCAAAACGACAAAATTTATTGACTTTAAAATTCAGAAGTATAGTCCAAGTATGACAATTCAGTATCATTCTGACACTCTCATTCTATTTGTGAGTCTCGTGGGAAATACAAATGTGTGCTGTCCCTTCCCATGGGACGTTGCCCATGGGATTCCCATAGGAATCCCATTCCCATTGGACAAGCCAATGAATGGCGCTCATAGAAGCAGTTGACAATAAGGCTGTCATTACCTTAGACCTTATTGTCATTACCTTAGATCAGAGATTCCCAACCACGGACGGGGTTACATGTACCCCTGGGGGTACATTTGCCTACCTGGGTGAGTACATTTAAGGTTGGCAATAGAAGGGAAAAATATGTTTATGTATTATTTATTTCCGGATGTTTATACATATATCAGTTAATATTTGTTTCAAAAATCATATTATGCTTATATTAAATATACCTGTGATTAGCCATGATAAAATCTTTCAAACAATCTGGATGATTTTTTTTATGAAGTTCTATTAAAAATTCAGTGGATTTTTGTTATTTTACTCAGCCTTATTGTCATAAGAAATTCTAGGGATCCATGCTCATCTATCGAAATGCTGAAGGGGTATGTGGTTGGAGAAAGTTAGGAAACCCCTGCCTTAGACCATTGTTCAGGCATCCCTGTGGCGAAAGGAAATCTTTGGTATTTTACTTTTTTTCTCGTGGCCTTTTACAGTAAAAGATGTTCACAATTTAATAAAAAATTTAAAATCGCTTTCGCGCCAGCTTAGCGATAAATTGAATAAAAATTGATGATGTGACTTGACATCAGTTGATGCAGTTGTTAACTGCACGGACAAATTTCTGACATAAATTCTATAAATAAATAAAGAAAAAAAGCTTACAGAAGTGCGACCTGACCAACCCGAGTCTCAAGGCGAAATGCGTTTCTACAAGTACAAATCGCCTTGGCAAAACACGCCGACTGTCACGTGTGCACCGCTTACGTCAGGGCGTTCGCGCATCTTTGTTCAATCGTTTCGAAGACGGGCGTCACTTGAAAAGCTGATTGTGACGCAACAAAGAAACAAAGGTGTAATTGTCGGATTTGAACTAGCGTAATGTATTCGCGTTCGATGATCCGCGGGCGTCGTTTAACGATCGTTTCTTCTCGCATGTCCCAGAGCTTGGATGACGTAGTCGACGTTTTGGGAGGACACGCCACGTCATCAACGATGCGCGGCGATCACAATCAGCATTTGTATCAGAACGCGCAACAGAAACCGCATTCCATGTGGAACTCGCAATCCGGACCCGACGGAATGTACCCTGTCCACTCACCAAGTCTTGCTCTGGTAATTTGTTGTCTTGTCTTTTTCTCTTCGCATTGCAGTGCCGCGATCTCCCGAAGTGGACAGCAGCCTATGATCTGTCGCAGCGGTTATGAGAAGGAACAGTGTTGTTTTGAAGTAGCCGGAAGTGGGGGGTCATGGCTGGTGTGTCCGAAAACGTTGTGGCGCAGAGTAAACGCGAAAGGAATTTGCGACAACAGGGCCGTGGCCTGCAAATGCGCTGTACAGGTTCAGTCGACTTTAATCTTGCAGACCGTTTCGCTTCCAGCGATCACTTTTCATCGCACAGCCTTTGCCGAGACGCAGAATTTTCGTTGTTGCATACTTAGTTCTTTTCGGTTGCTGCCTAAAACACTCACGAACCATTGCGCACTTGGGATTTCGAGCGTGACCGGGCGTATTGCTGTAGTAGCTGATTGGCTGTGACTAAGCAAGCGTTAATTATTCGTGACTCAACGAAAATCCCGTTTCTGCAAACCACATGTCGTCGTCGCTAATCCTGAAATTGATTTGACGACTCGGTGCTGTATCCTGAGACCGGTGCTGAATATATTTGAATCAAAACGAAATGCCGACGTAGCTTTTACCAGGAGTGGACGACCCGCTCGTGAATTTGTGCTCCGCATACGTTTATTGACAAACACGGAAGCATTGGCAAAGTTGCGAAAAACTCAGGTACTGCTTTCCAGCTGAGTCGCCTCAAAGTTTATTGTATAATACGTGCTGCGCTTGCTGGTCTGAGTAAAAGTGATTCACCAACAATCGTTCTAAAGTTTTAAATTCATGTGACGAAGTCGAGCATTTCTTTCCGTGGTGCTTTGTCATCACTATATTTGTAAAGACCGGTGATAGTCGCAGGGTTGAATGTAGCTTGCTTTACTCCATGTACCAAAAGCCGAATAGATCAGTTATGACAAGTGCGACATGCTTGATTGGTTCGGTAAGTGCGTTTGAAGTAGTGTTTGCAGCTAAGAAAAGACTTATTGTTCTTTTTCTCACCAAGTAAGGTTCACAAGTAGCTGTGTATGTACGCAACGAAGAGACGATGATGATCATGGCTGGTTCTTATTTGTTTTAAGTTTCAATTGCCACAACTTTTGATTGTAACTTGTCAAAAAGGCTGGTGGCACCCAAAGAAACACTGTGACGTTCGATGACGAATAAGGTAAACGCCAGTTTAGTTTATTTTAGGACGTTAAGTGCAGCAACTTGGGGGGATTGTCGTTTCATTGTGCAGCGCGTGCGAATCGCCTGAGCGCCGACCTGTGCCAGTTCGTAAACAGTGGCGCAAATGGCGTTTATGATGTAACAACAGCCGTGTGTCGTGAGAGTTGGCAGCGCAATCGAAATAGGCGAGTTTTGACCAAGCTCATAGCTGCGCAGATTGAAAGAGAAAAGCACAATGCGGCCATAATTGAGAGCAGAGCAGGAAATCGCCAGCGAGTGGAGGACGGGTGTGAACGTGATTCTCGTTCGAGCTGAGCACGTATTGTATCAGCCTGGTTAGTTTATACAGCTACGAGAGTGAGAGCATGCTCGATTCACTGACCTTATTGGCATGGCTCGCCTGATACGCGGATGCGGCGGCGTAGCAACTGTTTGTGTATCAGTGACCTGTCGATTTCAAAAGCCGACAAGCCACTGCTTTGGTTCCTTGGTGTGAATTTGTGCTTGCTGCTTGTTTAGAGTTTAGCTTGACCAGTTGGAATGCCGTGTCCAGCCAGGAAATGCCTGGAGGATTGAGATACGGCCTGTGCTTCCTCGACGCCTCCACATCCTTCCATTTAATTCTTTCTTCCTTCCAGGCAAACGCGCCGAGCAACAGCCTTGTTGCAAAGAACGATATGGCGATGCGTCCCAATCCAGACAGCAACCCAACCTCGATGGAAGGCCGGACCTCGTCGTCGCAGTGCAGAAGTAAACACATGTGTTGTCTGCCGAACGTTTTGCTTTCTATTCACCAAGTGATGACGCGAATAGTCACGTGCACAGCGAGGGGCGTCGGCGAGTGCGCTGTAATTCGCGCATTCGTTTCACTTTATTGACATCTGACGCAATTCGATTGACGTCATTGCTAAAGTTCGTCTAATAAACTTAAGAGCGATGCCCGGAGGTAATATGGTCATTATTTTGTGTTGTATTATTTTGCAAAGATGGCGTGAATCCGGAGTTTTCTTGTCACGCCATCCCAAAGTTAGTCGCCTCTCAATATTGTTTGAAATGTATATGGAAACTCTTGAAGAAATTCGTCATTCAAGTGCTTCGATTTCCAAAGTAGTGATTAGATTCTTCGTAATTGCTTTTAATCTCTCTCGGCGTAAGTGATTTACAACTTTCTCTCTCTGGCTGCTGCAAATAGCTTCACACTTGTATTTACCAAGAAATCTCCTGTCTTCAAAAGCGCCAGTGCGGTTGCTAGCGCAACAACCATGTTGCGCCGGCGCTCTCCTATATTTGTTGTTGGCCTCTCAATGCCAAGTGCTGCTTTCAGCAAAATAAAGCGGCTCCAAATAAGTATTACCAAACACTATTTTACTTTCTCCCATCGCATATTTCGATGACATATATTAGTCCATTCTTTTTCATGAAGAGTGATAGCGAAAGTAGTTGTTCGAGCGTTCACAAACAGTCCCGTTTATCACATGAGAAAGGTTTCTTTCGTTAATGAGTAAACATATGAGATCGGTTTGAAATGCGCAGGTTGTCACAAGGTTATGGTGGTGAATTCTGTTTTCAGATTCGGAAAGATAAGTTGAAACTTGAAAAGAGAATTTCCGAGCATATTTTTGTTTATTGTATTTCACTGTTTTTTTTGCGATCTAATGCTACTTTTAACGACCACCATTAGAAATTGAGGCATCTATTATAATTCTTGACAGTATTCGACGCGTGCACACGGCTTTTTTTCTGCGCTTTATCTTCAATGCTTCCTCGGTTTTATACGAGCTCTGCTTTTTAGGCATGGAGCTCAACACGCAGATGCACCAGCAGAGCACAGCCGACCAGCACAGCCCCGGGACGGATGCCGCGGAGCACAGCGGGCCTGCTGGAGTTAATATTAAGAAGGAAAAGGAGTTTGAGTCTAAAACGAAAAATGCAGCTAGACCAACGAAGGCCAAGGTAAAGCGATCAGCGTGTCTCAAAACGTTTTTCTGCAAGATGTCATTGGGGGTCCCAAGATGTGTTCTGCAACACGCCACTGAACTCGTGCTATAGCACACAATGCAACATGCTGTAACGCATCTTTACAACACGCTACAACATACCTTTGCAACATGCTACAACACATCTGTGCAACATGCTACAGCATATCTGTGCAACATGCTACAACACATCTGTGCAACATGCTACAACACATCTGTGCAACATGTTACAACACATTTGTGCAACACATATGTACAACATGCTACAACACACCTGTGGTTTATTTGAATATTATTGGTGCATTGCTGTTGGACCCTGTTCTATTTCTCCACGGAATGAGCAACAAAACGCTTTTAAATGCATTGCTGATCACGCTTGCGTGGTAAATTTCACTCGCCGCGCGTCGTATGGAGGAAGCGTTCAGTTTCGCTCTATGCTGATGTGCCTTGAGTAACAAAGCACCCCCCACCCGACTGGGTTCATTCTATTCATTCGCACAGAGCCGGGACAATGGTGCGAACAAAGCGCAGGCGGACGACGGCGGCGGTGGTTGCGGCGACAGCGACAAGAACGCGTCGCGGAAGCGAAGGTGCGAGAGCTGGGAGTGTTGCTTTGAACAGCAACGATACTTTCCTCTGTTCATGTTCGTGCGCGAAATCAAGGGTCCGCAAATACTTTTTGGAGCGACCCTAAAAAATACTGCAGTTCCCGCGACCCAAACATTTCGTGAGCATATAATTTTGTGGAAAATACTTTATAATCAAATTAATCAATTTTAAGACTACTGCTGATTGGCCAGTAGCAATTTTTCTGCACGAATTTGTGTGAAACTTCGCATATAGAACAATAAATGATGCATTTATTCTATCTAATGCATAATTGCACAGAGGCGATGGGTCTATGGTAAATATAAATTATTTAGCGACCCAGGCCGGATGGCCCCGCTGCCCAAATTTGGGTCGCGGCTCACTATTTGTGGACCCCTGCGTTAAATCACCTACTTCTTTGCTTTTTGTTAAAATTATAAAAGTACTTATTCTGCACTTCGCTCGATTTTTCCGTTTCGCGCGCGTTTCCATTCTTACGTCGTCGATCGCAGCGTCGGGGCGAACAAAGACGACGACGACCTCCCCGCCGACGAGCGCGAGAAGCGAGAAAAGGACCGGAGGATGGCCAACAACGCCCGCGAACGCCTCAGGGTCCGCGACATCAACGAGGCCTTCAAGGAGCTGGGCCACATGGTCCAGATCCACATGAACCACGACAAGCCCCAGACCAAACTAACCATCCTCCACCACGCCGTCCAGGTCATACTGCAGCTCGAACACGAAGTCAGAGGTACGCCATCTTGGAAAAGCGCTTGCAGCTTCCTGGCTTGCTTGAGATCTGATTTGATTGAGGTTTCCTCACGCGGTATTGCCAAGTATGGAAAAAGTATTGAATTGTGAAATCGCTTTTCAAGACCTTGAAAAAGTATTGGGTTTGGTCAGCTTTTCAATGCAGTATTGAAAAAGTATGAAAATTCCCAATTCAACCATTTGTTTATTCAAATTTTATTCTTTACCGCTGATGACAGTTTTACAGATGTTCTTTGCATTGTGTTCCATGAGCAAAATTAAGATAAGTGATGGTATTAAAGTTATATCTTTTAGTATTAAAAAAGTATGGAAAATGTTTTTTGAAAGTGTGGGAACCCTGTTTCTTGTTGAAAAGCTGCACTTTTGACCAGGGGCGTAAAGAGGGGGGCAAGGGAGGGGCAATCCCCCGGGAGCCGAAAAGTCCCAACAATGTCACAAGTACTTTTTTCAGTGCAGTACATTAACTCCCGAAAGACCTCAGGTTCGAACCCGGGTGACACCTAGCCTCGTCACGCCCCTGTTTATTCGATAGGTTTGCAGCCGGACCCTCCACCATGTTTGACCCACTTAACAAGCTTGCCCCCCACTGGCATCTGACGACCAAATCGCTTCTAACACAAGTTTGGCTGCGAATTGTTTTTTCTTCGTTTGTGAAACTTTGCGCTGGTTTCGAATGAGCCCCTTGGCCGAGGCCCGAAAGCCTCTTCTCTGGTCGAAATCAATCAGAGATGAATTACCGGTCGCTTCCCACTCTTCGTGAAAGCGAACCACCGCTGACGCTTACAAAGAACTCGCGAAGAGCTGCAACGCGCTGTCCGTTCTTACTTTGTTTGGTGTGTGTTGCACCTGGCTCATGTCGACCGCGATGGGTGCGAAAAAACGTTTGCGTGATTTCTTTCTTGCAGAGCGCAATTTGAACCCGAAAGCCGTCTGCATCAAACGGAGCCAGGAAGAGAAACCAACGTCATCCAGTATGTCACTTCCGGCTAATTCCGACGCAGGCCGACTGACCCACCATCCACAGGTGATTGGCCGTGTGTTGTAAGCTTTAAGTTTAACGTCTGTTTACTTTTTAGCCTTTTGTGACAAATACCCAGCTGGGCTTTTAAACGTGGTCTGTCCAACATTTCATTGCTTGGGCGAAAAGAGAAAAAACATGAAAGCAATATCAATAATAAGGTAATGTTGGGTCAGATGCGATGCCGCAGCCAGAATGAGACTGAAGAGGCCATGGCGCCCCCGACACAAACTTGTTAAGATTACTGGTGCTTTATATCAATTGTAAAGCGTTAGAAAATAAACGGAAGGAACAGTCGGACTCACAATGATGTCAGCGACTGACGACGTCATTGACCGTCCCCTCCCGAACATAATTCTTGACCGTGCGCTATTGTCAGGGTGTTCAGCAGTGTGTTGTCAAACGTGTTGCGTGGCGATGATACGGAATGCGGCGACAATATTATTCCGTTTGATGACGTGCCAGTGGAATCAACATATTTGCTTTGAACAGGCCAGCAAACGGCCGAGGAATAACAGCACTATGGGTCAGAGCAATAGTGGCCCCACGTACCCCCAGACACCCAGCGGATATCCCCAGCAGCCCATGAACGACCCCTCGAGCATGGCCCCATCCCAGTTGCCATACCCACAGCCTGTCAACACATACCCACCGCCCCACCATCCTGGTGAGTTGGAGCGACCGAATATCGATCAGTTCTTTGTTGCGTTTTATCATATCACGTTTGTTGACCGCGTCGTCTGGTTGAAAGTTATGCAATTGAAGTAAAAAAACGCCTGGTGGGGATTTGAAGGTCTTTAGCTATAGTGTTATTGGCTGAAGGAAAAATCAACCAGGTTCTTAAAACGCATTCCACACTTCACATATTATCAATTTCACCCAAGGACGAGAGGCTCCACGGAAGTTTTTGTGATGCGATTGTTTGATAGTTGTCTCTTCTCAACCAAACGTTTTGGTTGATAAGAAAAGCTTTTTGAAGTTTTAATGTAGGTTTTAACAGAATTAGCATGTCGAGAAAAAAGCAGGTGTTTGTATATTTCTGTTGCGCGTCAATTCAACTTGGTTTGTTTTTGTTCAAACCAACAACAAAGCTATTTGTGACGTTGACCTTCTTTCAAAGGAAACGTCATGTCTCACGAGGTCCCACTAGTCGGCAATCCTGAGCAACACCAGAACCCCTACCTGGCCTCCGAGATGATGATGTCCATGCAGGGCCATGGCATGGACGGGCCCGGCGTCGACGCCGTCGTGTACCCCCCATCGGCAAATATGGGTAGCAATCTGCATTCTTGAAGAGGACCCCGACACCGGTAATGTCGTGATGGCGGCGTCGCTGACGAGATGTGGGATAAGTCGCGAACGTCAATGAGGACTAAATGGCCACGGGAGAGTGCTGGTGACGTGACGTGACGTGACGTAACGTCCGGTATCCGGTCTGTTTCCTGTGTCGGTACAAAAATCGTGTTCGATTCGTGTCGCTGTCCCGTTTCTTCTTCTTGTTTATCTCTTTATTTCCTGTGTGTACTGGTGTCTTTCATCGCGCCATGGTGCTGAGGGCCGATCAAACTCGCAATTGGTTGGAAGGAAAAGCGTTTCGTCCAATCACGTTTCTCGTTCGTTCACTTCGCGATGCTGATGAAATGGTGCTTCTCTATCTCCCCCCCCACTGGGTTTCGTGCACAACGTATTGGCGCACAGTTAAGTGAATGTTTTTTCTACTGTAGCCAACTTTTCTACACCAAGTATTTTTCTATCGATTTTTTCCGGTCCTTCGCAATTGACGCCTTAAAATTATTGCTAAAAGTTTTCTTACGCTTGGTTTATCGTTTTTCTGTCGTCTCTTTTTTCCTTTTCTAGCCGCAGGCCAGAGAGTCTTAACTGAAAGCAGTGCCGTTAAACCCCCGTCGTGTTTACCCGCGCTGTTTTTTTTCGAAAAAGTGCCAAACGTGAACTGTCGGATTATTTCCCTGGGCGCTTCTGACAAGTATTTCGCGCTGATACGTCCGAGACCGTCATTCAAGTGAGCAATGCACTGCCGCCCGCCCTCAGCCAATCGGCTGGCACTACGTTCGATTACTTCGCCAGTCACGTGTTTGTTGCGTCGTTCGCTTAAGACTGCCCGGCAGGCCCGTAGCCAGGTGGGGGCATTCGGGGACAGTGTCACCTAAATTATTTTGGCGCCCCCAAATTTTGTTGTGCCCAGAAAAATTTTTATTCAACACATGACAAAAACAAAAATATTGTCCCCCTACAAATGTACTTCGCCCCCCAAACCTTAAAACCTGGCTACGGACCTGGTGCCCGGGCGTTGAGGAGGAGGAGGAGACTCTTGGCATCACGAGCTTTGTACTGCAACAACCCCTAACCCCCTGTGCCCGCGGGGGTGCTTTGTTTGTTGTACAGCTGTTCATCGCATTCACCGCTCACATCAGCCGAGTGTTTGAGCGACGCCCATTGGTCGACTTTTTGGGGCGTCGGCGCGTTTTTGAAATGTCGCGACCGCTTATTTCGACGCCAGCACTCCAGGCGGTCGCGTGTTGCGCTGTGTGTGCGTTTCAAAGGAAAAAAAACTTGTGTCTGACGGCTCTGAGGGAAAAAGGTGGTGCAGAACCCCCTATCCGATACACACAGAAGCGACTCTTACCGTGTCGCGGTCACGTGACCGGCGTTTCGAGCCCTCCCGAATAATTTACCTCGCGCTCGGTTCTCGAAGCCTGTCCACTGCTCTGCAACTGACAGATACACACACTGGTCGCGCGGTGCGAGGAGGTGTCTCCCGTTCGTCCGATTGTAAATTTCTTTGTGGGCACCGTCGCTCTAGCCCCCCACCCCCGTCATTCGCTTTGTTACAGTGTACAGTCGCGCGGCGCGACGATCGCTTTATCGCTTGAAGTCTCTCGCGCAGCAACGTCCAGTCATTCTGTAGCTGAAACGACATCCTCGTTCGCGCTTTTTGTATTATGCGACCCCTTTTTTTTCTTCTGTCTTTGCGTCACAGTTAATCGTCATTTTTGAGAAGAAGCAAACTTTTGTTCGTGTCGTTGTTTCGACCTCCAAGACGTCAGATGTTGCGCTCGTGCTGGAAAGTTTTCTCTGCCTCGTTGTTCAGGTGACAGGTTCAGACTTGATGACGGTGCTGGAAGCCTCGTCTGACGACGAGTGCTGTTTTTACGAGAACCACAGACGCACTCATCGCCAAGTTTGGTGACGAACTTGCCAAAATTCTATAAAATTTAGTGTTTGTTAGTCAGTATCTTTCATGCAAAGGGAATTACAGTAATTTTTCACCACTTGGTTAATACTTACCGTCTTTTGGGTTTTCTACAAATGCAGTAAGAAAAGCTTTGGATTACCCAATCACCAGCAGAACACTTTCGTAGAAGATTTTTTGCCACCGATTTTCCGGTCAGTTACTTGCGGTTAAAAACTCAGTCATCTGATCACTATTGAAATAAGTCAATTTTTGAGCTGATTCTGTCAAGAGCGTTTGAATCCGCAAGAAGTCAATTGTGAGAAAGAATTGATTTTGGTAAATACCTTCCACCACGCGTGGCTTTGCATGCAGTACATCAGGAATAGACACTGGTACTGAGCTAGCCAACAAGCATTAGCTAACCCTGTTGAGGTCTTGACGAAACACATTCACCGTTGATGTGATTGGCCAAAATTTTTACCCATCATCACCGGGGCTTGTAGAAAGGTTTCAGGCGCAAAGGCATTTTTCAAAAACTCAGCAATTATTTTCAAGTTCCATCTGACCGAAAAAAAGAACTTCTGGTATTAAAAAAA
>JGI24159J19872_10013334_pt1 | contig 10686 bp, 4 predicted proteins | sample Ectturendosymbi4_FD_19872 | JGI IMG/M metagenome (IMG submission 19872)
ATTTCCCATTTCTCAACTGGTCATCCACGAAGAGGTTCCCATGTGAACACAGGAAGCAACACGACCCCATTCCGTCGAAGATTGCATCCACATTGCAGAGTTTCCCTGCTGCAGTCATTACGCCAAGCGCTTGGCCAGACTGAAGCAAGATCCAATATTTAAGGTTTTGATACGACCCGGCCGAGATTCGAACCGCACCGAGCTTCGACCTACCAGGCACGAAGCGAGCGCTCTAACCACTAGGCCACGCTTCCGAAAAAATGTTATTTCAACTAGAAAATCTTACAAAAGGTGTGGCTATCATTTCGATATATTAATGAGATGACTCTTAGTCTGCAAACCTAACACAAGGGCAAACGATATGTTTAGTTATGAACTTATGATTGTGGTGACGATATGTTTAGTTATAACTAAACTTATGTTTAGACTAAACTTATGTTTGACTAAACTTATGTTTATGTTTAGTCATAAGCAAACGATATGTCTAAACTTATGTTTAGTCATAAGCAAACGATATGTTTAGTTATGAACTTATGATTGTGAACGTAAAACGCTGTAATTACTGCTCAGCATTAAAAAAGCGGATGTCTTACGTGGCAGGGTTTAGTAACACAGTTTTCGAAATAGACGTCTGTCTGTTGCTAATGGAAGAATGTAAGGAATAACGTTGTGCTGGCGTAATTGGAAGAATCATAGCCCAACAGCTAGACCAAGTTTGCTGGTCACGATCGGAGGTTGCAAGACAACACTTCTCAACCAGAACCGCCGGCTTGACAAACGTTATCTAAATGGGCCCCGCATCTTAAGAGCTCCACGCCACTGCCGAAAAGGGTTAACGTTTGAAGTCTTTTACATATTCTAAGAGTAATAAACAATTACTGAAATGTGAACTGAACAACGAAACTTTCCTTACATACTAAGATTAGAACATATAATTTATTATTATGGCTAACTATATGCAGTATATATACTGTACTTTGTTATAGTTAAAGAAGGATACTACATGAAATTTCAAGGTACATAAAATGTTTATTTCTGTAAAGTAGGTATCCCGCCGTCGCTTCTCTAATAGGGCCGTGCAATCACACATTTCATTGATTTTTGTTTGATTCCCTACATTGCGTAACGATTAAAGCTAAGTCGTGCGGCTTACCGCGGACTGAACTTCACAAGAAAGAAACTTTAACGAAATATGCCCGGCCCATAGATCCGTATCTAACGAAAGCAAAAAAAGAAAGAGAAATTGATGAGAAAGGTGACGAACAAGTAGAAAAAGCAAGACCCCTAATAGAGATTGAAAACAAGACCTATTTCAGATTGAGAGTGTTTGATTCTGGTGTTCAAGATGTTTCAACATTCCTATTTCCTTTCTAAGCACAAAACATGATCTTTTTTTCTTTTATATTCTTGTCAGCAAATTTGAGGGATGGAAAGGGCGGCACCTTCACGGTCGGCCACCGGCGACACTTAGCCTCCCCACGCCTCTGTTTACTACCATATTTTCCGCAAGCTATCCCCTCTACCTGCGCCAAGCTGGACAGAAAACTCATCTAAGTAAACAGAGAACAGATGTGGATAGTCAGCTGTTTGACAAAACGTTTTACTGTTACCGACCAGTTTCAGAATATCTGACACCTTTCCCACCATTGCCACGCATAACTTTTAATTAATCTATTTCTATGCTCATAATTTTTGTTTCGCAACAAAATGAAGAATAAAATGGTGGTGACGCGAATTCGCCGGATTTTTTTGGTTGTATGTTTTGCATCAGATTCAGTTTTCTATGCTTCACAGTGAAGACTGAGTACAGCAAACATAAATTTCGTTGCGTTTCTAAACAACCTCAATGCTATGGAAGTTCTAAGGCTAGCAAGGGACATATAAAATTTACGGAACCCTGAAACTAAATGCAACGTTGACTAATAAGTTTGTCGTAATTTAAAACGGATAAACTCAGATTCAAATAATAAATTATTTAGAACCAAATAATACCACATATAATCTCTGGTTGTAATTTCATTTTTTTGCGGTAATTAAGCCATAGACCAAATTAAAGCAAATTGTTTCCGATTTACCGAGCTTGGGTAGACGCTCGAGCTGTTGCATTTCAATTGATGAACGTATGACATAGCGAAAATGCAGCTGGAGAGCACTTAACCCCTGGTTAATATGCTATTACCAAACATGAATTCAATATTTATTACAAAGCATGAATTCGTTAAGGCTTTTTTATTTACATTCACCATATTTTGGCTTTGTTTCGGAGATGTGTCAGTAAATTGATGTATCCACTCAGGTTATTTCATTTCCTGTGCAATACTACCACCAACCCATTCAGAAAAAAGCAAAGAGATAGCTTTGAAACAACTGTTGATCTGTACCTTCAAACTCATTTAGTCTTAAAGCCCTATTGCATATCATCTTCCGCGGTTTTATAGTTTTGTTTCTGAAACTTCCAAGTTTGCAAAAACTTTCGTTACATTCACCTAACATAGAAATTTAATATCGTTTGTCTTTTTCTTGTTTCATTCAACCATTGATCGCTTATCGCTTGTCAGAATTAGTTCACACTGTTTTTGCCTGCCTGAAACGTGTTAAATCTTTGTCACGCCTAATCGTATGCAATGCGATGTGCAAAGCTATGCGTTCATGCCTAACACGTTTCTTAAATTAAATCAATGTGGGTTTACGTTATGAGTAAAACAGATCGAATGTCATTAAAGCGGATTTTTTTGCGGAAAAGACTTTCGAAATATCTCGTTTTGTAACTGTAACCAGGGAGGTAATCACGTCACACTCGTCACAATGCTAATCTATAAAATCAATTCACAAGTTTATTGAGTATGAGGCATTCGAAATTTTGCAAGTTAGGTAGAACCAACGGCCTGACCTTGTTCGAATTAATTCCTATTCGGGACACAAATATCTTCGGTTCATTGCTCGTCGATTGATCGTCAGCTTCAATCAATATCAAACAAAATCATTAGAAATTGTGTCTTTTTCTGTCTTGAAACCTATTACAGCACCAACGTTTCGAAGTACCACAAAGGCAAAACGAGAACAGTCGAATCTGCTTGAAACTGCAGAAGTCTTGCTCTCGTCTAGTCTTTCATGATTTCACCTTTAAGTTTTTACTTACAATTACAAATATGAAAATGCGTACTTGATGCGAAATCGATCTCCTCTAGTAAAATGCTTTGCGAGCAGATTCGACTGTCCTCGTTTTACCTCTGTGATACTTCGAAACTTGGATATTGATAAGTACGGTCAGAATCTTTGCAGGGTCATGAAGGCACAGCACGGTAGGACGATTTTTCGAATACCCTACTTCACTATTACACTACCTCTTTCCCATCGTATGGATCTAGTGGAATTATACGTCAATAAGTTCTGGCAGGAGTTGAATGGCACAAATGTTACTCACAGGTAGGCCTACTCTGGTAGGACAGGTAGGCCTACTCTGGTTGAACTGGTAGGCCTACTCTGGTTTCTTTTCAGATAGACTTGGACCTGTTTCGTCGTTCATCGCTCTTCGGAAACTATTCAGCCAAAATCATCTCAACAACAAGTTAGGAAAACATTGCTGTTGGGCAGTTCGCACCGCGTACAAACTTCCCATCGTACTCCTGTCGTGACTCAAACTTTATGTGATAACCAATCGTGATTTGCCCGCGGCCCATCCACATAAGCCCTAAGGAGTTCTAACGCAGTGTTATTTTACCTGCTTATTTTTGCGTGCCAGTATTGGCTGACCAAATTGTAAATCTTACAAAAAAATCACATGCAACATATTGCAACTGGAAACGATAATTTCTTTTAAAATGAAACAGATTTAATTTGGATGGTATAGCAAAAGTTATTTAATGCAATACACATGCTACCGAGCTGCTACCTTTCAGGAAAAAGGATATTAGTTAGTAAGAATCTGGTTGAAACGAGTTTAAGTCCGTGACTGTGAGAATGTTACCATTGCGCAAATAACTGCTGTTAAGCTTCCACAGATTTACAAATTACTTACACTGCTGCGGCTCACTCTGACTTTACGAAATTCCTTCGATGGCCACTAGTTCCGGATAACAGGCTAAATACAATGGTCCAGTCCAGAGACTAAGGAAGACAACTTTCGTTCACGAAACATCAGCAGTTAGCAACCTTACCGCAACAGTTGCGCAAAGTGTTAACTCATGAAAGAAGAGTTTTGTTAGTCTTGTTTAGAGCTAGCTTTTTTTCTCCAAATTAGGCTTTTTGTTCGATGTCCAAGTCCTTTATCACGATCCTGACTGCTAAAAACTAGAATCTGTGTGTGAGAAACAAGGGCTTCGTACAGTTATTCAGACGTAGATGGCAAGCAATTATACGAGGAGATTTCACATTGCAAATCGCTAGTATTGCATCGTGCAATTTAAAATTGTCGTGTACTGAGGACCTCCTGACATTCATGTCGTAGGATATAGAGTAGTTGAATATGGTAATGGAAGCGTCCTTCCTAATATTCGAAATGCTTTGCAAACAATGCTACTAACGGCAGTATCTATTGCAAGCTGAGAGTAACTGATTCTTTCACGCCTCAGAGATTCAATAAATATCTAGTTTTGAGTTTAGAAAGGGGCGGAACAGAAAAAAAACTGACTTTGATGAAATCATAGACGACTTTGCTTCGATAAACGCACGGAAAGTGTTGTTTTAAGTAACATGGTATTTTGTTTAAACAAGAAAAGGCTGGCTATATTTACGTTTTGTCTCTTCATAGTAATATGTGTATTGCGTTAAATAACTTTTACTATACCATCCAAATTAAATCTGTTTCATTTTAAAAGAAATTGTCGTTTCCAGTTGCAATATATTGTATGTGATATTTTTGCAAGATTTGCAATTTGGTCAGCCAGTACTATATATAAATTATGATAACGTTATCACTTGAATGTTTTGATATTCCTTATAACAGAAATCAATGTGCGTAGAAGTATGTTATGGTCCTTATGGATGATTTATGATTTGATTGCTGAAAAGTTTCAATAAAAAATAAATACATATTTTCTGTTTTAAAACATTTATCATCTTCATGGTTTTTCCTTCATAAAAATTGTGCCTATGTCTAATATTCAAATTATTGAAAAGGGCACACATTTAAACTTTGCCATGGGCACCAGTTTGAATCGATACGCCACTGACTCAGACATATCCATGGCAAAGAAACCAGTGGCGAATCTGTGCAAACTGGTACACACGGCAAAATTTAAATGTGCGCCCTTTCTAATCATTTAAATATTAGATGTCGGCACAGTATTTACGAAAGATAATCCATGAATAAAACAAAATTTTTTAAACAGAATATATTTGTATTTTTTCCCTAAACCTTTCAGTAAATAAAATATAAATTATTCATAACGTCTACATCATACTTCCGTACTCATTTATTTTTGTTATGATGAATATCAAAACATTTAAGTAATAACGTTATCGTAGTTTATAGGTCTACTTAGCGTTGCTTCACAAAATTGTAATCTTACAAAAAAAGCAAACAACATATTGCAACTGCAAACGACAATTTTTGATAAACGGAACGTATTTAATTTGGTTTGTACAATAAATTATTAAATGCAAGTCATGTACCACTTGAGTTCGTAAAACACAATTCCAATGAAACACAAATATATCCAGCCTTTTCCGGTTAAATTACACAAAAATGCTAATTAAAACAACACTTTCCGTGCTTTATCCAAGTAAAGTCGTTTATTATTTCACCAAAGTAAGCTTTCGCTGTTTGCTACGTTTCTATTTTCATCAAATCTAGGCAACACAACCTTCCCTGACTTATTATTAGTCAATGAGGCCCCGAGTTACGAAAGAACCAGTTTCAGTTTTCTGAAAGATCGTTCGCAGCTTGCAATACATGTAACTGCCATCGTCAGCATTATTTGCAAAACAATTCGAAGAATGTCAGGACTTCAGTACGAGATAATTTTTAGTAACACGACTTGAAACCAGCATTTTGCAATCCAGAATCTTCTCGAAGAATTGTTAGCCATCTACATCTGTACTGTACACAGCTCCTAAATTGTCACACGTAGATTTTAGTTTTTCACAGTCAGGACCTTTCCACAAGGCCTTCGACATCAAACAGAAAGCCAAATTTGGACAGAAAAATCTAGCTCTAAAGAAGACTAATAAATCTCTTTCATGAGTTAACATGTGTTACTCAGCTCGTATGGCAACGATACTAACAGTGGCGTAGCCAGCCCAAAAATTTTGGGGGGGGCAAAATTTTTAATTCTAGGTGAATGACACTATTTTCTTTGGAAAAACGCCTTTCAAAGCACAAAATGTCTGTATGTTCTAAACATTTGGGGGGGAGCATGACCTCTTTGGCGCCCTTGGCTACGGGTATGGACACTAACTGCTAATTTTTCGAGGACTAACAAAATGTTCTCAACCTTAGTTTCTGGACTGGGGCATTGTATTCAGCCTATTTAACGGGCACCAGTGGCCATCGAAGAAATTTCGTAAAGTCGAAGTGGGCCCCAGCAGTTTNAGTAATTTCTAAATCTGNACGACCTGAACAGCAATTATTTGCGTAACAGTCAGATTCTCACNACCACGGACTTATTCATCTCAAGCAGATTCTGACTAATATCTTATTGCCTGAAATGCAGCAGGACGGACTGACTTATCCTTTCTTATAGCGTGAGAAGGACGAGGCCTCGTAGATATGGCATGCGAGTGTTCATGTCCTGTCACAGTGGCTGACCGTCGTGTTATGTCACAATACCACAGTTTTGTCANAATGCTTAGTGGTGCTAGCTTAACACGCCNGGCTTAATGCTTTAGGTAAGGGNGCNGTGTTGATGCAGCTTTGCACTTTATGAATGCATGGGGCGCAAAACAGAAGTTCAAGAGACTGTACATAAAGATTTTAATTTTTGCCCAGCAATTTTTGCGCCCCCCCGTCAAAGTAGCACCCATGGCGCCACTGAAAGAAGTTGATAAATACAGGGCTCTCCTTTATACAAGTCTGTGTGAGAGGTGCAAGCTAAGAAACTAAAGAAATGACTCCTTGTTTTCACATATAGTAAGAAACACCTAGAGTGCAAAACACGGTAGCTTCAGAAAAATGATGGTACATCAATAGACAACTTTTGCCCCAAGATAAAACTTTTACTGCATAATTAGTGATTTTCCAACAATTTTTGCCCAGGAAGTACAACATTCGTAGAAATAACAAAACAGCTTGGCAAAGACAGCAGACATGCACATCAGCTTCATCATCTCCCTGCTCGTCCGTGACAAACTTCACTTACGTCGTCCACAGTGATTCATTATAGCCAGCGCTTAGGTCGTACATGTCTAGGTCGCTGAAACAAGAGACAAATATTCAAATTGCAATAATCATACAATGAAATGAAGACATGCACGGAATGGAAAGTGCATTCCTCCTAATTTATTATTGCTGCAATATCCACTTCAAAAATGGCAGCACAAATTCAATGGAATCACAGATGTGGACAAATGTTTATTTTTTACACAATGACTATGCAGCAATGGCAAACAACCAAAGTAACACTAACAAAACACAAAACTGTTTCCTGGAAACAGATTCAATATCTCAAGTAAGTCTATTTGTAAACAAAGTTTAACGTCTATCAAGTTTTTGATACAATCCTGAAAATCTCACAAGTTTCTAGAAGAAAAATAAACTCTAGGTTCTTCGATGGTTGTCGCGGGAATGGTTTGTGTTGTCGAGGGAACGGTTTGTGTTTCTGCAAATAATGATTGAGACACTGTTCAGACTCAAAGGCTACAGCGATAACAGTGATAATCAAACGTGTATAGTAAAACAATGAACTGCATATTTTGAAGGTTCCTCTTCACACAAGGAGTAGTTGTTGCATTTGTGTCCACGTTTGGGCCCAAGACCTGATGATTAGTTTACAACATAAAATCATACAAACAGACTAGGGATCCACTACCGAAACAATTTTGAGGTCGTGAATACCATCTTTCATAGCAGATTTCGATGTCCAAATAGACACAACCTTTTTAAAAACTGGTGCGCAGCCGCGAACGATGTTACCTTGCAGAATGTTTTCGTGGGAAGAAACATGTGGGACTTGCTCGCAACTGGAAAGTCATGATTGAACGAGGATTCTTTATTGATACACTACAAGTTTTATTATGATTTTGCTTGTCAGCGATTTGCGGCAGGACGCAGCTTGCAGTTTGATTCTTGATTCTTGCCGGGTAGGTTAAGGTTAATGCTCATACCTGTAAGGACGGCAAGCGAGGATTGACATGGATCGGGGATCGAACATAAAACCTTTTGATTAAAGATACGGTCGCTCTGTTGCTGAGTTGTCACCGAACCCTAATATTAGAGTTGAAATGGTGCTTCTGACGAAAATGTGAAAGCATGAGATTTTATATGGCGATTTTGACGAACGTGTGCAAACATGCAAACGGTCAAAATTTCCGTCGGCTTTGATAAACGCAAATCTCATCAGCAACATTTCAAGTTGTGCAGAACATTGGCCTTTCCACAGTTTGCAATTTCAAGGAAGGCAACAAAGGGATACCACTCAAGGGCGTCGAAAGGATTTGTTCCAGGGAAGGAAATTAGTGTTTTTTCAGGGGAAGGCCATAAGGAAATTTTCCAAGGGGGACAACAGTGGAGAAACAATTTTTGACTTAGGAAATTAGAAAATTTCAAAAACTGCTGTGGGCAAGGCCTACGCCTTCCTCCATTGCAACGCTTATGATACCGCTCACCTGTAGTCTGCTGCGAGGGTGTCGGTGATAAATTGAGGGATCTCGAAGCAACTCCTGAAAAGTTTTACAGAAACAAAACTAACATTTGAGCATGAATGTACAGGGTCAAATGTACATTCAAACATGTCAACTTGCCACAAAATGTAAAAGTGAAAACCACAACTCAAAACTTTAGTGATGAAGCTGTTTATCTGAAAGCATGCCATTTATTATACACATTTTTGTCGCACTGTTTCCAGGGTAAAATCGTGCAAAACCTAGTAAAGTTTCTGCTTAGGCACATTTTACCGAAAGAGAAGCACAACGTATAAAACTAGTTTTCAGTACAGATGAAACAAAAGATGTTGCTCCTATCGCAAAAGAGGTCTTATCCAAATGGAGAATACTCCTATTTCAAAAAACGTCCACTACCATTTGCACTTAATGTTTGATTTTGTGAAAGGATGGTTCAATCAACGCCTAATTTTTCAGAAACAAAATTAACCTCTACAAGAGATTGGTCATCGCAGTAAAACTGACCCAACCACATCGAATTTTTCCTAATGATGGTGTGACTTCACTGCTTCAATTTAGCGAATTTTTACGAGATAAAGCAAAGACCTACTGTATTGTTCACGCTAAAAATTTTATGTCAATTTGTGCACAGACTTAAGCGAAAACGGAAAGAGATATGAGGAATAAAATTAATGATTTCTGAATTAAATTAATCAGCAGATACGCTTTCCAGGTTTTTAGGTATCATCATATAGTAGTAGATTATACAGTATTTGCAAACAGTGTGTATAGTGCATACACACTGCATTTATACGTGCAGAATGTCTTTAAATGATAATTTGAAGGAACATTTTGCAGTAAATTCAGATTATGACCACTTTATAAAGGGCTATAGGATAAAGGGTGACCGTTCAACATTTTTGATTAAACGTAGCACCAAACTTAATAAATCAACCGCTGCAAAAGCCTAAAAATCAGGCAAATATGCCCAGAATGCACATGGTTTGATTAAGTACGAAACTTCGATTCCCATAAGCTGATAAAGGTGAACCGCTGCTTTTGAATAGACAGTTGATGCAGCAGGCTATGTTTGGATTTGCAATCAATCTTTGAAACATTCGCAACAGACCTTTCACAAGTTGGAAAGAATATAAAACTGGTTACCCATCACATACTGTAAACTTACTGCAAGGACACAGGTAGACTTCGCAAGCCTTTGCGCAATTCTGTTGATACCACGGACTTCGATGACATAGAGTTTGTGTCACGTCCGTGCAAAACGTGTTGACAAACGCAGGGTTGTCGAAAACGGGTGGGCATTCGCAGCTATTAGAGAAACAGAAAAGCAAAAGCTGTACAAACTTATCTTGAGCAACAACAAATTTAGGAGCACGCATCTTGCGCACTTGGCGGAGTAACTTACAAACAAGGGGTCGGGTTTGTGCAACGCTTATGTTCAGTGTCCCACCCACTGCACGCACCATCAGTTTTGCATGTCCTTGATCGAAAGTGGAACCCATGGCCACATGTTGTAGAGCAGGAGTTCCAAGGACCCCAAGGTTTCCAGGAGTTTCGTGAATCTAAAGAAATATTTAGGCAGTTTGCAACATCAAAATGAAGATGAATCGCCGAAGGTCCAACTTCAACATATTAAGTCAATGCCACATGACAAGTTCTTATTAACATTTTTATTTACTTCATTTCAATAAACGTTCAAAGATAAAATCGATTACAACGACATACTTGCCTGAGCAGAATTGGAAACAAGGATCTGATTTTTAAGTCCATACCAAAAGACAATAACTTGTTTCTATAGCGCAAATGTTTGAACCTTAGCAATATTTGTAAAGCCACAACAGTGACCGACACCAAGCGAATCTATCGCAATTTATTGCGTAAGGAAACTAGTTTCGTGTATTACACATCTTC
>JGI24159J19872_10013335_pt1 | contig 10685 bp, 7 predicted proteins | sample Ectturendosymbi4_FD_19872 | JGI IMG/M metagenome (IMG submission 19872)
TCAAGGGAAGGAAAGTCAGTATCTTCTGTCACCAGTTTTATTGAGTTATTAGGACTTAGAATATATTCCGAAAGTTTTGAAGCAATCGCAGTTAATCAATGCTTTGCTTGAAATTGATTCCTCGAAAGCTTGTAGTCTATAGCTTCTCTCTGCTGAAAAAGAAGGTGATTGAGACATATCTTGCTGCTGTCTGCGTAACTCGTTTCAAACCAGATTTTTCTGATTTCTGCCTCTTGCCATATATAATTTTGCAGGGTGCTTTGAAAACGTTCTTTTCCTATCTCTTTGAGTGTTGTTGCGAAGATCTTTATATTGGAACCAGGGAATTTACCCAATTACTTCCATTGAGAAGGCCATTCGCTACGAAAGTCCCGCATGGTGGTATGTTTGGCAGTTCCGCTGTCATTACACGCACGGCGGCTTATCTCGACTCTACGCTTTAATCCCACCTCGTAATCTGGTTTCCTGCCGGCGAAAATGTAAAAGAAAGTGAGCGCTCAGTGTCATGGCGTTAAGCACGGAAAAAAGTTTTTCTGCGAACAGTATCGTTCAGAGCCAATTCCTCTGTGATGTTGTTCGGATACCATATAAAGGATCTTTGTTGAACAATTAATAGCATCATTCGGTGGCGTAAAGGCAGATTTCCAACAATTAACGCCAAAACAACGTCGTGGTTCCACAAGAAGATCAGGGACCTTTGCACATTTTGAACATATTCGGGTGCATTGAAAGAAAAATGAGAGTTTGTGGCTTTACGCCATTGTATGAATGTCAGCCATGTTGACTGGTTATTCACAGAATAGATTGTTGGATGCAGTTTGTGCAAAGAGGACGCATCTCAATGCGTTTTCTAAATCAGACATGTCACAGTGAATGTTGATATTTCAACTTTTTCTTAAGGTAGAGGTACTGAGTGGTTTACGATCAATTGCGCAAAACTGTACCACAACGAAACCTTCGCGTGTTAACGTTTTGGTTGCAGTAATGTGTAGCAAACGTTTATGAACACACCTCGTGTAAGCTGGAGCAGGATAGAGGTTATTGAAAATATCTCGTGAACGGGACTTCCCCACAGACGCCATCATGTTTACGGAGCATGTATATGTGCATACTGATCAGTGATCTCTCATTTTCACATACTCTTTTTCTCGAACACTCACGGCGCACGATTGCGATTTAACGCTGCCGACACTGACAAAAACGTTTGAACAGGAATGCAATGACTTGACAGCCAACAACAGGCGGCCGTCAACACCGCGGTCCTGTAGCACTCCCCGAAGATTTTACCTTTTCAAAACTTTTTCCCCAAAGTTTTTTCAAAAGTCGTCTTCTACTCCCGAAAGCTTTTCCCAAGCAGGCAATTTTTAATTCAAGAAAATAAGAAATACGGAAATACATTAACAAAAGCAAACCTGATAACAAATCGCAAGAGAAAACTTTCAAAACTTTATTGGTTTCATCAACGTTACAATTGTGGCTCCACACGATGTTTTGCCATCTTGCATGTGTCTAGCGATGAAATTAACGCGTTTACATTAGTCCTTTTTTGATTTAATCTTCACGAAACCCCAGAATAATTATACATATACAATACATCCTACAACTTGCAACAAATAAAATACAAAAAAAGCGCGACTGGCCTTACTAACTCCTTACGCTTACGTGCTTACTCGCGGTCACTTCAGAAAAAAAAGTTAAGAAGAAATTTTCTAATTACTGCGACTGACCGCGTTAATTAATGTATTCCAAATGTTGAAGTTCCCGTATCGTCGCTGGATCTTAATCTTTTATGATGAAACTTCGTGACATTTAATTAATTCAGACAAAACCAAATGTGTGCAACTTTTGCATTTTTGCGTTAAAAGTGGCGAAAGTTGTCCATTGTCAACCCAAAACAAGCATGGTTCTGACGGAGAGAATGACAGCGATCAACAGAAACGCGTGCAATTGAATCCAGACTTGATTGGTAAAAACAAAACACAGTGGCAGTCGTCGTCCACTTCCCAGTTGCAACGATAACGCTGGTACCAGTAGGGTTGCCAGATGGCCGATATTTCACCGGCCCGCGTGTATTTTGCTGCTAATTTTGCTGAGGTCGGTAAAAGGCCGGTATTTTAAAAATCAGTGCCCGAAGCCGGTATTTTGAAAACAAATAATTTACCGTAACTTCAAGAACTAACGTAGAATATCTAAAAATACATTGATTCTAGTAGTGAATCTTGTCAGGACAGTTCATTCAGCGAAGTTTATTTGCTGCTGTTGATGCAATCCTTGGTGAGATTTTCATGTCAGACACACACAACGAATTGTAATGAGCCAGCCAAAATACGGGCCAAGTGTTAATTGTCGCTTAACAATACTGATTGTCTCTCTGTTTTCCCTGTGCCGCTTACGAAATACGACACAGCTTAGATCTGACACTGTTGACATCTCAAAATGGCCGGTATTTTTACAAAACGCATCTGGCAACCATAGGTACCAGTAGAACATCATCACTTCAGTCTTGGCCCAACATCGTTTGCTACAAGGCTAATCAGCGAAAACAATCCGTCTTCATCTTTCCGTGTTTTCTTTTGTGAAGCAGTACTCAGAAATATAAGGAAATGTGCAGTGGCTGAAGCGCAGTGCATTTCTCGCGGAACAAATCGGGAAGTGTCGCCTAAAGAGCCTGACCAGTTTATTTGGTTGGTTATTATCAGAGGGTTCCAGAACGTAGGAACCTTCCGAGGAAGACTTTGTGGAACAAATCCGAAAGGAAGCTTCCATGCGAAGCCAAATGAAGGTTTATTCAATATGTGACAAATAAAATTTTTAGATTTGGATTAAAAACTTTGCATGGCTGTTGATGCCGCGAAACAACACCTTTTTCCCTATCAGGGGTTTTCCCTATCTGGGGAAAGATGTGAGCCGGAATTTTTGTGTAACCCTGCCAACATTCATAGTGAGGAAACTGATGCAATTGCTTTTCAACGGTAGGTATAATATTACATGTGAATAATTTTGACAAGTTCTGATCTTGCCCAGCGTCTGGCAAAAGAAAAATGCAGCATTATTGCACAGGGAACAAAATTGGGGAGAAACAAGACTTGCTGCGAAATGAAAGCAATGGCTGCACCAAACGTGTGTATTTAAGTCCAACTAGTTACCAGTGTACTCGTATAAGAAGCAAAAAAATGTTATTATGATAATGAAGACACTACATGTTCACGCAGTGATTCCTTTTCAAAACAACGAAAACCAATGCATGGCTAAAGACAGTAGAAGTGTATTACACAAATCACCACTGCTCTCAGTCATGACCAGAAATATTCTGCTTGGCTAAAAAATAACGTAGCTAAGGACGGAAAAAAGCCGCATCAAAAATATCAGCATCAACAATGATATAGAATTTAAGATCAGCACGGAAGTATGTACTGTGTTGTTATCTCGTTTGATGGTAGTTGTCCTTTACTAAGCCCGGCTTCAGAACAGGACTGTCAGGTCTGGCCGATTCGGTCTGGTTGTTTCGGTCTGAGCCGATTCGGTCACGGGACTTTTCGGCCTTGGTCGTTGCGGTCTCGAGACATGTCGGTCAGACTATGAAATCTTCCAGAAATCTTGTATGTTAAGTTTTTAATGCAAACGTACTTAATCAAAGAAAGTTTTTGTTTAAAAAAACTACAAACATGATACAAGTTCCAACAGTTAATCGGGGGGCATGGCCCACCATGGCCGCCCCTTAGAATCGCCACTGGATATAAAACTGACTAGCTTGACATTTCACCTGTCAGACTGTTTTGTCACTTCGCTGCAACATCAAAAGAAGTTGGTATAATACCAGCTAGCGCGAAATTTCACCTTCCTGTATAATCATTAAAATAAACAAATAAAATCGGTAGTTTATGTACAGAAATTTAGCGACCGAAATGTCCCCAGACCGAAACGGCCAGACCCAATCGACCTGGCCGAATCGGCCAGACCGAAACATTGCGTACCCGTACAGCTTCCCCCAGAGATTACAGCCTTTTTGGGCCAGGGTGTTTAATATTTAACTGGCCACTGTGTGAAGAATAAGAAGCGCGATGAATTATGCTTCGCTGAACAAGTGAAACTATTTTTTAAGTTAAAATAGCAATACTGAGGATGCTTTGTCACAAATGTTGAGTTTTAGACAATGAGTAAAAGTCATGCCCGTAATCCAATCTAACCTATGAACGCCCAAAGCGAGCGTATAAGTTGATTACATTTTCAGGCACATTACGTTTCTAGGTTGCTTTACTATAACAACTCTTGTTTTGGAAAGACCCATTGCTCCACATTTCGAAGGAAGATAATAACATAAGTTTCACTATTTGTATGTTTGGCCATACACAGGAAAAGCACAACGAACTTTTTCATCAGAAACTTTCAAGTTTGCTTGCATCCTTGCACTGTGATCGGTAATACCTAGAATATCTATGTCCAACCGAAATTGCCTACGGAGCCCAAAATCATGTCACTATCTTAACATGGGCTGCACATTGAATGACATATCAGTGAGAGCTGCACATTCAATGACTTATTTTGACCTTAGAAAACTAAATTTAGTTTATGCTAATATACTGAAAGCGTTCGAATAATAACTGGAGTGGTAACGACTGTTTGGCATCTTTGACCACTGCGTAAATGTGATTTCATAGGCACGTTTGTTGTCAATGGAACAAGGTTAGAAATCATAAAACTAGTAAAACGTTCTGCACCAAGGTGTCAGTGGACATGGAAATCTCCCAGCAGACGGTACAGATGTAACAAAGTGGCAATGAGGACTGCCTGCATCAAAATGTCAAATTGAAGATATATGATCAAAATAAGGAGAGGTTGTGAGCAGCCTATGTATAGGCTACTTATACCACAGCGAAACCTAAACTGGGCCGCATACAGTGGCGTAGCCAGCCCATAAATTTTGGGGGGGCCAAAATGTTTGATTTTAGGCGAATAGCACTATTTTCCTTGGAAAAACGCATTTCAAAACACAAAATGGCTATATTTTCTAAAAATTTTTGGGGGGCCATGGCCCCTTTCGCCCTCCCCTGGCTACGCCTATGGCCGCACAAAACCTTCGACTGGGCCGCGGGTTGGACATAGCTGGCCTAGATTGTGTCACTGCAGATTCTTTTCAAGTGACTTATGTTACCGCCTTCTGTAAGTTTCCCGTCATGGGAATTTCTTTCACACGAAATTTATTTTTGCTGTTCTGGTCACGCGCTCGGGTGTGATCCAGGATTTGCTGTTGAGCTTTTGCGGAAACTGTTTATTGGACCATGTCTGACCATTTTGTTTCGACATATTTTCAAACGTAATTTATTTATCAACAAAGAATTGATTTGGTGGCGTGTTTTTGAAATATACAGTACGCATTGGAGCTTAGACAACGAAGTATTTTTGTCGTCTGCACGTTATCAGCAACCAGGGTTGCCTGATGAAAATTTCAATCAACAGCCAAACAGTGATAAAAATAAGTCAGAAAAAGGCCAAACCGATTGTTTATTGGACAGAAAAATCAACGATATCACAAATTATACTAGACTTATCGTTTCATAAGCCAACCTTATTTTGTGATATTGCCATTCTTTCGTCACAAAGAAACATCTGAATTACAACAATGCCATAAGAACTTTTATTCGAAATTAAGATTAATCCTTGCTTGGCATTGTGCTATTGCTCATTGCTGATACTTCTCCGGCTTTTGATGGTTTACGGAATTGCACACTTTGGGAACAATGGTGGTAAAGTTTGCATAAAGATCCATGGGCAGCTTTCTGCACCCATAATAAAGTCATCTCCCATTCACTCCTGTAGTTACGATCAGAATAATTGGAGCCTTCCACTTCCTCGACGCCATTGTCGCATTTCTATCGCAGAGATGCAGACCTGTCTGCCAGTGTTGAGCCTGCTTAGTGCTTGCAACACAATACACAGTGCGCACATTTCCAGTGATTACGCAAAAACTTTGTTTTGAAACTTGCATCCTTCAACCATCACTAACATCAGAACGCGGGCATCTGTTCAACATAGCTTTTATCACACAAATTGTGCATAGGTGTAGCCGAAAAAATGCAATGGTAATATTTTAGTTCAGAGGAACATTTTTTAGCGTAGGAAGGCCAAAAAAGATCCAAATAAGCCAAACGAATTTTTTAAGGCCAACCAACAGGAAATGAGGCCAAAAACAGGCCAAATGAGATTATTTAGGCCAATCAACTTGAAACAAGGTCAAACTTACGAAATTTGGCTTAAAAAGCCAATCTGGCAACTCTGTAACCAGTTATGGTGGCTTTGTATTTGATTTCTTTGATTGTTTTATAGCCAAGACTTTGGGGTTTACGTCATTTTGTTTAATTATTAGATTAAACTAGAGCAAATGAACTAATGGGCTGATTTAAAATTTAATTAAAGAACTTTTTGATTCTACACGACGTCTTTAAAATCAAACAGTTATTAATTTCCAAAAAGTGCTTCTACGTTGGCATGCAATTGTTTTTCATATTAGAATTTTTGATAATATAAAAGCGTGATCAGAAGCAATACTGAAAATTTTTAAATGAGTCAATAAGTATGCACTTCAAGCATACTTCCAGGTGGTTTTTATGTAGATGTTCCTTGAAATACGATCAAAAAGGTTACGCTTGAGTATACGAGGCATTAGGCAGTTGTTGGATGAAAACAATGTTCAGCCAAACTCTTTTCAAGCATTTGGTTTCCAAAGCGTTTCCGAAGGCCTAACAAAAACTTTTAGGTTGGTTAAACAATTCTTGTCATATCTTTCAAAGCAGAAATGCTCAAGACGTCTATTCTTCAGCAAAGCTGTCTTGTCAGCAGTACTAACCGACTGTAGCATTGCGCTGAGTCATACCAGCACCAGAATCTGACGTAGGTGAAGAGGTAATTGATGGTTTGTTTCGTAATATTGGAATGACGTTGAGTCGTTTCCAAAATATTGTGGACTAAGCTTTTAATAACTGCGCTCACCCACTACTGTCGAGGCACAACACAAACTCTACGTTTGAGTTACGGATTCCAGTATTGTATAGTGGTGGGCAATTCAATCTTGAATTTTGTTGTTGCTGAACGGTAAAAGAGAACTACAGTAGACTTGGAAAGCTGCGCACACTTTAGTTTGGCAAGTCGCGCAGCGGAAACTGGAAGATTGCAGTCAGCTTCCTTTCGTAACTATGGATCCTGTTTTAAACAAATTTAGCAAAATGATTATTGAAAGCTTATGTCTTTGCATTTACGAAACTTCATGCAAAAATCTACGTCAAAAAACGACATCGTTTCTTATGGATGCGTTTTCGCAACTGATTTAGAGTTGAGTCCAGAATCTCAATTGCGTAACGAGAAACAGTTCAGGAGGTGATGCACGGGCACGCCGAAACTCACGTAAGACGCGTCGCCAACAGCAAAGGCTTCCTTATAAATACGTAACGAAAGCCAGAAACCACACCAGCAAAATCTCGGTGATTGCATGTGGTTTCCCAATCCGCCTGATACAAATGCTGAGGAGCATGATGTTTCTTCCCAAATCGCTTGTCCATTTGGTGAGATCACTTGGCGCCTTTGCGAAATAGTGAACGATGTGCCTGAACGTTACTTGATGCTACACAAAAACTAGTATCATGTAAGGTTTCCGAGTGATGAGTTCAATTCAGAAAACAGTATTTGTTCTGATGTTTTCAAGTGGAGCTTTCTGAGGGTGTGATTGTTTCAATTTCACAGCAATTTTTGTTAGAAAAGTCTTCAGACCCGAAGAGAAAAATCCTGGAGTCACTTTGAGTAATATGAGAGTGCTTTTAATATACCCTAAACTGGACATGAAAGGTTGTCAGGATTTTGCCAAAACTCGTTTTTCGATTAGCCGTTTCTTGATGCGAGTTTTCTTTAAAAATGTGTAACTCCACCTTTGAGGTCACAGGAAACTTGATTTACGACGAGAAACTGTCCTTGTCAAAGAATAAGCACTGCAACGAAAAAAACATATATTTTATTTGGCCTGACATTCGTTTCATAAGGTTTTGACATATTGTGAAATTTTCTACAATTATCAGAGAAAAAACTCAAGAGGATTTAAAAATTTAGGAACAGTGTGATGGTATTGGTGAAAGGGCGTCAACTACTTCCAGCAAAGGTTTCTGATAAGCTGCAGCACTGTTCCTCTAGTCTAGAACTTTTGTGCCAATGGTTCTCAACCATTTTTAGGCCGTGGCGCACATTGCAACTCAGTTTTCTTCATGGGTACACACTGAAGTTAGTAACTAAAACGCAGTTATGCGAAACGGCGTCTTTGCAAGTGCTAGCTCTGATTTTGTGATTGTTGCTCCTCTGTACTTCAGTATAGAACAAACCAACTGCACAGTTCAGTACAGATACTGGCCAACTCAACGGTATAAGCATCAACCGCACTTACGGCAAATGCCGACGATACAAAACTACAATAACTATAAACGTAATACGAAGTCACTACATAATTTTTGAAAACTTCGAGTCACAGCTGGCATGTCTTGGGACACACCGGTTGGGAAGCACTGCTTTATATAGAAATCACTAGTCATATAGTTATCGTTGCATAAACTTGAGTTACTTTCCATTCCCTATTCAAATTTTCTGCTTATTGATTTAACTCTTCACATGTGTGGAGACTCGTTACTTGAGTGCGGATGTGTGCAAGTTTGAAACATAGCGAAAAAATGGAAGCAGAATCCTGTCGGTTGATTCCTTGAAAACTTTTGCAGTAAATCGAGAGCTTTTAATAGTTACTTCTATAAATAAATCTCTGTATTTGCCTGATTACCTGGAGGCAATTTCGTCTGCTTGCAGGGATAGTTCCACTTGAGGAAGTGCTTGCTTTGAATGGTCACTGACTAAAATGGGAAAACTTTCAAGGTTTTGTCAAATTGCTGTCAAGGCACTGTTTGCTTGCAGTAAGTGTTCCGAGACTACAATTGAATTAGTAATTTCAATATTCTTAAAACATTATAACAGCGAAGAGTTGTGACAGAAATGTCAATATGCAGTTTTGATAAGCTCGATGTTAATACGGGCCGAGCAACAGCGAAAAATCCGTTGTAGAGGTGCAGCATATTACCTGCTGTAAGATGGCAAATCTGCTTTGTCTTACTGTCCACATTTTGTGCTTTTCGATAAACTATATGTATATAACTGCAAGGTTCAGGGTGTACAAATCTCAGTGAATCCATGGGTTCAACCAATAGCACGTCACTCAAGCATTTGGGCAAATGGCGTTCTGCTCTGGTGCGCACATTACAGTCTAGCCTTACGGTGGAGAACCTTAGATCTGTATGAGGCGCAGTTCGTAAAAATATTATATCTGACAGATTTAGCACAAAAACTGCTATCTCTGCGCGCATTTAAATATCTCTGCGCGCATTTAGCTATCTCTGCACATATATAGCTAAATCTGCATGCATATATATCGCTGAAGCGTGTCAGAGGAAAACATAGCAGTTTTTGTGCTAAATCTGTCAGATATAATATTTTTACCAACTGCGCCCTATATATCTGCGCGTAACAGTGTAATGTGGACGGAGGAGAACGCCATCGTTGACTTTCTGCTGATGTATTTCATTGCTTGTGCTGCCATAAACATTGCCTTTCATGTGGCTTTGCAGATTCTCAATACTTTAAAAGTGTGTGAGCTACTCAAAACAAAAAGTGAATGCAGACATTTATAAGCTCATACAAACCGTAACGTTTAACAGGCTCTGCAAATAAAGTGTAGAGTGCTCTAAACGAACGTCGTCCAACGAAACATGGCATTAATGTGTATTAACTGGGGTTTCACGTGCTTCACAAGTAAGGTCACATACTCTGAGACATATGAAAAATCACCATAAACATAAAGATGTTTAAGACCTCCTTATATAAAAGAAGGTGAACAAATAGAAGTAGAGTGATCTCAGGAAGGAACTGTATTGCTGCATGAAACCGTGGTTGGCTGAACATGTGTGCTTTTTTTCAAACTTATTGTCGATGTAGGCTGGCTGCTAAAGGCTGCTGATGGAGCGTTGCTACATAGTTTGCTTCTATTATTAGTATTAATGAGATTTTAATCACCCATTGGAGATTGTTACAAACTACACAGGTGTTGTCATATCTCAATCCTCGTCGCTTGCTGGCGAAGAGTTTTCTACACAAAACAGCCAAATACTCTCGGTGGAGAATCAGGAGAACTTTTACGGAACTAAATCCATCACAGTTCAACCGATTAGCAATCAAAGCGATGAAATGTTTCGCATGCAAACGACTCGCAACAATGGCGCTGAAAATCGACATCGGCATTTGCAGCCGGTTAAATCTTCTGGCGGTGAGTTTTGTGGAAACCTGTAACTTAACAAAGTATATTTTTACATCTTAAAATCTTTGAAGCAACATCATGACACACCTAAAGCTTCAAGCTGGTTGGTGCTCAGAAGAAGCAACGTTAGTAAAAAGCACATTCGTGAAAGAGCGTCACTACCAGGCCCGTAACCCAGTGGTTCCCAACCGGTGGGTCGCGACCCCAAAGTGGGTCGCGGAGGAGTTTTTGTGGGGTCGCGAACAGCAGCCTCAATAGTTTGCTGGAGTCTCGAATTTTTAGAACTTCGTATATCAATATTTTATTACATCAGCAAAACCGAAACACGGGCAAATCTTTGTGAAGTTCGCATTAT
>JGI24159J19872_10013339_pt1 | contig 10684 bp, 8 predicted proteins | sample Ectturendosymbi4_FD_19872 | JGI IMG/M metagenome (IMG submission 19872)
AAGAATGTGTCTGTAACCCTATGGTTCTGTCTTCAATGCAGTTACAAAAAGTGTCTGTAACCCTGTGATTCCGCCGGCTTCAATGCCTTGTACGACGTTCTGTTTTGTCTGTTTTTATCGACCTGCGTTCTGCAGAGTGTATGTGTTCATACTATGGACTTCGTGTCTGCTCAGAAACAAATAAATATTATTACGGGTTCACTACGGTAGTCCACTACTGTCCGAATTGTACAAACTCATGGTGAATGAAGTTACTTTCGTAGGTTTCAGGAGGGCGATCGCCCCCCCTGGATCCACCCCTGGCCCACTGGCCACGATAGTGGTCCCCTTGTCAACCTTCAGAAAAAGTTTAGAAAGCAAAGTGTATCCGGATGTGGATTTCTATATTTTAAAACCGGAAATCACCGCAAAACGTCTGAAAAACGCAAAAAACAACTACCTACTGAAAACCAAACGAGCACAAGAAATACAAGCAAAATGTGGGATTTCGTACACTTCAACCGTCAAGGACCGCATCCCTTGAAGATCGACTCCGAGGTAAGACCAACGTGACTATCACGATGGGTGTACTAGGATCTTTGATTATCGTCTTGGATGTGATTTCCTTCTTTTCTCTTTCGTGTTTCAGTTTACTCAATTTCTTAGTCTTATTCAAATAGAATCACATGAAAATCAAAAACAACAATGGTTAGCGCACTTCGTAACACATTGAACGTAAATGAATTTCACAAACACACGCATTCGAATATCTTTCGCAGGACTCTTAAGGTGTTTCAAGTCTTAAGGAGTGGTAGGCACCGGTTTCTCAGGCCGTCTCCCAGTAACGCGAATCTTCTGGGAGCTTTTTCTCCTAGCGCTATCCTATTTCACAGCATCAAGAATGAAAACTCGGAACTTAACACCAATGAGAAATCCAGTTATTTAACGAAAAACAACACTGTGCCAAGTGGTGGGCCTCGGCCCAATTGTGGGCCGCTCAGTATTTTTTTATTGGACCACACAACACTTGTTGTTGTGTGTTTGCTGCGCTGGTTGGGTTGGATGACGCTTGACATTTGACATTAACACGGCGTTGATGTTGTCATTGTAGGGTTTAATACATTAACAAGCATTATGTTACATATAACTGAATGCAACATGAAATTGGATCTTCAAAAAAGCATGGGCCTTTGATTACGACTGAATGGGCATGGGCGTCCACAAGGGGGACAAAAACGGTCATTCGTCTCCTCCCCTTTGGAATGTGAAACTAAGAACAAAAATTTCTAGCAAACCTGAAGTGAGGAGCTTAATTCTGATTAAATTGATTTGATTCTTGCATTGACAGTCTATTTGCCGGTATGACACCCACAGAGCACAAGAAATAGGTTCACAGTTCGCTGTCCTGTTGTTGCGCAGTGATGAATTTGCAGTTCACTCATGTCCGATGCTTCGCCTGTCTGCAGAGGCAGGTTGCGAAACTTGAGTGCAGAATGTTCTACTGTTGGACGTTGTTGTATAACAATAACATGGCAAAGAATCTTCACCTCACTTCAAGTTACGGTAGTAGACGTTTTGCCGAATGTGGGTGTTGAACGCAGGTAATGCAGGGAGATAGTGAGGTTTGATTGCGGATAGCCACGTACTTTTATAGCCTACTGTGCAAAAGAAGCATGATAATTTTGAAAAATATATAGTTAGTGTGAGACTGAAGGTTTGTCCGGCTTATGTGGATGAGCGTTCACCGTGAAAGAGTCAGTAAGGACAAGCAAAGATTTGTTTGAAGGGTGTTTGACTGCTTTGGACGAGACCTTACTCGTTTGCAGTTCTTATTTGCATGTGATGCTGGCAAGACTTGCTAGGTAAAATGAAGACATAATTGTGGTTTTGTTAAAGACCATGACAATGTGCTTCTTTCTAAATAAATGCCCTGCTTCAAAAATCTGCAGATATTCTGATTTGTAACTTATCGCCATATACCTAGCTATATTGCTGCCAACGAAGTGCATTTTTCTGACCATTGCCGTAAAAATAGAGCAATTTCTTTTTGTGTAGAAAGGGTAAAGCGCTTTGTGAACGTCCGTTTGCCTGGCATCATCAGCAACCTGAAAAGTGGAAGCAAAATTACGACGTTGCCCCCCTTGGAAAAATTTCTGCTGACGACCATTGAAAGGGGGCTTGGGGCCATTTTAACGAAAGTTTGCCGATCACTGCTGTACGCAGTACTGCTGAACGGAGCTTCAGCAAGTGCAGGCTAATCAAAGCGTTTCGCAGATCAACTATAAAGAAAAACTAACAAATCTGGCAAAAATATCTGCTGAAAGTGAAACTGCTAAAACATCAGATATGACTGAGTTGCCAAAATCATTTGCATTTTTGAAAACTTGGAAAAAATCATTTGTCTAGCTTGAAACATAGCAACCACCTAGCACCAGCCCTGCTTGTCCATTATCACTCAACACTTTTCGCTTACAAAAGAGCGCCGTGCAACTGATTAGCACAATAGCGAATTGGTTCAACCTGGAGCTAGCGGTCACTCACACCGCGCACAGCGTATCTTCCACGTGTGCACATTAGGTAGGTCCCAGCTTTGTGACATATTGACTACACATCAGTCGACACTGTTGGTAGTTCAAATATCTAGCCTGTTTCCACGCTAGTAGAGCACGGTACACACAGCTCTTTTTTGCAGTAGATGGTAGTACAAACCACTCAGGAATGAAGAAAGCTGCTTCAACATCTCTCAAACCTTGAAAATGCATAACCGCCTGGATAACAAATGTGTTGCTACGCCTTGTGGTATTGCCAAACAGTGGTGTAGGAGGCGGAGGTGCAAGGACTGCAAGCGCACACCCAAACGTTTTGATTTGTTGAAAATTTGGGCAAAATCACTGCAAATTTGAGCAACATCCTTAAAATTCAGGGCAAAATACCTGAAAATCCGAACAAAACCCCTAAATATCTAGGTAAAATCCCTGAAAATCTGGGCAATAATGGCGCCCAACGTTTGAAGAAAAACATGTGAAGACCATTTTTTGGAGGTCACACCAAAAAACGGCCGGCAAAAGTTGGAAGACAACTTTTTGGGCAAGTTTGGGAAAATTGGGCAAAAATCCTTTTCTCCCAAATAAATTTGCTAGCTCCTACACCTATGAGTGCTGGAGAACATTCTGCAATGCACCTGATCTCGACTTACAATGTTGTTGAAAAACCAGTGATGTGCCCGAGTCATTTTTGTGGAGTAAGAGTCGAATCAGAGTCACAAGCACGTCGAGTCAGAGTCATCTAAAACTTTTTCGAGTCGAGTCAGAGGCGAGTCATGACTTGGTCAAGTCGAGTCAAAGTCCATTCAAAAGACTGTCGCGTCACTTCAAATCATTGGTTTGCAAGCTTGAGTCAATGTAGAGTCACACGAAATTTCACATTTTTTCTATGAAATTTTTTATGTTATGAAATAGTGCCGAACATGCCATGAAATGGCACCCGATAAGGTAGAAAATGGTGCCCAATGTTGTGTGGTTCATTGCAAACAGGAAGGTATGTTGATGCAAACTCTCAGTTGGTGTTACGTTGAAAGTGTGTGATTCACCACAAACGGGATGTGCACAAAGAGCAACACACAAATATACATGACGCAAACAAGCAATAGTAGATTGATCTCGTCAGATGACTTCTATTGTTGTTTGCTGCTAAAGTGTGAAGCTTTGCGTACGCGCCGCTAAAGCTTCTTGATCGCAGCACAAGAAATATACTTCCTTGTGTTTCGCGTGCCCAATACATGAAAATGACCAAAAGTGAACATGTACTTGGATTTGGAGTTAAATCTTGCGACATTTGAATATATTGATGGATTTGGAAATTATCATTTTTGCTTAAACGGATTTGGATTGGAATTGATGATTTCCTTTTGAACTTCTTCGCAACTTTCGGTTCAGTTTTGGGGCTGCAGGTTAACAGTGGATTGCAGCCACCGATACGCCGGGACTCATTTTTTTAGGCACACTGTTGCGTCACCCTGAGCCTACCAAAGAAAGAGTCGAACCAATGATCCTGAGCATAATAGCAATTGAGATTACAGTACACATTTGACCAGGTTCGCTCTTCTGTTGCCACGAATTCAACGTTATATGTGGCGGCGTAATCACATTGCCACATGCAGGGCCGGCGCTAGGTGGTTGGGGGCTTGGGGCCCCCGCCGAGGCTGGAAGTTGGGGCCCCCAATATACAATACATTGCATTTGACACATAGTATTTATGTAAATAAAAGCATCGATTTATTTTAACAAATGCTTATAAAATCATTTCCTGCAGCATCAATACAATGTATAAAGCAGACAGACTTCAGCATTTGCTATGTTTCAAGCTAGGAAAATGACTTCCACGTTTACAAAAATGCAAATATTTCTGTCAACTCAGCCATATCTAATGTTTTAGCAGTTTCACTTTCAATAGATATCATTGCCAGATTTGTTAATCTTTCATCAATCATAGTTGATCTGCGAAGCGTTTTGATTAGCCTCAATTTGTTGAAGCTCCGTTCAGCAGCATAGCGTGCAGCAGTGATAGGCAAACTTTCGTTAGAATGGCCCCAAGCCCCCTTTCCATTGGCGCCCGCAGAAATTTTCTATGGGGGCAACGTCGAAATTTTGCTTATACTTTTCAGGTTGCTGACGATGCAATGTAAAAGGACGTTCACAAAGCGCTTTACCTTTCTACACAAAAAGAAATTTCTCCATTTCACGGCAATAGTCACAAAAAATGCACTTCGTTTGCAGCAGTAGCCAAGTATATGGCGATAAGTTTCAAAATAGACTATCTGCAGATTTTTCAAGCAGGTTACTTTTTACAAAGAAGCAAACTCCCATGGTCTTTAAACAAAACCACAATTATGTTTTTATTTTACCTAGCAAGACTTGCCCGCATCACATAGAAACAAGAGCTGCAAACGTCTAAGATTTCGTCCAAAGCAATCAAACGCCCTTTCAATAAATCTTTGATTGCCTTTACTGACTTTTCACGGTGAACGCTCATCCACATAAACAGGACAAGCGTTCAGTCTCACACTAGCAATGGATTTTTCAAACTTATTATGCTTCTTTTACATAGAAGGCTATAAAAGTACGTGGCTTTCGGCTATCGTAAGTTAAGAACTCACTGTCTCCCTGCATTAACTGCGCTCAACACTGGCATGCGGCAAAACGCCTACCACCGTAACTTGAAGTGATAACGCGAAGATTCGTTGCCATGTCATTGTTACACAATAAAGTCAAACAATAGAACAATCTGCATTCTGCACGCAAGTTTCGCAACTTGCCCCTGCAGACAGGCAAGGCAGCGGACATGAGTGGACTGCAAGCTCATCACTGCACAACAACAGGACAGTGAACCTGGTTCTTATGCACTGTGGGTGTCATGCCGGCAAATAAACTGTCAATGCAAGAATTAAATCAATGTGTGCTAGAAAATTTTGGTTCCTAGTACCAATTTCCAAAAGGGAGAGCGAATGATCGTTTTCCCCCTTGCGGACGTCCATATCCTTTCCAGGTCCGTAAGCACGAGGGAAAAGCCCCCCTAAAATATTTTTCACCCCCCTGTAAAAATGTGTTGGACATAATTTAAAACTATTGGACATAGTTTAAAAAATTTGGGTCCCTCTCAGAAAGCTCTTCGTCCCACTTGGTGTCCCGAGCTGGTTACAGGCCTGACCTTTCAGTCGTAATTAAAGGCTGTGCTTTTTTTAAGGCCCAATTTCAAACTTAAGTTGTATTCAGTTATCTGTAGCATAGTAATGATATGTTAATGTAATCAACGCTATAATGACAACATCAATGCCATGTTAATGTCAAACAATCAGTGTTCTATACAGTTGTTACAGTAGCCTGTGTTTGATCTCACGCAACCGGCGAAGCAAACACGGCCCACAACAAGTATGGCGCGGCTCAATAAAAAGTGCTGAACGGTCCACAGTTGGGCCGAGGCCCACCACTGGGCACAGTGTTGTTATTCGTTAAATAACTGGATTCCTCATTAGTGCAAAGTTTCGAGTTTTCACTGGACAACTCTGATGCAAGATATACTGGATAACACAGGCGCAGGTTACGAATACGATTATATATGATTGTATACCTGTTACCCAATTCTTGTACAGTGAAAAAATACAACAAAGGTCTACAATANTGNTGTGACTGCGGGGGTTCAAGGGTGGGAACCTCCCCACTGACAAGCTAATTGCAAAATCTGAGCCCCCACTTTGCTTCTATTTCGGTATTCAGTACTCTTTTCGTTTTCAGTAAGTTGTTTTTTTGAGTTTTTCGGAAGTTTTGAACCGTTTTTTTCCCGGTGATTTTGGATTTTAGCACACAGAAATCCTCACCCGGATACATTTTCATTACTAAACTTTTTTCTGAATGTTGGCGTGGGGCACCCTACAGCGGCAAGTGGGCCTCTTTCAGCTACGTTTCCCACCCTGGCTAAAACCTCTAGCTACGCAACTGGTCTACAAATTAATCTCCATGAATAATTTTTTTACTAGGCTATACCAAAAATGCTTACAATCAACGCGGATTCAACAAAAGTTACCTGCACAACAGTCAGCTTACCAAGCCAAATGCTGACAAGTAAGCTATTCACAATGCATTTCGCGATGGTTGGCTTTAGGAAGTTATGGGTCGTGTGAAGATTAAATTCTTTGACATATTAGAAAAATATGAATATTGAAAGGGGAAATGTGTGAGTTCAGTTCTGGTGTCTCTATATGCCGTAACAAAGGTACTCAGGCAGATTTGGGGGCCCCTTTTCTGCCCGGGGCCCCCCCGGCCGGGGGGTACGGGGGCCCTTCCTCCGGCTCTGGCCACGTGGGCTTAGGTTAATAACAGTGGCAGAAAATTGGATTTAAACAAGAATCCGTTTTCGTATTTGCATTATAATTTGCAATATAGTTATTGGATTGGATTTGAACCTGAAAAACTTGAATCACTTTACTGGCATCTGGAAAAGACTCAAAGTCACAATATAGGCCGATTGCCATGATCACGATATGGAAATACTTCATTAATGTAGCATAAAATGACTGGACACGCAAAACAGAAAATTTCCGCCAATCTTGATCATCACTGAAGCAAAAAGTGCTCATTTCTTTGTGTGCAAACGAAGTGGGTTTGTCCATCAGGAACTCAGAGATTTTGTAAAACTGACTCTGATTCGAGTCTCGAGTCATTGATTGTAACTCGAGTCGAGTCATTCTGTGAAAAACATAAAAAATGTCGAGTCACCATTTTTCTGAACGTGACTCGAATCGAGTCCGAGTCACCAAAAATCGTGACTCGAGTCGAGACATTGACTCGAGTTACGCTATCACTGTGAAATACTAAGAAAATAAACATCACTATTCGGATTGTTAAGGGGGGCTTGAGCCCCTTCATCCCCCCTGTCTGCACCTTTGGACAACCCTATTTTCGAGCGTTAGTTGTTTCGGAACCACATGTACTGTATTGAAAAAAACAGGCTACTTATGACATTGTTGGTACTTTTCAGCGCCCAGATATTTATTCGGTGTCTAGCGGGAATTGTGTACCCCTTGCTCCCCTCGTTATGCTCCTGGCTACATCCACATGCACAGAAGGACACTCGAACCGACTGAAAAACAGGATAAACGCATTTCGCAAACTTACGGCTAGCTGCAATGGAGGGATTCAAAATTTTTAAGAACAGGTTCTCTCACTCCAGGACTCACTAACAACAGGTTCTTTCATTTATCAGTCTCCGGAGGAAAACCATGCCAACAACTGTTTCTCAGAATTGAAGAAATTCCAACAACTGTTTCTTGCCAACCGGTCGAATCACATCACTGGCTAGCAATTAACTAGTTTTACTGGCGATTAGTTGTTACATAAACCATCTCGCAACTGTCATATTTCCAGCAATATTGCAACAGAACACACTTAACTACATTGTTTATCACAGGGATTTGTGACAGTTCACGACGAAAAATAACTAGGCTAAACTTGACGGAAACTTGGAATTGATATTCGCTATCGCCGTGCGAGTTGATGCGACGTTTAGTGGTGGCAATGTTATGATTTTTGGGCCTTTTTAGTATCTTCAAAGAAGCTGAAGTTTTTCCTCTTGAAGAAATGGAGTTTGGCCGATTAGGCATTTTCGAATAGCTTTATCAGTGTTGGTCGCTTTCAACCAATATCAGTATAATACTACGGGAAACGTCCAAACCACTAAGAGCTGATGTATACAGACAGCCAGGTAAATGTTATTGCTTGATGTCCCTTTTGTCAGGTTGATCATGCAACTACTGGGTTAATCAACCTGGCAAGTTACTCATGTCAGCACAACAGATTCTCTACACTTTTATCTTATTTTAAACATTTGACTCAACAAAATACATTCATAATCTTCGTGAGAACCGCAATGCTTGACTACCAACCAGTCACAATCTCAGTGATCGTGGCTAGTTGGTGCAGTGAAGCGTTACACAGAACGATGTTATTTTGATTGTGATGTGACCAGTCCGATATGCGTTTTGTAATCTTTGTTACGAACCATGGAGTCAAGAGTGCAACACATGCTTTGATTCGGAAGTAACAAATATTCTTTTCTTAGAATCCGTAGAAAATTTTAGTTTTTTTCAACCTGCGGAAATTGGAAACTAAAATCCTCTTGGAAACTGAAATCCTCCCAAATCTCGTAAATCACAAAATCGCCCCCACAACGCATAGGGGGGGATTTCGCCCACGTTGATGAACACTTCCCTATATCATATTCCTACACCATATCCCTATACTCTAACCCCTATCTCTAAACTCTATCCTCCTAATGCCTATCCCTGACTCTAACTCCCAACATTAAACCTAAACTCTATCCATAAACCTATCGGTAACCCCTATCCCTAACCCCACAAGCCCTATCCCTAACAGAGATGATCACTATCCGGTTTGCTGGTTGGACATCCGGCAAGAGAGTGAGTTTGCAACCGAAAACGGAATTCCAAAAACTGCTTTCAAAGGGAACGGGATATGGAACGGGATATCCTAAACGCTTTTATCGTTATTTTGAAGATTCACAGCTTTGGAAAAAGTTGCACATTGCACAGTTATTCATTTATTATCTTCAGGAGCATCTTTTCAGCCTTCTGTGCCATGACTCCGAGTTTGTCTATGGTGTAATCTAATTTCCGTACCGTAGTGTAATCCCATACCCCTTGTTAAAATGATATGCAAAATTGTTGTTTGGTGACACTGACTTGTTAGACTGAATTTTTAGTCAGTCATTTCGGTATAAATGACATATTTTAAGTCAGTGTATTGTTTTGAATGCTGTTTTGTTTTCGTTTATAGACTAGCATTACTATGTAGTTAGGTTTGGCTAAAGTGCAACAAGGGTAGGATTAATTAATGAAATTATGAATGTGAACTCATGGATGGGTGTTAAAATCTAACCATTGTTACCAAACAAAGAAATGGCTAATGAAAAGCTTGGTGTAGCAACAGAACCATCACCAGAAAACCTTCTATAGGGAGGCTTTACATTTCTGCAAAGGGGCTTGACATTCTGAACAAATATCACTGTTTTATAGTGCTTCATATTTCAATTTGGGCGGGTCTTGGAGCTTTGTTTCGGAAGGGCTAAGCCCACCAATCCTGTGGTGATGGGACTGTGTGGCAAAACTTCAGCTTGCTTTTTAATGAAATTGACTTCGAAGAGTACTTAGGTTACGCAATATGTCAAGCTTGCAAGATTTGTCAAACTTTCTCTTTACAAGCATGACAGGGCCCAAAGTCACAAAGTGGCACCACACATTCAGGTAGTGTCTATCCTGCTTCATGAGGCAAAACGTGTGCTGGGACTATTTTGCCTTCATTTGAACACAATTGGTTAAAGTGCTCATGTGACAAGTACAATACGTAGAGACAATTGGTTGGGGTTTAAGAGTTTATGGTTAGGGTTTAGGACCAGGGTTTATGGTCAAGCTTTAGTGGTTCAGTGTTTAGAGTTAGGGTTTAGCCTGCAGTTCACAGGCTGATATGCAAACAAGATTCTGCTAACTGCTTGCGAGCTCTGAAACCATGACAACCATCATCCATGCATGGCCATGGGACTGAGCTGTTACAGATGCCATGGTCAGCTAAGCAGGACATGCATTCTAAACTTGCCATGTGACTACTTCAACCAATCATGTTCTGCTAGAGGCAAAATAACTCTAGCAGTTATTGTGTCTCGTGAGGTAAAATAGAAACAGTACAAAAAATGTGTATTGTGCATCACAATACGCTCTCGGATAGTTGCGGATACGGATAGAATGGTTTCAACCAAAACAGGATTCGGATCGGATATCATTTTTCAAAAACAGGACAGGATCGGATAGTAAAAATCCACTATCCGATCATCTCTGTCGGATAGTGGATTTTTACTATCCAATCCTATCCTGTTTTTGAAAAATGATATCCGTATCCTATCCGAATCCTGTAAACCCCAACAGATTGTCTCTATGTATCGTAGGCCTACTTGCTACATTACCACTTCAACCAATTGTGTTCAAATGAAAGGCAAAATAGTCCCAGCAGAAGTTTTGCCTCATGAAGCAGAATAGACACTACTTGAATGTGTTGTGCCACTTTGGCCCTGTCATGCTTATAAAGAGAAAGTTTGACATGTCTTGACATATCGCGTAACCTAAGTACTTTTCCGAGTCAAT
>JGI24159J19872_10013340_pt1 | contig 10683 bp, 7 predicted proteins | sample Ectturendosymbi4_FD_19872 | JGI IMG/M metagenome (IMG submission 19872)
CAGGGAGGTCTCAATAAATTTTCAGGGGAACGCGAGCCCTTAAACCACTGGTGCCCAAACAGTCGATCGCGGTCTACTGGTAGACCGCGGACTGATCTCATGTCGACCGCGAAGGCTATTGGAAAAAAATAAAACAAAAATTATTTCTACGGGTAGAGTGGTTCTCTAATTAATCGCCTGTTTCCTTCATAATGATTGTAAAGATTTCCTCTCTGAAGCAACGTGGCCCAGTAACTGGCATTATGACATTTCAGTAACTTCTAACAATGGAGGTCTGCTGCAGTTGCCGCTCACGTGGTTCTTGAAGAAATGACGGCCAAAGGAGATCTATTCACCTCTTTGCCAGGACATACCAGAGAAAAGGCTATTTTTAAAGTTTTTGTGGGCTTTGGTGGAGACAAAACTGCCTCTCCACAATTGATGTTGGTGACATTGCCACGAAAATCATGTCGCTTTTCGACTTGGAAAACTCCGCTCTTGGGGACTGGGGCATAAGGAGGGGGACAAGCGGGAAACAATTCCCCGGGAGCCGAATCTCTATGGGGGCCGCCTTAACAATTCCCCGGGAGCCGAATCTCTATGGGGGCCTCCTTAACAATTCCTCGGGAACTGGAACACTATGCGGGGCAACCTCTGCTTGGGGATGAGATTCTGACATTGCAAAATGATGTTGAGATCAAAGTCAGATCAACATCTGTTCAACCTGACGAGCATGCAGTGTTCTGGATAAGTACTGGTGGCGGATAAGTATCCCAATCTCAGATGAGCCTTGAACCTAACCGCTCTATTTGGATTAACTTTTTTTTGCGAGTCTGCTTTCTCGCACATGAAAATCATAAAGTCCAAGTGCAGATCAACAAATACTAATAACAACCTTGTAGCTTGTCTACGCCTTGCAACCAGCTCCAAAACTCCTGATTAATAGAAGTTAGCTTCCTTCCATTGCCAAGTGCCCACTACCGTTCGAGGCAATTTCATTTCAAACTCAGAGATCCACTTGGTTTCATCTAGATTATTTTACTGTTTGGTTCTCAAAGAGATTATGGTGAGTGCGTGCGTGTGTGTGTGTGTGTTTGAAACATAGGTGTAGGAGCAGGCAAATGTTTGGAAGTGCGAGATATTTTTGTCCTAATTTCCTCAAACTTGCCCGAAACTCTTTGAGTGAGTATTTCCTTCCACACAAATCATACAAAAAGGTCTTCATGTGTTTCTCCCAACGTTGGGCGCCAAAACATCGGGCGCCATTTTTGTCTGTATTTTCAGGTAGTTTGCCCGGAAGTTCAGATATTTTGCGAACATTTTCATAGATTTTGCTCAGAATTCCACTATCTTTCAGTGATTTTGCCCGGATTGTCGACAAATAAAAACTTTCGGGGTTGCGCTTCCGCCCCCTGCACCCCCACATCCTACATCGCTGGTTTGATGGGGGTAGATTTTTTGATGTGACATGTGAGATCTAGTGGTTGCGTGACAACAAGAAAAAAGTTTTGTGAAGATATTTACTGCAGACTGGATATGAAGATATTTACTGCAGGCTATGTGTATAGGTTTGTGATATTGACACTGGGCTGGTAGATCTTGGGATGGTGACTGCTTGAAAAGTAGACCTTGGGCCAAAAAGTGTTGGGCAATACTGCCTTAAACGCTGTGCAACATCGAAGGTTTGATCAATAAATTTACCAAACAATACATTTGCTTTTACAACTTATCTACAGCCAAGCGCTTGAAATAAAGGACATGCACTTAATGCAGTGTTTTTCAAACGTGGTTCCGTGGAATCTCAGCATTCCGCGAGTGGCTCCCAGGGGTTCTGCTGAAACAGTCCGAAATTTCTGGGAACAGTTTTTTTAAGGTTTGGTTTTACGGAACACCAGGAAATTTTATGAGGCCTCGTTTTTTCAGCAAAACGTTCAAAATAATTCCTAAACATATTGTTTACTACAGTATTGGCAGTCACAGTGCACAAGTAGCACCACTGTATTTTAAAAAATAATATCACAAACTTTCTAATATCAACTTCACACCTCTCGTTCATCAGTTAAAGCATCGGTGTTTGACTCATCATCTGCAGATTCTGCGGCCTGAAATGCTCGCTCCATCACTTCCATCATTAAGCTGCTCTGGACCATGTCGCGTCGCCATGGGGTTTGGAAGGTGTGCCCCCCAGACAAAGCTTCAAGACCCCAAATTGCAATATGAAACACTATAAATCAGTGGAGTTTTTCTCAATTTGAAGGATGTCAACCATCCTGCCCAAACCTAAAGTCACTCTATTAAAGACTTTCTGGCGGCAGTTCTGTCTGGAGCGTTCATTGATACATCCGAGCATTCACAGCTACATCAAGCACTGGTTTTGTTGCTTGGTTTCAACACGGCACAGTGTTAAAAATCCTCGCTCTTGCCAGGCTGTAGTAAGTGGATTGGACAGCCCAATGCTGCAATATTGGTTGTCTTGTTGACCATGGTAGCCCACCATGGGCTCTGCTCGACATCAGAAACAATGCGATTGCTCAAATGTTCCGAGATGATCAAGATAAACTCGGTTACTGCCACAGAACTGGTATGGCGGAGGTAGTGAAGTCGATCATTATGGTCGATGCTGTCCACCAATGTTTGCAAAGACGCTATTTTTAGATTCACTATCTCTTCTTTCGAAAGCCAGCAAATCAGATGTATGCGCTCAGCTACCGTTTTAATTTGATCTGAAATGTGATCCTGATGAATATCCTGAAATAGTGAAATGCATTGAGTTTTTTTCCAAGCTATTAGATTGTTGGTGTTGATCAGCTGATATGATTATCCAGACGATTTGGGCGTAGAGGCCGGGCAGGAAACGTTAATTGCTGAATGCCTAGAGCATCGCAAACATATTGCGCCCAGTCGCAAACATACAACACGCAGAGGGAACACATTCATTTGCAGAGATTCATAAAAAAGTTTCAGCCTAATCCAAAAAATGAAAAGTTTTATTGTTAGATGCTGCTAATTCACTGTTAGCTGGAAGTGATGATGCTTTTGAGATTCTAACAGTGGAATGCTGTTCTTCATGCACAACAGAATCGAAAGAACCTTTGCAGTCAACACTGCTGGTATTTGCACTTTCTGGAAGAGCAACAGCAAGTTTTTTTTTGTTTAGACTTACTACAAAACACTGCTTTATGCTTGGGTGGCTAGCTTTACATATTTGCTGTGACATTATCTTCTGAAAATATCCACACAAGAAATTGAAAGTATGAAATCTGCAAAAGGCTTGACTTTATAAACACGTTTGACACTGTGGAGAAAGCGTGGCTTGATAAAAACGCCAGACTCAGTGGCATTTGAAGCTTTAATTGTTATATAACCTAATTGTTTATCTCATGAATGCCGTCAAATTATAAATTGTTGCGTTGCATAGGATTTTCATAGACGATTATGATGAATAGACAAGGCTAATGTGTGTACTGCACTTATATGATGCGGGGCGAATCCTTTTTGGGACGTTAATTGAAGCCACGAAGCGATGTTAGACATTAAATTCAGCTAAAACATTTCGTGGTTGTCCAGATTTAACGTGAGAATACCAATTTTATTGGCCGCAGAGGAAATTTTTTGTGGGACCGTTTTGAACTCATAAAACGCCTTAAAAAATCCCTGGCCTGGGATTAAATGCGCAACCGCGCTTATAGCTACACCACTGTTTCACAAGTTTGTTACAGAAACAAGGATAGACACTTGTATCATAGCATAGGGTTCCATGAACAACGCAAACATTCACGGAAGGTTCCGCTGCAGCACTAGTTTGAAAAACACTGATTAAAAGTTGTAAACAAAAGGTTAAGAGCCACTCCTGTAAGGGAAAAGTAAAATAGCATGAGTGTGATTAACAACGTGTAGTTCGGCTGCAGTCAATGAACTTAACAATGCAAAACGAACCTTCAAAGAAGCGTTGAAACATGTAATAATGGGATTCTTTCTTTTTCATTTCTGCAGGTGGAATGCCTTTCCGCCAACCCAAACAAGTGGTGTCTTACGATGGGGTGCTAAAAGTGACTCTTGAAGTAAATGTAACAGATTTTGTTGTTGACTGGCTGCAACTGCGTCGTCGGAGTTATAATTCACAGATTCCTGGACCTACGTGGAGAATCAAATGCGGTGACACAGTGCATCTTCACTTGGTGAGAATGACCAGACCTTATGCCCTAATGACTTTAGAATAGAATTACTTTCAAACAGAATTACGAAAATATAGGCTACCAACCATATTCTCAGAGTAAGTACTTTGCTAAATCAATCTTTGCATATTTGTCGGTAAAGTACAACCAAGGACAACCTCCCATTTTTTCCACAAAGTAAAAAAGGACAATCCTAGAGAATGTGTGAAAAGTTTTCTCTGACATTTGACATATTGCAGCATTGACACGTAAAGTAGAGAAGGTATTTGAGCTTGAGCAAAATTTATATCATGATATAAATGCAGCTGGTGTATCAAATACTTGTAGCTTTTTTTCAATGATTTTTGTATCTGTACAATGGCAAGTTCTTTGCAACTATTTGGTAATGCCCTTACCTTTTTCAGAAACGTTTATCGCTAGAATTAAGATGGCTGTGTGACCAACCGAATCATTGCCTCATAGTACAATTGAAATAATTGGTGATCGCCAACTGTAGTACGAGTAGGCCTTCCATGTATTTACAGTTGAATGTAGCAGGATTCATCACTCAATGTGCCAGTGGAATGGTGTTCAAGAACAAGAGTGTTCAAATATTCTCTATCATGTCTACTTACCGACTCATCCGTTTTTCAAACTACTGCAGTTCCTTGATCAAGCTCTGTAATCTTCGTAATTAGAAATCAGATAATTAAAAAATAACAAGTGAAGTAGGGTATTCGATGAATCTGCCTGCCATACTGTGCTTACATAACTCTGCGAGGATTGTAACTGCACTTTTCAACACTCAAGATAAGAAGTACCACAAGGGAAAAACAGCGAAACCTGCTCACAAGTCATTTTACTGGAAGATTTAGTTCACGTAAAGTACGCCTACTTATCTTCAATGCCGTAATTGCAAGCAAAATCTTACTGGAGATCTGATGGAAACTAAACCAAGACTTTTGCAGTTTCAAACACATGCCAAAGCATTTGAATTATAGAAAACATGGCGACTGTAGTGTATAGTATACACCATGGCTATTACGCTGCCATTACCGAACTAGAAGTCAAAGCTATCGTGGATTGTAGAGAAAATATCGTAGCTACATTGCAAAATGCATGCCGCTGTTGTCAATGTGACACAGAGGGCCAGAAAGCTGGTTTGTAGCGGCCGATTTGGATGAGTCACACACAGTACGGTTCAATCGCACATGGCCCGCACAGCTATGAGTTTCTGGCCGACAGTTCCGAGTTTTTCTTCCAACTCGAGTAAATTTCTAACATTTCTTGAAAGCAATGTTAGCCGGGATTTCCTGTCCGTGTCGTTGACAAGTGAAACAGGGAATTCGAGGAATCTGCTAGCCATCCTGCACTTTCATAACTCTGCAAGCATAATTAAGCAAAGGTGCATGATGTAAAATAATAATTATTGAGAAAAGTTATATAATGCATACACCAAATTAGGTGATTTTAGACAAGCTGTCTGGTCTGTTTTCTCATTTCAAGTTTTTTGATTTGTACATTTTGCAAGGGCATGTCAACTATTGCTAAATCAGGCTCAACCATTAGGCGGGTAGAGACATGGGCATGAATACGGAATTTTGGCCCCCACACGAAAAGTTTCCGTATGCATTGCAATATCTATAGATCCACAGATTTGTAAGGGACAAGATCGCCCTCAAGTTTTTCAGACATGAAGTAGGAAAGCTGCTTTGAAGCCCAATTGCTGCAGTGGGCTATTTCGCAAAAAGATCACTAGATGGGGTCTGATAAATTCTCTAGAACAGGGCTTAATTTCCTCTAAATCCAACGCTGGACATTAAAGTCTATATTTCCGCATGCATGTGTTTCAACGTCACTGCTCCATTCACGAAGAGTTGAGGAACTTCAAACTACGATGGATTATAGTTGTGTTCACACACAATGTCATACAACTCGCTTTTGCACTCACAAGACAACAGCATAGAACTGTCTGGAAAGAAAACGTTTATGAAAAAAACTAGGGGATTTGTTTTCAAACCAACTGTGAAATGTCGTTTTGGCAAGTCTGAGACCATAGCAGTATGAATTCAGTTCAATTCCAAGTCCAATACCACTTGCTTAGAATCCCAGTCCGTGGAAACTGGATTCAAGTTGGACTTGATTCCGATCTTGGTCTTGGTAAGACCAAACAGATAGTTCTCCCGGTCGACTTGCGCAGAAATTTATGTTGCTGTTAATTTTTCAGATTAAATATTTCCTTTTGCAGAACAACACACTTACGCAAAATAATTTGCCACCTCCTGGATCGAACCTCCGCAATACGTTCAACAGTCCAAACACAACGAATACACATACTCACGGCTTGCACGTGAGCAGTATGGTAAGTGGGGATGATTTTATTCTTAATCTACAAACATAATTCCATGATACAGTAGATATTGTTTATTTTGTATCTGCTAACGGCCTGTTTTGCAAATTTTCAAATATCTGTAGAGTTTTCAACGTTGCTAATGCTTTGCAAAGGTTAAGGACAATGTTCCTGCGTAGTTTCTACGTTCATGCAGTACATGAAGTCCGCCCATTTTGTATAAGTTCAAAATCTGTTTAGAAATAGTCATCTGAGTTTTGGAGCTTGGTGGGGTTCCAATTGTGGGTTTAACTATTAATTTCATTACCTCGTGAAAGACTCGGATTAAATGAAAGAAATGCATGCTTTATTTTACAATAAATGCAGGTTAAACGATTTGAAACATTTAGCAAGTAAATCCAGGAAACTCAGATGCAGGTGGTTATTTGTTCCAACCACGATCATGCTGCGGATTCTCCCAATTGCGAAAATGTTTGTGCTTCTGCAAAACAACAAGTTTTCCAAAGTTATAACGACAGTAGACTCTATCAACTAACGCTCCTGTAGTTCATTCATAGATTCTCCGCTTCTCAATCGAAAGGTAAGGTTTTCGATCCAAGGCCACTGAGTGAATTGTCATAGTGCTCATGGACAAGAGCTATCACCTTAGTCCCCCAGGGAAAAGCAAATTTTCTAAGATTTTGGGCTGCCGTTAATTTCTGAAACCAAATAATAAAAAACAATGCTATTGAAAATGAGCAGACGAGTCTACAGCAAAAAGCTACATTTGGAGCACAAATGTTGTTTCTCTCTAATTGCAGGATCCGGCCGACAATGTGTCAGTGAAAATTGACCCTTTGACGCATCGCGACTATAAATATCAGATAATCAATAATCATCCATCAGGAAGCTTCTGGTATCACGCTCACTTGCACGGTTCTACCTCGTTTCAGGTGGGACATTTGATCTTATGTAATGCAACTGTTCAGTTTCATTTTCAAACATTGCACACTACCAATATGCTTGGACGATTTTATAAGGGACTTTGTTTTTTCCCTATATGAACACTAATTTGGTATTGATTTAAAGACATTTAAGGACAAACTGCTAGTATCAAAATATTGAAGGTATTTTGTGCGGATAGAGAAAAATATTTTCTTATAGAAATGTTCTGACTTGAATACATAAAATGGCAGATTTCCTAAAACCAAAGGTAAATTAAAAGTAAAAATAATTTTGAAATGAATATTTTTGTTGGAGCGTTTGCAATTTTGGAACGTACGTTGGTGCGAAGTTAGATTGCAAGCTAGCAAAGTGCAAACGTTTATAACTCGCAGGTGGACAGTGGAATGGCGGGGTTGATACTAATCGAAGATCCAACAGATTGGTCAGTTCCGCAGCACATTCAAGACGTTTCTTGTCCCTCAAACTGCGAACATGACATTGAGTTGATTTTCCAGTCTACATTGTTTTACTCTGATGGTGGCTTCGCTTATGCCCAAATGATAATGCAAGACAACCTATTCAGGTGAGCATTTCGGGAACTTTTCATTTTTTCTTTCCTTTTTGTTTCTCGTTCATGCAGACGCCATAGATGGACTCTCGTAGTCTTTCATACGAGATGTTCGAAGTAGTTGGTAGACGTTTTTCAGCGAGTATCTTATCCTGATCGGAATACCGACCGTTGTTAATATGCAAAAGAAAATATTTATTTCGTATTTGATTCCCCTCTCGAAGCCCTGCAATCGTATAAGATCCGGGAGTGTAGGGGGTTCAAGCGCACTCCCAACATTTTTGATTTGTCAAAATTTGGGCAAAATCTCAAAAAAATTGTGTAAAGAACTTTCAAGATTTTCTAATAATACTAATTAAATTATATTTCTTTGTTATTAAGTGTACAAATAAAAGTTCATTATGTCATATAAAACAAGCGAAACAAATATGAAATCAACGAAATCTCTCTAGTAACATTGTGTTTTCGTATGTGAGAGCTGATGAGTAACTTACTCGCTTAAACGTTTCGTCAAAAAAGGCGATTCATATATGTGTATTATTAATTGTACACTATAGGAATCGAGTAGGCTGCAGGGCAACTATTTCATACAAGTAGAGTCTATGCCAGGCAAGAAGGCAGAAATGCTGCGTTTTTAATTCTAAGGACGATTTTTGGGATTGAACACATTTTACCATGCAGTGTGTTGCAGATACGTCCACAGCTAGGTGTCAGGTTTATTGCTGAAATCAACACCTGCAATGTGAATGTAACGCCAAACCTCAGAACTGTGAAGCAGATGCCCATGAAAACTGAGTCAGTTGGCTTCTGACAAAACAGCCTGATATATGTTTTTCACTTGGCTGATGAAAACCAAATTTCAAGTACCAAATTTATATTATCAAGTTTATGGCAACATGGTAGAGGAAAATATAATCGACCAAGCGCTACAGGAAATTTGTAGAGGGAAGTTTGTGATATAAAATGTTTTTCGAGTAAGTTTGGGAAAATTCGGGCAAAATATCTTTGCGCACTCAAAAATTGCCTGCTCCTACACTTATGGCCGGCCAACATATTCGACTTAGCCTAAGCGGATTTTATTTTTCTTGCGCCACCCTTATTTTTGAATCATTTTGTTTAGTGTTGAAATTAGTTTTATTTGACTATAAGAAATCACAAATTGTTTTGTTTGTTTCTTTCAGCTTATTTGACGTTAATATTTTCAACACTAGCCAAAACCTATACATGTGGATGGTGAATACGTCGAACAATATAAGCTATTTCACAACCAATGGTTTATTGAACCCAGTGATGAAGCTTTGCACTGGTCAAACCAAGCGTTTCAGGTAAGGGTCAATGTTTTAGCTGCTACGATATATTAATAATTGTCGATACGTTGCCATTCAAAAAACTGCCCAGAATAGACCCACGCTATAAACACGGCGCACTTTATCTGAGCGCACGTTCCTTAAACATAACACCAAGAGTGTGTGAAAGTAGGAAATATTCATTCAATACCTGAAAAATCTTTGTATGCATTTGCATCACGTGTTTGCGTCTTAGCCATATAGTTTGATTCTATATCATTTTCCTGAAATTCACAATTGAACGTGTGTGATGAAATAAATAAGAATGCGTTTCACTTTGCTTTCAAACTACCTTTTCAAATTTTTTATTCGAAGAAGTGAAACCACAAGTGTCCTGCAGAAAAATTGCCACTGAATTTTTAAAGATACCCAGAGATGGAGTTCATGGCATGTGATGCAAAAAAGCGTAGAGATAACTATCGTCTTCTCAAAGCCATGCAAATTGAAAAACTCTGTAGAAGCAAAAGCGAAATGTATTTATCATCCATCACTCAATTACAGTAGATCACATACCTTCTGAAGATTTTGCTGCAATTTTCTGTGTAAAACAAAGTTCAACTTGGGTAAAATTCTTGTGCTATAGGTCTATAGAAAATGTTGCACTAATCATTTAACTGAACAGGAATTTTTCTAATTTGGAATTCAAAATATTTTTGCCCAGTCTCCTTACGATTTTTGTCCTGATTTACAAACACAGACGCTCCTGTTTTTGCGCAGTTTGTGAACCTATTTTATCACTGAATGATACTTGATACTTGAATTCCGAAATACAGTTTTGAAATCATGACTAATGATTCGTAGTGATACAGAATATCTACGATATAGAATGCTCGTCTTGAAACAAACAACGAGCGTTCACGTCTGTTACAAAATCCATGGACGTTTTCGACGCTTGACTCGTTTGCGATGATGTCAGATTGGGAGATTTCAGTACAAGACACCTGTTGTATCACAAACATTTTTATTGCTCGTTACCAGAGAAACAACCTTTGTCAAGAAGCAGCAAAACAATCAATCATTTATTGAAAGCCCTCTTCGCTGTGTGAACCGATAGCAGCACCAGAAAAGATGTACTTCACATACAAGGATGGGCCGTGCACTTGTTTTTACAGGAAATATTGCTAGGTTTAATACTTTTCCATCTGTGCAAGTGCAAAGAAATACTGCATCAGTGGTGTCATTTTCTGTTCATCATGGAATACAATTCGACAACACCTGAAACGAAGATTCAAATAGCGTTGCACACCGCCTTGTTTTATATCTCTTCTAAGCTCTAAGGGGTCTGACAGAGTATCTTCAAATAAATTTCTAACTATAATTTTGATGCAACGAATTGAGAAGGCTGAGAAATGCTAGTGAGCA
>JGI24159J19872_10013341_pt1 | contig 10683 bp, 5 predicted proteins | sample Ectturendosymbi4_FD_19872 | JGI IMG/M metagenome (IMG submission 19872)
AACGGCTTTTTCTGGCATCCATGAATTGTGTGAAAGTTTTTACAAGCACGTTTAAGGCTATGAGCTTTCAGGGCTTGCACTGGTTGCAAAAGTTAGGATCTTGTAAAGCGTCATTTGGAGCCAAAGTTGTCTAGTAGGTAGGTGTGTTCAACACTTGACTAGCACTCATATGACACTTTACTAAACCTTTTTCCCAAGCCGTGGTACTTGGATTAACCCAGAAAGACACCAAAACGTGAAACAGTCGTCACACTAAATTTATTTAAACTATCAGGTTTCGAACCGAAAATGCAGCTAAGCAACATTTTTTAAAGAAATGTACAGTACTGCGTTAATAATGGTGATCCGCTTTGCCCTTAACAAAAATAATCAAAAGGTCAGAGAAGAGCAAGCTGTTTGACGTGGCACTAACTGTTATGTCAAATTTGTCTAATCTGTTTGAAAGTTTAAGCAATTTGCACGGTTCAACAGTAGCCTAGTGCAGTGTTTTTCAACCATTTTGCCGCAGCGGAACCTTCCGTAAATGTTTGCGTTGCTCATGGAACCCAATACAATGATCCAAGTGTCGATATTGCTACAACCGCATAGGACTGTGGTCGGGAATTTCGTCCCAGGCAATTTCGGTCTGTTTCGGGGAAACCCCTGGCAGCCACTCGCGGAACCCAAAGGTTCCGCGGAACCACGGTTGAAAAACAATGGCCCTAATGTTATAAAGTTTCATGAGGGCAAATTGAGGCCTGTCTAAGAAAAAATAGTACACGAACAAATAGACAAAAAATGACTTAGAAATATCAACATTTTAAACTGTAGCCCAAGTTTTGACATTACCAGCATATTTGTGGTTAAATACCAATCATTTACGAAATTTTCGATCAGACAACCTGTTTCAAGACAAATCTTGTAAGGAGATAGTTTACCATTTTTAAGACTTCTTAAAAATGATTAAAATATAAAATTTCACCTTTATTCTTTGAAAGTTTCTGCAAATGTCAAAATTGCTATGCAATGTTTTGAAAATTTCGGGGGGGACAAATGCCGCAAATATCCCCCCCTGGTTGCGCGCCTGGCTTGACATGATAACTCCTTTTATGAATTTTAAATTTAGAAGTTATGCAAACATTCTCCAAACAATACGATAATTTTCACTTGCTATGTTTCGGTGCTTTTAGTCATTTGCGTTTCACGACTTTAATAGTTTTCAAATTAAAACACTTTTGTCTGTAGAACAACCACACATTGCCGTTAGTATTTTCAAATATCAACGCATAATTAAAAAAAACACAAGTCGATTCAATTCCTAATACGAAGCAAGCACCTGCAAATATGTTATTATTAGAAAAAAAGCAATGCTTTTACCTCCTTCAATTAGATCGACTTGATAACAATTTATCACCGGAAATATACCAAGCCAAAGGATGCTTGCAAAATGTGATAGCTTCATGATAGCAAGCGTATTTATGAATAAAGATAACTGTTGGTTGATGTTAATCCGCATTATCTACAACCTGCAAAAACAGAAGTTTGTGTCATAGGTTCTTGAAAAACCTTATTGATTGTGACCATGGTGAAATAATATCGGCAGACCGTAATTAAATACTCTTAACCAAGTTATACGTTAGCAAGAAATCATGAAGTTAAGTTACAATGCTGAAGGTAAATTCTATCACTTGCACTTGTGCTGTTGTCAAAATTGGAGTTTTGCAAAGAGTGCTTTCGGCTTACTTTATACAAACTAGCTTTCTTATTTTCGGAAGTTCTTTTCTGTCATGCAGACATATCGTAACTTTACAAATACCTGACAAAATCACAGCTACACTTAAAGTAAAATATTCGAAAGTAACAACTGTTAAGTTTGTTCCACCTTTCCACCTTATGGTCATTCATCTGCAAAGTTTGCCGCTGTTTTCCCAAGAAATATTTTTCACTTGAAGCAAATCATGTTGCTGTGAATCTGTAACGCGCAAAGTCTGGTGGAAATTAAATATCTAATTTAAATCAACAGTCAAATGGTTGGATATTGGAACGGTTTGCTTTTCCAATATTATTTTTGGATGATTTTTATAAATTGCTCTCTAATTCAAATTCTGATCCACAAAGACCTTGAAACTTGAAACGTTTTCCAATTTGCACTGAGGAGGAATTAATAGACACACGCTCCTTTCTCGTCATTGAAATCACCGGAAAGAAACATAAAATATAAGGCAATGTTCAGCTCTATACATTTTAGTCTAACCTCATCTTTGGTATCTAGTTTTACATTTTAGTATTGAATTAATAATTTATGTTTTGAAGCAATGAACAGCTGGGGTTGCAATTTTTCATTTAGATTCTCTTCATTGGTAACTTCACTGTTTATAGGTTTTCTTTAATTCTATTTTATACTTCATTTTGTGCACTTCGCAGAGCTGATGATGTCATCACTTCGCAGAGCTGATGACTTTGTAGGCGAAATATATACTCTGTAGGGTCTTAGTGTCTGAATCTTTGCTGGGAAAGGAATCCTTTCGAGAGACAGTCTCAGACTGTATTTTTTTTCAAGATTATATTTCTCTTTCTGAAGTTTAAGTAAATGTCGCTAAATATCATGCTTGGTTTTACTAGCAAAACCATCAGAATCATGGAAACCATCAAAACCCACCAAAGTGTGTCTTGCACGGAACGCTCATAGCATTGTGACACGGCTAAAAACGTACTGAGTATTACAAAATAATTGTGTTTGGTGCATTTTGCACAACGTTGCGACTTTGTTGTCGCTTGCTTTCTCAGAAACTTTTTCTGAACAGATTTACCTCATTAAACCTCATCTTTACACTCCAGCATGCTTTCGTTAAGCTCGCTAAGATTTGTGGCAAGGCCCGTAACCGTCATCACGCTATATGCTGTACACGAAGCATTTTAAAGATATTTGTCAATTTAATTAGAATCGAACTGAATATTCCGCCCACCAACTGCTGCCCCAAATCTGACGTAGGTTTAATGCGTCACTAAACATCTAGGAAACAAGAAATTCCGAAGAAATATCTATAAAATATTTTGTTAGCATTGATTCAACATGAAACACTCCTTGTGGAGATAACAACATCTGCAATGATCAGTACGTTCAGAGCGCAGAGTTGCACAAGTTTTTACTGAGGGCAAGTTTCACACAAAGAGAAAATTGTTCTGTGATTTGACTTTTCTCAAAAAGTGAAACTTTGAAAAAATTTTCATGATTTAAAAGCAAGTCTTCTAATTGCGATGCTAAATTACATCCACGCCCATTTCAGATAATCTGAATTGTTTTCATCCTTGATTTAATTCACCTTGAATAAGAGCTGATGATACCGATCTAGCAGGCGAAATACGTATATACTGTACTCTGTAAGATCTCAGTTTCTGATTCTTTGCTAGGAAAGGATTCCTTTCGATAGACAAAACGTATACTTCGTATTGCTTTAAAAGATCTGGTAACTGAATTTTTTACCGTAAGAATACGTACTTTGCTCCACTAAATTTTATTTATGCTAACATTTTACGCACTTTATTTATCAAAAATAACTTTAAAATACGATACAATCTGGTATGTAAACTTAAATGTTCGTGTGGCAATTCCTATATTGGTCAAACACAAAGGAATTTGATTTCGCCAGGATGAATACAACCCTATAAAATCTAACCATTAAACTACCGATGTAGTCAAACATTTATACTCAACATCCGGATCATTTCGTGGACTTTAAAAATCTCGAAATCTTGGCTTCTGCTTTCAACCAACGTGAATTATTAATTAAAGAGACTCTTTTAATACAACAGCAGCTACCCGAGATTAATTTAGACAATTTTTCCACCCCTTTATACCTCTACACGTAGATTGTTATATCAAATATTTGGCTGATGCTCAGTTCTTTATGTTGATACATGTTTCCTACATGTATTGTTGATGTGGACATATGGTGCTGGTTGCAGGCTTGTACAGCAGTACTAATTTGTTAAAATTTTTTTGCATCCTTCGCTTACAGTGGTCTGTGAATGGCGTCTCGATGTTGGTCTCGGCTTGTTTCCGTAGATTACGACCTTACCTAGTGTGGTGATATGCAGGCGCGGATTTACCATTAGGCTGAAAAGGCTTAAGCCTAGGGGCCCCGATTTTGAAGGGTCCCAAAAATTTGGGAGTAACGAAAATTTCCAGCATTTCTGTGAGCAATTACATTTGTATTTTTGTTTTGGTTTAACGCACGTTTTCTTACTATCCGCTATCAAAAGATCTCTACAGAGAAGAGTGAGCGCGAAAGATTGAAGTGAATGACGATGAGTATTCTCTTTTTGTGACGTTGAGAATTGATTATTGTTACGTATATGCGTGGAAGAAGACGCCTGAATCCATTTTTCAGAATTCAAACTATACGAGCAACGAGACAACTGCAATGAGGTGCTTTCGTTCAGCTCGGGTCTCTCTCTTGTTGCTTTTTATGGGTAAGATACGGGGTAAAGACAAGACTAGCCTGCACTGTAGCCAAGGCTGCAGATATTCAATGGAGCAAAATGTTAACTGTTTGTAACACCGCGCATGTTACGCTGAGATGTTTTTTGACTTCAATGGTTTTGTAGCAACCTTGGGCCATTCCTTCTACAGTTCAATCCATAGAAAAAGATTTTAATTACCGTTGAACTAGACACATATGTTGATGTATTCGTAAGGCCAATTTGTAGCTTGAGCTTAATAGCTTACTTAGCGAAGTGAGGTTCACGTGTAAGTTTTTTTTTCTTTTTTTCAAAGTAATCAGGATAACGGTGGATCTACAGTAGGCTTACTTGCATTAACTTGAGATGTCGAAGCGTACATATGAGAGTGTTTCTAGCAAGCGAAAGAAAGCTATTGCCAAAGCAGATGCACTACGAGCTGTTATTGATAAGACGAAACCAATAACCCAGTTTTTTAGTGTACCAGAAGGACCAACACCAGAGGTAGCTACGGATCTGGAATACCGAGTCGACTCCGGGAGGATCCTGCGTTTTTCTTTCGGACCTGGAGCCTGAGTCAAAATTTTGTGAAAAACCGGACCTGGATCTGGAGTCACTTTTCATTTTCAGCAGCAGCAGGAGTCTGCGTGGCATTCATATATGGCAGTTTTTAAGTAAAAACATAGGCCTAGCTGATGTTCGATTGCACAGACGCTTGCCTGGGTCTGAACAGGAGTCGGATTTCTATTTTGAAAATTTTTTGGACCCGGATTCAAAAATTTTGCAACAGAAGCGGAGTCGGAGTCTGAAAATGTGACTACAGCCACCTCTGCCTCCCAGAAGGACCCCCAATTTAAAATAGCGCCTGGGGCAACGAAAATGAAAATACGCCTCTGGTGGTATGTTACCTTTCTTCGCTCGTAAATTGCGATTGGGCCCTTGAGCAATTTCGCCTGATTACCTGGTTGCTATTGCAACTGTGCCCATTTGTTCTGAACATAGTCATTTCTACTTACTTGCCGACAGATGTGCACCGTTTCTCAATCCCTGCCGTTGTATTCATGCTACCTGCTTTTTATGTTCGCATCTGATTTGAGTGTAATAAAGCCTACATCTAGGCGCGACGTTGAGTTACGTGTAACTACACCTAGATTTTGTTTTATCATTTTCTGCATAACTGTTGGTCCTGCATTTGCTTTCAGCGATTTTGACGTGGCTGGCGGTCTTGGTTTTGCGTTTGACGTCTTTGCGGCACACTGTCTTTTCTTGCGTCACAGAGCCTTATGATTTTGAATTGCTGACATTGTTGCTTTATTTTTTTGACTGAAGATGGACTAAGAATAATCCGAAACGTTTCAAAAGAAAACATGTATAGTTTTTGGAGGCTTTTTCAGTGTTATTGAAACTGTTAAATCTTAACTGCATCCCAGTTTTATGCTCCAAAACTTTAAAATCGAATCACTGTTAATTATAGCATTTTCATTATGTTTACTGAGTCCATTCTAGATTTTGCTCAGTTTGCACTAGATAAAAAAACGGGCAACAAAATGTAGATTTTCATTGACTTCTGGGATGCTTGAACGTGATGTGACACCCAGTTTTGCCTGGTACTGCCATCCAAAGAAACCAACTTCCAATGACGAAATGTCATAGAGAGGGATAAAAGTACTACCTTTGATCCAAATAATTACAAAAGGAGAGCATAAAATTACAAGGCCGTGGCACCTCTCATAAGCTTTGCGTCTATCACGACTGATCGATTCATTCAGCTTAAAATGAACATGCTATCTTTTTTTTACGTGGTTGACATCAAACTCTTATTTTTTCAGAAATACAATTTCCAAGTCCACTTTTCAGCACTGGGACTGATTTCTTCGGATTTCAACATTGTTTCAGACATAATGACTCTCTGTGATTGTAGATAGTTTACTTTTGCTGCTGTGTCTTAAGTTTACTTATCAGCTGCTACTCAACGCAGAAAGCACTCATTGAGATGCTGGAAGGTTTTGCCGGTTGTAGCAACGTATAGTTAGATACATGAAGACAGTGCAGAACAGCTGAAGACATTTTGCATTTCAAAAGATGCGATGATGAAATCATTTACTCGGAAAACATTACAAGTAATAACATCACGTGGAAGTTTGGGGAATGCTTAGAGAACACTGTGTGTTGATGATATTTTGAGGTTTTAACAAAAGACGAGACTAGATTACCATAGTAGTCATGACTGACGAGCAGTAATCTGTCTGAACCTGGTAAATCGTCTTTTCTAAAACTGCCATCAAAGCAAAACGAGCTTGTTAGTTTCATGCAGCCTGCATCTCGGCACCAGTTCTTGTTTCCCAGAGTTAACTGTTCAAAAACCACTGCTTACCTGGTGTTCAGACCGAATGACTGTTCGTTCAAGGAAAGTCATCTGATAAACTCTACTGTGAAAACCAGCAGAACTAAACACAGACTTTGAGAGCCTTAATGTGTTTTGACACCCCTCATAGGTGATCTGTCTTCGCGGCCCTCTCGAGAGAAAAGGCAGGTTGAAAAGTAATGGATGCCGAACGAGTTGGTGAAGTCTGGACAAATGCATCGTTAGCGAATTGTGAAGCTCAGACTTGTATCAAAAAAACCTTTCATTAACTTCACGTGGAGCTGGAAAAGTTTCCCCAGAAGCCAAAATACACACAAAAAGATCAATAGTCACGGATTTATAGTTGTAGAAGGACTGCTTCCGTCTGATACACTTACAGCATTGGATAAGATCTTGGTTTTTGCAGTAGGCCTACATGGTCATCAGCAACACTTGATGATCTTTGTCTCACTTTTTTTAAAGTCACACTTAAAATAAGTATTTATTGAAAGGAATGCTTTCACAGCAAGGAATCAGACACTGATACATACCGCTTATTGTGTTTCACCTACTAAACACACAGACATCTTCAGTTCTTATTCAAATAAAACCACGATTAATTAATATTCTCTTGCGCGGCAGATGCATTGCCGAGCTGTTTCTGGTATCAAGGTACAGGTGATCCCCATTTCTATCGGATTTTCGTAAAATCAGCTGTAATTAGCTGCAACTACGCTCACAATATCGATTTAAGTCGAGAGTCTGTTGGATGGGATTCTTTTTTAAACCAAAAGTGGCTGCAAGCAAACAGCAATAAGATATTTGTGACATCACCAAACATTTATTACTATTTTATTTCGCAACAATAACATAAATTGGCTAGTCTTGCACCAACATCGCAATCAATAAGTGCCGTATAAAGAGTGGAAGCGTTGAAAATAAAGAAATGGCAAGACGCAAGAGCCTATTGGCCGTAAGTTGGATTTTGCTGTACCGACTGTCTTCATTAACTTTCGCTTACTGAAAAGGGACGCTGGTGTGCACAAAGAGGTATATTTTACTCAAAAGTAATGAAAGTTGTGGATTTAAAAGAAAAAGAATATAGGACTACTCCCACAAATAAAACAGTTTCATAAAAAGTCAATCAAGTTCGTATGTAATTATTCCAATAAAATCAACTGCTCGTCGTTAGCCTGCTGTGTGCAGAAAAAGTTGATGCTTACCAAAAGTTTTCGATATAAAATTTTCAACAAAGTGGAGTGGCAGCTTCGTTTCCGGCCTCTAAAGCACATACTCATTTATTTTCTGTAGTGACTGTATTTAATTCGCGACTAAAAATAAATGACCATCACCAGTGAACAGTGTTTTTTTCAAAGCGTTTCGAGAGACCCAAACGGTCTCTCAAATTTTCCATCGGTCACTCATAATACAGTAGAACCTCACTGTACAACTACCGCCAAAATACACTAAACTGTTTATGACCATCTCGGTGTTCAAATGAAGTAGTTGGGCCTCTCAAAATGTCTTAACGGCCACGAAAGTCAAATCTAAAAAAACACTGCTAGTGAAATTCATTTACAAACTATGTATGACCTTTAACGTGTTGATCTCAGTTTTTCTGCACGGTTTCAATATGACATGAGCGGAACTTGAAAAAAGATTATAAAACTTCCTCAAACGTTTAAACAACTGAAAAACCAAAGCTAGAGGACGCATGAAAACTTAAGCTGCAAACAACTGAAGTTACATATTTGCGAAACCATTGCAAAGCTTCAAATAAAGGATAAATCTTATGCCTTTGCTATCAGTGTCTGACGCCTGCACAAGTGAATTTCTCAATTTCATCACTTACTGTACTTAAAACTTGCAAACAGCAACGTCAGATCTATCACTGTACTGTCTGAACTATCCGTTGGAGAAAATTAGCGAATACGTTCTGCAAAGGACAGGCAGAAAAACAATGTTTCCTGCTTCAAGTTTCTCAAAATTTTAAAGGCAGTGATTACCAACGCTTTCGGATTTCGTCTTTTTTAGGGAATGCTACGCATTACCCTTCGGCCTGCTAATAGGAGTGTGTCACAGAGAACACTCTGCAAACCCCTGAGGATCGCGAGAGCCCAAACTTTTTGGTATTTGAGGCAATACCGGTGAAAACTCGCCGACCGTTCGCGCTAGAAAGTCAATGAATGAAGACGTCATAAGATGCAAAGTTTCCGTGTATTTTCTGATTAACAAGAAACGGGTGTCTTGACATTTGAAGTTTTGTCTGGCGTCACAGTGATGTCATTTAGATGCTTAGATGCAAAGCTGAAACTTTCTTGTTGCAGTCACGAAAATCAGTGCCAAGTGAATCAAGTGACGAGGCTATTTACAGTGGAATTGAAACTGAGATCGATGCTATTGAAACGAAGGTATTGCTACATCTTCTTTGCTGACAGAAATACATTCTTAAAGCCGTTGCTCAAATAGATTCATTTTTGGGTTTTCATTGTTCGAAGCGTCATTTCTCATAACTGCATTTTTACAATTCCGATTATTCAAAAATCATCATAGTGCACGTAGGTCTTGGCTTCGCCAAAAGTAAAACTTGCTTGTACTGATTTAAGACCAAATATGGTAACGACGAACCCCAGCCAGACACCGCCACGGAACGTGCTTCATCTTTGGATTTCCCAATCGTCGAGGTGAGGTTTGTTTCTAATAAACGAAAATCAACCTATTGATGTTTTGTTGAAACGCAAGGTGTCGCAGCAGCGCAATGTTGTGATTAACATGTGAAGTATCAAAAACTTTCCATCTGCAACTATGAGCAGACAAGGGCGTGTAGGGTGGGAACGCGTGGGAACGGCGTCCCCACGCCTTTTTTGATGTTTCCCTGTTTTCAGATATTTACTGGTAACTCCCCTTTGGTCTGCTTAATGTGCTAAATAACATTACTGTCTGTTATCATATTTCATTTGAGATAATCGGTTGTTTCTGCTGATGTTGTTGCTTTTCTGTGTTTTTTGTTTACATGTTGCGTTATTCATTTGGTTCCTCAATTGTGGGACTTGATTCAATGACCTTGCGGTCCTTCGCCCTATAACAATAAACATAAAACTTCAAACCAGACGATATTTTCGAGGGAGGTAGCACGGTCAAGCATGACAAAGAACAGTTTATATCCGAAAAAAAATATTTGGGACGAAAGTAGGAAAGTCTTTAATTTCTGTAGTAGATTTACAGCAATCTCAGAACTAAAATCGGCACCGCAAAAATTAAATATTTGAGGGAGCACTTGGCATAAGTGGGGCATAATTTCCCGCTTCATACCAGCGTGGGCCCCAAAAACTAAGATAGCCAGGGATCCGAGCTCTGTAAATTCGACCCTGACTGACATTTATATACAGATGTCAGAGTGTTTGTGGCTCTCACTGTTTTCTTTTCTGCGAGAAATGTGATGTGTCCAAACCAAACGGTGGTTAAGTATTCAAAAGTTGTTGCCAGCCCCTTCCAGGCAACAAACTGTTTTCAATCACTCGCGAAGAAAAATGGGCAGAATGATTAGTGAGACACGAGATTGCCAGGTGTTTGATCGATATGAGTCCTCCCGCAGGAACTTGTCAGTATGCACGTGACCTCGGAACAACACATTGGTCCAAAGAAGGAAATTTGAAACCGAGCAGTCACGTGATTTTCGATAAATGTATCGACTGTAGCCATTGCTAATCAAAAGCATTCGTCACAGATGATATTATTCGAAGTGTTTGCTGTTGAGAGAACATTTCCGGCAAATATTCAAAAAATCACAATTCTAAAGTTTATTTGCGTATTTGTCTTGTTTGCAGTTAAGAAAACCATTTCAAAAAGCATCAAGTAGCGAGTCACTTTACAGTGGAATCGAAACAGATTTCGATGCT
>JGI24159J19872_10013346_pt1 | contig 10681 bp, 10 predicted proteins | sample Ectturendosymbi4_FD_19872 | JGI IMG/M metagenome (IMG submission 19872)
GGTGGTCCTCAGTGCCACTTTATCACTTCTGTACTGTGTGCGGGGAGGTTTCAATATGTTCACTGACAACTTGGTGCAAAACTATTTACTAGTTTTCTGATTTCTCCCTTTGTTTTTTATTGGCATTAAACTTTCCTATGAAATCACACTTAAAGAGCAGTTAAGGTGCCAAACAGTCGTTACCATTGCAGTTAGGATTCTAACACTCTCAGTATATTAACTTAAACTTAATTTAGTTTGCTAAGATCAAAGTAAGTCATTCATTAAGCGGCCCTGGTTGAGATAGTGACATAATTTTTGGCTCAGTACGCCATTTGGGTTGGACATAGCTGGATTAAAATAACCACACAGAGTATTTTCGGAGAGAACATTATGTTTGAGGACTGCTAATTATGGTTTGCAAAGCTAGAAAGAATGTAATGAAAGAAACCCTACCGACCGATTAACAGGACATTAAAATGACTGCCGTGAACTCTCTTCAGAGTTAGATACTGCAAGTCTACTTTGGTATGAGAGTAACTTGCGCGGGAATGTTGTGTGAGCAAGTTTCAAGTGATAAGGTTGCCAGTGAAACAAGTGAAATGCGCGTGAAGTCCACGTGTCGCAGTTATCTCAATCGTCAGTTGGATTACAGGTGCGCAGACAAGCGATCTGGCAGTTACAAGTTTTACCTGTGAAACTGAAACTTCACCAGACACAGGACCGCTATCCATCATAGTCTCGCTATATTCAGACGCAAGGAAATGATTGCGTCACACCCGCGTGGACTTACCAACATCAGTTTCACTGCAACACTAAGTCCAAATGCAATAAAACGATTTGACGTACATGGTCATTGAGATCCGATCTTCCGTTTGGAAGTCTATCCGGTTCATCGAAACTCTGAGGCGCTTTAGCACTGCAAGAGTAAAGGTGACCAGCTCAGCACAACGCTGCACTTTGAAACACTTTACCGATATCAGGCAACGCTTTTACTGCTGCAACTGCCATTACTAAACGTGTGGTAACATTGACACATCCATCATAATCATAGCCTAATAAAAGCCCAAATTGCAGGGAGTGGTATGTTTCGCTCGGGAAGTGAATTCTTACATATCTTGTCATGAGACAAATTCTTACAAGACTGATTCAGACTCATAAAAAAAAACTTTTGTGAAAAATTCCTTGAAATCTCTTGCTTTCAGTTTTAATGTTTGTAAAACCAACATATATTTGTCTCTTGTGTGTAGCATAAATATATATCGTTTTGTCTCTTAATCATCAGCTGTTTTTTGTAAATCGACATAAATTCATGATTTTGCAAACCTACAACTTGATACCTTGAAAAATATCTTATTAGGCCATGCGAGGTGGAGGTGCTACGATAGCAAGCGCGAAAATAAGTTTTTTTGCCCTGGTTCCGTTGTTATCAAATTGGTGTCAGAATTAGAACAGCTGACTCCGGCTTATATGCCCAACAAAAAACATCTCTTCAAAAACTGCTTACAAGCACTTGGCTATATTTTGGAAAACGACAAAACTGTACTGCGAAGGTTAATAACGAATTGTCAACGCAGGAATTGAGACATCTTGCAGCGTTGCAGTGACGTGGATCTATCCCTCTCTCTTCCATGTTGACCAGTTTTGACGAACTTGCACTTGAAACTTGCTGATGGTTTATTTTCACCAACTTTCATGTTGATGATATTTTGAAAACCATGTCATGACCAGCACACTGGGAACATAAACGTCGAGAACCAGAATTGTTCGCAATCGAATCGCAATACAATGTTGATGGAAGACAGTATAATGTAGAATGTAAACAACACAGGGGATGGCTACAGGGACTTACGCAGACGAAAGTCGCTTACAGCAGCAAACAATGCAGGTGATACGCGAGGTATACCTTCCGGATATTTGATGAATCTTAATTGCACGCAAAACCTGCTGACCATGCTTTTGTTTGTGGGCACCTTGGTCAAAACACTTCATCCTGCGAGTTAGTGTGGGCTGTGAGAGGAAGGGAACTGAGCCAGTTTGATTGAATTTGAAACAACACTCACGGAACAATGTAGTTTGCTTTGCTGATGTCATCGATTCCACCACAGAGCAAACAAGGCAACAGAGTGGCGAGCAATGGCTCTAAGCCAGGTTGTTACAACATGACTGACAACAGCTTTGTAAGATACGTAATATGTAAAGAATATTGAAATACTCGATACGCGTGCTTTCATCTGCTTGTCTGTCACAAAATGACCGCTGATCGCCACACCTAGAAATGTTTTAATAATAATTACCCAACTTCCTGTGGAGGTTTCTCATTACGTTCTCGACCACAGGAATGGGCGCGTGCTTGCCACAAGCAGCAAGGATGATACCAAGTTCTTTGCACTTTGATTTGTGCTTCAACTTTGATTGGTGCAGGAAAGCCGGTTATGACGGGTTCACGGTTCAGTGAACTTTGTGGCACGTATTCGTGAAACGATATGTGCGTGAGGTTGGAAATAAAATGAAATGTAAATTCAAGCTTTCCATTCTTTCTCTTAGATTTCTGCTTCTTCAGGAAATCTTGGATTGAATCCAATACAACGTGCTGTGCTGTAAGATCAGTGTTCTATTCCATACATTTCAAAATAATTTGCACGAAGACTTCATTAGCACGCTGTAGTTTTGGTCAGCAAACCTGTCTTGCAACGGTAAATAATCTTCTACGCAACTTGAAGACACCTCGTTCAACAAACTTCATCGCGGACAAAACTTTGTAGTGATGAGATACTAATGGCCAGGTATGAAAGACCTAAAGGTATGAAGGCCTTGCCTGTACATAAAACAAAGGATTTCAATATTTTCTCTGCATCACATTTTTGACAGCTACAAAATATCGAGCATGTGTTAAGACTTTGTGAAACGGACATTGGGAGCAGCTAGCCATTCACGATGTCCGGAGGCAACCATCATCGCAGACGCCACTGCACGTTCAGCTGCCTATATCTCACGAGCACACAGCAGGCAGGTGAGGCGATCACCAAATGACGTATCGCACGTGTTTTCCGGGTCTTGTCAGCATTTGGTTGCGGTAGAGCGTTCATTAGACGAAGGGCGTTGCGGCACAGCGAAGAGCAAACAACTCTTATAACTGCAAAGGGTTAAAACCTGAAGAGTTAATTCCTTTCTCAAAATATACAGGAAGCTGTGAAAGTAGCATGCTGACATTGAACAATTTGGTTCAAACAAAACTTGTATGTGGTGATTTGCTTGACCACTGCGCTTCTATCTGTGCATTCTTCAACTTTGGTTTTCAAGGCGTTTTCGAGACCGAAACGGTCTCTCGAAATACACCAGTTCTCAACGTTTTCGTGGTTTGTGGCCCCTTCCAAAGACTCTCAACACTTGTGGCTCCCTGCCCATCAATAAGGTTTTGCAATATCACGGCAGCGTTATTTAGTAAAGGCCTCTGCTCGTGGCCTCTGCAGAACCGATCCGTGGCCCCCAAGGGAGGCCGAGGGCCACGTTTGAGGAGCCCTGCACTAAACCCTCCCTTTGCGACTACCACTAAAACCTTGCGTTAATGCTGTACGACCAATCGACCATCTCGGTATTCAGATGAAATAGCTGCGATCTCTCAAAATTTCTTAGCGCTCAGCAAAGGTCAAACTTTGAAAAAACCTGCCTTGACAGTTAACAAGCGAAGCTTCCTCTCTATGTTGTGCAGCAGATGTCGCTGCTGCGTTTGTGTTGATCGCCATCTACTGCAATTCTTCCACAACACGCGCGTTCGCGCAAATATCATGGCGGCAACGACATTTGATGTCTTTCTACGCCATGTGAGCGCCCACAAACAAATTACGCATGCGGCAAGTGATGCGAGTTCGCTTAATCGAGTTATTGCAGGATTTGCTTCAACCGCATGTTTGATTCTACTTCTTCACAGCCGAGAAGTCTCTTTATCAAATAGCGTTTGGACTTCCCACCTCATCTCAAACATACGTTGTCCTGACGCATTTATCTCGCAACTGGATAAGCGAAAAAGCAAATATATATTTGGATCAAGAGGCCCAAGCTCAGAACGTGTATGCATTCACAGGCGCGGAATGGAACAAGGGTTGTGTGATGCTGTCATATCTGGTGATTGGAGAAGTGTCAAACAGTACTATTCAAATACCTGCGCCTGTCGCAAAAAACGGTTTAATTATCACAATCAAGTGAAACTTACAAGCTCCAACATGAACCTGAGGATGCAATGCTGCACATTACAAAGCTGTAAACATTTTTCAGCAGAAACAAGCTCCAAAGCGCTTCTTTACGTCACAATGGTATTTCATTGCGTCATTCAGGAGAGGCAGCTGAGGTCGGTCGGGCAATTAGCTGTGTTTGCAACAATTGTCAGATGCTCTTTTTCAATAATCGCACAAGATATTTTGAACAGTCGAAGGAAAAAAAGACGTTTCTGTTCAGCAATTGCGAAATATACATCCTACACATCCGAATGCTGGGATACTCAAACCACACATACAGTAGCTCTTGAACGAATGCACTGAAAGGTTACGCAAGGCTGATCACAACAGCACTATCAAAGCAAACATCACAACACTTCGACGTCACGGTTCAATACCTAAAGTTTATTTTCAAAAATTTTGTTCAGCCCGTCACTGAAGCCGTGCAGGCGAAAGCAGGCAGATAAAAAACGCTTGTGCTACTGAGGTTGTACAGTTGCAGGATTCAGCCCGCGTGACCATTGTTGCATCACATACCTCTCCATTGTTAATGCGCGCATGGCTTAACTGCGTTCTGATATTCAAGTCGCCAGCGTGCAACCCACAAAGTTTATAGATTTTGAAAAGTAATATTTGTGTGACATGTTTTCATCCGAGCGGTTGCATTGAACTAAAGAGCCTCCGCGACTTTCACAAGCGCGTGTTATGAACACAACTTTCACGTCCACCATTTCTCGCTCTCACATCCAACACCACTGGTCTGCATCATTTGCTGCTTGCATCACGGTCACGAAGCGTCTGCAGGCGACAGCAGAAATGCTGTGCAGGCAGAGAAACATTAAAGTCGTTTCTCAAACTTTTGAACTCGAGGCCACTTTTACTGAATCATTTGAATGCCCGGTGTAAATAATGCGAAAAATGCAATCATTAACACGTCAACAAACAGTCGTTTGTTGCGCAATCTGATAAAGAATCAATTGTTACGCTCAAACCATACAAAGGGCTTGTTTCCAATGCGCACAGAGAAAGTAACGACGTGCAGTTCAAGCTTGAGACGTTGTCCAGTAATACTCAACACGTGTTGACACAGGTATTCGCTTTTCGCACTGTTACATTTTTACCATCTACATTTCACGGTCTACCGGTTTGGGATCACTTCCAAAGTAATATCTTCTGTTCACATATTCCATTGTTTGGGCAATGACAGGGTTTATTATTGTTTATGACATTCCAACGTCTCATACAAGCACACAATAGCAGGAGGGTCAGAATAACGTTCACAACAGATTGAGTTAAGGATTCGGTGACGTTGCAGCGGGCAGTTGGGGATTGTCTGATGGAGTCGACCCATCATTAAGGAAAGTTGCAGCAAGGAAATATCTTCACCGCTTATACAGAACGGGTTTCATCGAACAAGAGGTGCTTCGTTCGAGGAAGGAAATAATCTGGCCCGGGAGACTCGCTCCTACCCTGTGTTGGTCGTGTCAACTTGCAACGTGTAACTCCCCAACCACTAAGAAACTTGTCCACAATCAGTGGCGTAACTAGAGGTTTGAGTCAGGGGGGCAAAGCTTAACTGAGGGGGGACCACTAACCAAAACTCAGAAAAAGTTAAAAAATGATAGTGAATCTCTGGATGTCGTGGATGTCTATACTAGATTTAAAAAAACACCCCGAAAAACGCAAAAAAACAACCTGAAGAATACTAAATATCAAAATGTCAACTAAAGGGGGCCCAGTTTTTACATTTGGCTTGTCAGGGGGGGCGGTTCGCCACCTTGCCCCCCTGTTAGTTACGCCACTGTCCACAATGCGCGAAAGCCTCAGCTTAGAAAGCAAGCTCTTCTAATTTATTAAATAATTCTCGCATCGAACATTACAACTGATCTGCCTCAACTGCGTACCTGCTCGCATTCCGAATCTCTGTATCGTCTTGAACGGATTGCACAACCAAAGTTATTTCGTCACCGGCGTTTCGAATCCTGGACACGATGATGTCGCGCGACGCATTTTCGATGTTGAGGCCATCTACCTCGACCAGTCGGTCGCCGGGATACAGGCGGGTGTGGGGGTCGGGGTTCTCACCCTCAAGCTCCGCCAGCATCGCAGTGCCTGTGCAACACAGCTCGCTGAAAACAAAGGCGACGAGCGGATCGAACATGAACTCGTAACATGCAGCGGTTGCTCACCAGTAGCAATTTCATATTACATCGCACTAGATGTTAAAATACTCAGTTAACCCAGGATTGCTGGCTGCAAGCACTGGCCGGGAAAGGTATGGTTTAGATGTAGTATCAAAAAACAAGCTAGTGTCCAGCAATTTGGATGCTAGTCCCAGTGAAGAACCAGCCGGGTATCTTCTGAGAAGATGAACGATGGGGTAACTGATCAGCTGCGCACGTTTTGTGGCCGTCGACAATCATTTTCAGTTAAAAACATCTTAAAACTCGCTAACACAACAATTCTCACAACGCATGGATTAATGCAACTGTCTCAGGAAAGGAATGCAGTTAATTGGGAAAGAAATTAACTCATTTGCACACCTGGCTCAGCAAAGTAAATAGTCTTCTTGACCGGTTTGTTTTTGACATATTCAGTGACTGCTGATCGGCGGAGAGAGACGCCGAAGTCGCCAGATGTTCGCTTCTTGAGCACAACCTGTGGATCCAACAACAGCAACTGGTCTGTTGCGAAAACGACGGATGACATCAGACACGTTCATTTGCAAGAAACACATGGCGCAGCGTGGGTTAAACACCATACTAATGTGGCATGGTTGTTCACTCATTAACGACGATAGCAACTCCGTAGCGATGCTTGGAATAAAGTTTTATCTCCGTAATGCTGATTATTTGGAACAGTGCTTGAACTTGTCAGCATTTTGCATAAAGTTCGTTGATCATCCAACAGACTGCAACCTCTTCAAAAAATATAACCTAATTAAATTCGCAATAGTTCGGCCATTAACTTTGAACTATAATAAAAATGTATGAAACCATCGAGGGGCGCCCGACGAGGCAACCTGCTTAACAGTTTTTTTGGTGTCCCGGCGCCTTGACATTAATTTGCATAAAATTGTTTAATATTTGCGCCAATAAACTCAACTCAGAGTTTCAAATCAAGCAGCAGACCGCACCACCAGATCAAACCAAGCATCAGCCTTCAAGCAGCGAAGCAACAACAAAAGCAAACACAATCGTACGCAATACCTCACGTAATGGTTGAGATGTGAGTAGAACTGTAGGCTTAGCTGGTAGCTTGGTGGGGGATGCATCCTGCCATGGACGCGGCACAGAGTAGCCATCTGCAAAGGGATATGAGGCTGAAGAGGCAAAGTTAGAACATAACGATTCAACAAAAACTCATGTTAATTGAATGCAGACTTAGATAAGCAAATTTTAATGGGGTAAGCAGCTCGAAATATTTTACCAAATCTGCGACAAGACAAGCTTTTTTCATTGTTTCAAGCAGAGGTCTAGCACTGCGGTAATTTACCCATAGGAAAAACAATACAAATGGCCTTAATGTAAAAAAACTGGATATATTTGAAACAGCTTCTTTCTGAAACACACTGCCATCCTGGTTTGATTTCACTGAGGCATTCGGTCATTTTTTTGTTGAGACATTTCGGTCATTTGTCTCACAGTTGTATCAAAACTCACTTTAACAGTGTTTATTAACCTATATTTTCAGACATTCTGACCGAAATGACGTAATTTTTTTCGGTCATTTCAAACACATTTCGGTCCACGACCGAAAAATGACCAAAAAAAGCCAGCGCCATCTGCTTTACTGGACACCGAACCCGCACAACTAAGCGCTGCACCTGAATTGGGGACGTCATACAAGTGTGCGTCTTGAGGACGACTGGAATTTTTCTTCCTGGACGGGGGGACCGGTGGCGCTGATGGTTTCTCGACATCCGGTTGCCGCCGAGGCGAGTTGACCGGCGTTTTGGAGGAGGACACTCGCCGGCGCACGGTCGGGCCGAAGTTCGTGGCCCGTTCGAGGACAGACCTCGACTGCACGAAAAGAACCTTGCCAGAAGTTTCGTTAAAATCNAACTGCGCAACACTAACAAGATTGATTGCAACTCGATTCANTTTCAAGTGCAACACAGATGATGCAAGTACCGAAGTACTGACAAGCACTTGGTGACACGCAGAACACCAACGTTGCCAAGCAACTCCAACTGTCATATTTGCAGCACAGACACGTAATACCTGACTTTGATCTCCATCGTCCAGGGACGTTTCAGACGCACCCTGCGTTGGGTCTGGTTTCACGAAAACCTCATCTTTTTCATGTTTGGACGATGATCTGCAAAATGAACGACAACCACCATTACACAAACACAAGTCAGAAACAGATTACCGTTGATGCGTTACTGAGCATTCGAAACAGACGATTAGTCATACTCGCAAATACAAGCGAACAACCGTTTTGGCACATTTAGGGGTTGGCCTCTCATCAAATGCCATCATCTCAATAATAACAAAAGAACTTTGTTCACCTATCAATATTTTGTGAAGCATTGCGAAACCAGCTTGATGATAGGCCCACCAAAAAATCAATACTGTACCAGTTCTTTATATAACACAAAGTGACAAATACCAACAAAATTTCGACTTTTTTGCCGAACCCCATGTTAACCTGTATTACATTTCCCCCAGCGTAAACGTCAAGGTATTATGCAATGATGCATACAGTATAATTGTAAAAAGCAGGCACTGCCCATGATCTGGAACAGTGCTTCTTAACCTTTTGCGGTGTCGTTCAGCTCTGCCATCTACTTCCCATTCAACTTAATGCGACTACATGACCGATTCAAGTAAGTACACTCCACGATGGGTGTATGCAAGGAATCGATCAGCAAATTTTTAATAGGAAATCGATTTCATGTAAAATTACGCATCCTCAGTCCTGAAAATTGCAAATCGTGTGTACATAACCGATGTGACAATAATCATAGTACATCGAACGTTCACTGTACGACAACAGTATTTGCTGTTTTATCCACAGCANGCTTTCCGCCACGCAGAAAATTGCCTGCGATGTTCAAGCATGGCTTGATTANAGACCCAGCTTCGCAAATGTTTTTTTTCGTTTTATCAGCACATGTGCTATTTTAAGAGGAATTTTCTTAGCTGAGTCATTTTTGGGTGAAAAATGGAGGGCGTTTTACTGTTTGCACAAATATTCGTGCAATTGCTTGAAAAATTGTGGCGATTTGTTCTGATATATGCTGTGTTTGTTTTGTAAATTATTCCGTCGTTTTTAACGAGCCACACACTGATTGCTATATTTAAAATAGCAAAACATGCATTGAGCAGACCTCTCATGGCCCGATTCTTCACTTTTAAGAAAAAATCCATACTTAAATAATCATCAAGCCACTTTCGTCTTTTGATTTTTTAGGCAATTAATTGTCGACATTAACCTCCCTTTTGAAACTCGTTCTTCAAACTGCGAAACGGATGAAATTGTCGTGTCCTAATCGATTTCATCTGTAGGCTTACATTTACTTTCAACAAAAGAAGGTGTTTTTTATACTATTTCCTAGACATTCTGCAAGTAGTACATGAGATATACACGATTTTAGGTGTTGGAATCAATGTCAAACTGGCAACAAACAAATATCACAAATAGGTTGATCCTGTACTTTGATTGGTTAGGCTAACTCTTCGACTGATAACTCACCTATTTTTTGTACACACCGAAAAGGGTATCACTCCCAACATCAGTATATATCACGATGCTTGCTTTTTGTCTACCTGCCTGCAATCAGTCGTTTAAATATAGAAAATACACCTGTGTTTACTAGTTGTCAATCAAAATACAATTATTCTTACTTTTTGCTAAAAAAACCTCTTCGAATGCCAACTTCTTCCAATTTTGAAATTTCAGCTGTGGTCATGCCATGCTTGTGACGCTTTTTCTCTCGGCGTTCATCTTTGTTTTTCTTGCGTCCGAACATCACAGTTGAACAAATTTACAAGGCTCACAAATACAAAGAATTTGCAAATAGGTGTTGCTGTCAACAACATAAACATCAGGTAAACAAAACACACAAAGTGGCTGATAAGGAAAGGGTTTCACTGACAAGGGAAGACTGATCTATATGTAACATCTTTGGTGGCAGATCGAGACAGCACCACACTGAAGAAAAATCATGTCAATTCTACTTTTTCAATTATACCTTGGATTCATAAGTAACAAGATTCATGTTTATGCAATCAAGACCAAACCTTTTCTTGTTTTTTTGAGTATGCAACTTAAAATGAATACAAATTGAAATGTTAAGTAAAACTAATTTTTTAAAAGTAAAGTAGCACTTCATAGCAACAATTTTGTGAAATCTTACTTTTAAAACTATATTCCGCATATAATTATCTACATCTAGACTCAGTTTTGCACAAATTAACTACAATTTAAAATAACTGTCTATGGAAAAGAATCTTTTCAAAACCAAGAATCAGACACTATGA
>JGI24159J19872_10013347_pt1 | contig 10681 bp, 3 predicted proteins | sample Ectturendosymbi4_FD_19872 | JGI IMG/M metagenome (IMG submission 19872)
CGACAATTTTGAGGAAAGGCACAATTAAAAAAGTGAGTTTTGAGCAATCTTTTGAACGAGGAGAGGTTCTCAGCATCTCGCACTTCCTGCGGCAGGTCGTTTCAGAGGATTGCGGTTTCTACGGTGAACAACCTGTTGCCGTAAGTGGCTGTGCGGCAGGCTGGAACATAAAGAAGGTTTTGCTTTCAGAACGCAATGAGCGTGTGGGGCGGTAAGGACAGATCATATCAGGTTCGCGATTTTTTAGATGTAGCCTCGCAAGCAAATTCAGTAGAGTTGTTACCAGCATCGTCACCGCGATGTTAAAATAGATAATATGGAAATCAGGAGAAAAACCAAGTTTCTTGTAACTTTTAAATGTGGCTTTCCTTTCCCTCACAGTTAAATTTTGACAAAATGTTCTCGTCCGTGGCTTAACTGACAGGGGGCAGGGGTGCGAACCGCCGCCCCCTGACAAGCTAAAGATGAAACCCACCTAGCTTGCATTTCGGTATTTAATATTCTTTTGGTTTTCCGTAAGTTGTTGTTTTTTGCGTTTTTCAGAGTGTTTTCTGTTGATTTCGGGTTTTGGTATAGACCTAGTACAGATTCATTATATCATTTCTTAACTTTTTTCTGAGTGTTGGCTAGTGGGTTCCATGCGGTGGCTAGCGAGCACCTTCACCTAACGTTCTCCACCCCTGGCTCAAACCTCCAGTTACGCCACTGGTTGTGGTGAGAATGCTTTTCTAAGCGAATATTCAGACCATATTGCTATACCTCCATTGATATTACAAGGTGCTATTCTTTCTGCTACTCATGTTTTTCGTGGCAGTTACTACCATAGGTTTAAATTCGAGCAAATCAAGTCTCTACCACTCATACCCTTTACATGTTCACTATGCCTTGTCTCTGTGCGTCACATGCCCATTGTTTTTTGGTATAGGTGTAGATTACATGTAAAAGGTGCTTAAAAACACTTCCCTGAGGCAGGCCCGTCGCCAGGATTTAGCAGCAGAGGGAGCCAAAAACCAGAAGGGGGGCCACATTTTAAAATACTGTATTAGATGTATGCAACAACCAGGGGGCCAAACGTGAAATGGGGGGCCGGGCACCACTGGCCCCATGCTGGCGACGGCCCTGCCCTGAGGAAGTCACATGAATAGGTGGGCCGGGAAGAACGTCTGCAAATAAACGAAATAGAAGTCATCATCAGAAGGGAGACTTGGTTTGCTTGAATACTACAATTTGTTTGGGATAAACGGTGCATTTTGCATTTTGTACTATAATCATGCACCAACAGAGTTAGCTTTGTATAAAGCAACACATTCCNGTCCAGCCACTGAGCTTGCGATTAAACAGCAGGAAACAGCCGCTATACAGCCATTTTGGGCCGATNTATATGAACGTCCCGTACGATGGCGTAATGTGCTGTACCCTTTTGCTTACCTGAATGCCATATCGATTCGGAAGGGTTGTATAGAAGCATGTGAAACGTGCAGTGGCTACGAAACAGGAGTGTTGACTGATCTTCAGGAATGCCACTGTTGCAAGCACGAAAAATTAGCAGGAGTAAACTTCCGTATTGTCTTACTTGCAGGCTTGAGAAAGAAATTCCCAAAACAACAAACCCGAACGATGTGACGATCTATAAACTTTTTGCGGGTGTTTTGTACAACATCCGGATCAGCAGCCTTCGCCGAGATGGCAAGGGGGGAAAACGTCAGTCTCCACCATCGGCAATAATCCAAGCCAGAACTAGTGAGTGCATGTGCTCCTCCGCATAGGATGATAATTCGTGAAGTTCTAAAAGCTGAGCCAGTTCCCCGAACGGAGAGATCCCCGCGGCGGTGATGATTAGGCCATATGGCCACAATGTCCCATAAAAGGTTGGCAAAGCAAGATCTGCTGGCTACGCCCAAAGGACAACGCCCCAAGGTCCGACCAAGGACCGGGTGGCGTGATTGAATCTCCGGCTTGACTTGGTTGCCCTTTGATGTGGAGCTTGAAGAACTGTCAGAGCTGGACGAAAACCTCGAAGAATTTCGAGACCTAGGGCTGCTGCCCCCGCAACCTCCCGAGAAAAATTTGAAAATAGAAAACACAGTTTGAAAAATAGAAAATGAGTTCACTGGGAAGGAATGCCAAACCCATTCGTGGAGGGGTTATTTTCCAACTTTGGCAGTTTGTAACTCCAAGTTTTTCTTCAAAAAACGAGGTGCTCTGGGTACTAAAGGGTACTAAAGGAGTGAAAGTGAAAATCATAATGCGGCACAGGATAGAAAAGTTTCACTTGAAATGCAAAACGTGGGGGAATATTTTCAGGTGGCATGAAAAACTCTGGCTACACCATGTAGCACTGGCATATGGCATTCACTGCAAATATTCATCGCTGCGACTAAAAACTGCTACGGCGCTGTGAACTTAGATAAACAAATTTATCTAGTATAAGTTTGTGGTTCGGCAATTGGTTGATTTTTTTATAAAAGACTCTGTCATATCATTTAATACCCAGTGATTTGGAAATGAGTTTATTCTGGAGAAATTATTATACTAAATTTAATTGGTAAATGTTGATGAAGTAAATGTGGCAACGTAATTCGAAAGCTCTTTATTTATCAAGAAGGAAAATCTTAAGCATGGCCAAAAATATCTGCGAGAACTTTCAGGTTTGTAAATGTATTTGTGGGTTTTCAACGATATGCTTTACTTGGAAACATGCTTTTCCCGGGCAGCTGTTAGGTACGTAGTTTCTAGTTAATTGTTTTGTCCGATTTCTTGTCCAACAATTGTTCTTTCCGCAGTACCACCGGAAGTGACGAATCTCAGGGTTGTCCAATCCCGTGATAATTTGACTGTGGTAGTTGTCACGTGGGATGGGCCTCCGAAGGAAGCGAACCGGAACAAATATGACAAAACCATCTTGTCCTACTACGTTGAAGGTGGGTTTTCCATGTTGCGGTGAAACACAATCGCAAAATACATTTCATAATGGCTTGAAACGAAGACGGTTAAAATGCACTTTGAACGCGAATGAAGAGGAACATGTTTCATACAGGTTTCTTTGGATTCTTTTGTATGGTCCAAAGTGTTTGCATTACACGTTTTTAAACATTTCTTGACCGAGGTTTTGCACTGTTTCGTTAAAATTTTTCCCTCGTGTTTCGCAGAGTCCACGATAAAATAANCGTCTTGCCACGCAACACACAAGTGTTGAATAAAAAATTGAGTGGTAAGTTACTGATCCTGAATTGTAAAGAACGGTTCAGGGCAAAGACAGCTAAAACGTTTTCACACATTATCGACTAAACCAGTGGTTCCCAAACTTTTTCGAGCCGTTACCCAAATCAAGGTGTAGATTATGTCTTATTACCCTCAATAAAATTTTTTCACATTTCAGGTCGAAAATTTATTTTGCAGTGATCGCTCATAAAACAGAACAATGTGGTTTTGGTTTTGCATTACCCCCGGAAAAATCGCATATTACCCCTGGAGGGTAATTTGCCCCCAGTTTGGGAACCACTGGACTAAACCAGTGATTTTCAACCTGGGGTCGCGTCTTCCGCTGGGGTCGTTTGCCTTTCTTCTAGGAGTCGCGAGACCTTCTGATAAAAGGAGTCGCGAGAGCTTCTGATAAAAATATTCATAATTACGCCTATATTTTATATTTCGTATATGGAATTGCTTTTTGTCGTAGCCAAAATAATGGGATCACCTGGCAAATGTGATAGCCTACTTTATCATTCAAAATTGTTTTAAGTGTGATTATGATCATTACAACGTTTTGAGTGTGATTATGACCATTACAGTACTGTTGCGTTCGGCAACGCACGAATAACGTTGTGACGTAAGAATGTGGTGTGTTTGTAAATTAGATATCTGTTGCGGTAGCTAACTTGGGAGTTATTCTAGTTTTCAATGAGTTGTCCTGTGGAATGATTTGTATACGGCACTGGTCTGATCACTGATGCCGCCATGTGCATGAATTTAATAAATGAGTCTTTGTTCAACATAGTGATATCGTACGTTAATTTTTAGTCATTGTGATATTCTATTGTGCAAACACAACTACATTACATATGCCTGGCCGGAGTTTTCGGAAGGGGGTTGTTAGGTTAAATTGGGTTGCAAAATGGGTCGCTGCACGAAAAAGGTTAAAAAAGACTGGACTAAACCATTCTTGCAAATGTCGTTTTGCCGGTATTCGCTGGAAGGAGGGGAACATTACTTCGTCAGGTACACAAAGTTCCTATTCAACATCATTTGAACTGACCTGCTGATATACGTTATGACTTCGACTGTCCGAAAACCTTTAATGTACAGAAAGTATGTCTTGTGAACAAATAATATATTTCCTGATCATTCAGAAAAACGTTTTTATTTTCATTAAACGAATTCCCAAATTCGTTTTTGCTATTGGACGAGACCCATGTGTTTACTCATGGCGCGAGTTTGTTCGTATAACTTGCTGATGATCCATTCCAGGCTTGACAGACGCGCAAAGGGCGAATTTTCCATTGAAATCTGTGGAGATCGTGCACAGTGGTTCGGTATTGGGAAGAAACGGTCCGCAAAGCGAAGTGGTGCGCTTGTCCGACTTAATTCAAGGAGCGCCGTATCGCTTCGAAGTAGCGACTGAAAGCGGTGAAGTTGACAAGACAACCAGCAAGCCGGCGGTTCTTGTGAAGCGATTGGGTGAGCCCGCCTTTAGATGAAACGCCGGAAATGTATACTATGACCTTCGAACATGGGCGTCGGAAGGGGGGCAGGAGGGTCTTGATCCTCCCTGGATTTTGAAAATTTCAGCAACAAAAGGTTGTTTTCCTAGTTTAGAGTGGGAGAAAACAAATTTCACCACTTTTGGCCCCTCCTAGAAAAATTTTGGAAAAATACCCTAGTGGCCCCCCTGGAAAAAATCCTTCCGACGCCTACGCCTTCGAAAATATAGAGCGTGGTTCTCTCTTCGCTACTTTTTCTGTAACTGTCCGGTGACTCAAGAAATGCACGTTTCAATACCAGCGTTTTCTCTCAGGGGTCTGTTTATCTGCGAAGGTCGTCTTATTGACAAGCTCGTAACCAGCTTAGGACACCAGGCAAGGCGAAGAGTTTTCTGAGAGGGGCCTAAATTTTTTGAGCAATGTCCAGTACTTTCAAACTATGTCCAACACATTTTTCCAGGGGGGGAGAAGCCGCCCCTGCTCACCCCTGGTTACGAGCCTGCTTACTGGGGTGATGTCTAGGGTTATTTATAACTTTCCCCAATTTAACGACTCCAAATGTAGTGTCTGACACAAAGATGTACTCTGGAATTAGTTAATTTGTTCTAACGGTACTAGAATAATCCACCTTATTGTAATGATATCATGTTTTTCTTTTTCTGAGTATATATAGTCTCACCACAAGAAAAGGATTTGTTTTAGTTCCGTTTTAATGTTTTCATAATGGTTCAACGATACGAAATGCACACAGTTATATTATGGTTAACCAAAAATTCAAAATTCCACAAGAAAGTTGTTCTATACAAAGACAGTATCTTTATTCGTTCTTGTATGTCAATATATTTCTTAGCATTACGACTGAGAACATTTGGCTTGTTATTTGCACCTGTCAGCATCTAGCCGACCAACTTGCTATTAGGCCTGACACACCTACTTTTGGGTCTGATTGAATTATTGTTGGCACCGAATTACTTATTGTTGCAGGCGACTGACTGATGTTGGGGAAAGTTGGTTCCACACTTTGTTCAATTTCTGATTCGCTAAAAAGTTAACCAGAGCTTCGCCGTCAATGGTCTTGTTCCCATAAGTCACTATACGTGCAATCGTTATAGTGCTGTGTTACTAACCACACTGTTTAGACCAGGGGTCACCAACGTGGTGCCCGCCAGCACCAGGTCGCCCGCAAGGACCATGTAGGTCGCCCACGGGCCTATTCTAAAAATTACATTAGCATGATCATTGTCTTTCACATTATGGAATATCACTACTAAAATAATTGAAGGTAAATTGAGCAAAATTTTTATTTCAAAGTTTGTATCAAACTAGTAGCCCTTCGCATTAATCGGTACACAAGAAGTAGTTCGCAGTTTCAAAAAGGTTGGTGACCCCTGGTTTAGACTGAGCCACGTCAAGCATCTAATGCCAGCCTTATGGACCGTATCAAGTTCAGAATAGTCGTCTGAGTCAGATGTAGTAAGGTCCGCACAGCATCTTCTCAAACAGTCTTTCTTTACAAGTGTAGTCTTTGCAGTTATGGATGTAGGCAGGTAGTGTAAATAACGGCCGGAATTAGTCTGACATTCAACATAAGCCGTTCTATTCCGTGTCTTCCATGCTTTTGTTATGTTGTCTTTAGTTGTGTGCAAAGCGAAGAGATCCAAGTCATTGCCAACCAGTTTTTAGAGTTTCCCGGATAGGTTTTCTTGTGTTGTGCAATGTCAGTCAACCGATCAGATGCCTCCATTTTATTATGCACGATACTTCTTGACCAATCAGAATGTTACATTTAGCGGTTTTCCAACGAACCTGTCAATCAAAGTTGTTTACTTGGAAGTTTCTTCCTGTTAAACAACCTATCAATAAAAGTTGTTTACTGGTTTTAATCTATTTATAGGCCACCTAATCTTATGCAAGTTTCAATTTGGCCTGTTGGTCACCGATCGCTTGACTAGTGGTCAATCATGATTGGCCTTTGGACCACTCGTGGTCAATGATCAGTTGGTTTCTGATGCTAGCTCTACCCAAAATTTAGGTATTGTCTTTCAATAGAACAATTACACACGCAATAACCATGATACACAACTGAAAGAAAAAATTCACAATCATACTAATAATTTTTATCTTGATTAAATATGATTAAAATAACAGTTACAAACACACATTTAAAACGCATCACGTAGCAGTCGTTTACGATCGGAATGCTGGATCTTCGAATTTGACATCAACGCCTGCGCCTGACAGACTTTCAGCTAGTCATGATTTTGTCGAACTGAACCATTTCGACGTTTGGCGAGATGGCAACAAACGCCAGTCTCTGAGGACCAAATCTTGCTACTTGCCAAGTAATGTGTAAACGCCCGACTCTCATCTAGGAACAATACGATTTAAAATGATTGGATTGCACAGTGCACAGCTGCCAATCAGTCGAATGCAAGAAAAAGACCCTTAGGGACCATCTCTGCTTAAAGGCTAGCGATTGAAGAGACACCCTCAAAAATCGGTGCTGCTTTTCTGTACACCTCTGGGTCTAATCCCACAAAGTACTTTGAACTTAAAAGTCGGTTTCCGAGAGGAGCATTCCTGCGAAGGGTAGCATCCTTTGCAATCAAAGATGTAGTTAGGATCATTTCTCTTGCACGCACAAGAAATTTATGTTATCTTTATTTTTGTTCCAGTTATTCCCGGTCCAGTAGTCACATCAAGCGCCACTGACAGCGAAAAAAATGTTTCCATATTCTGGCGGGACGCGGCTGGCTTGCGTAACGTATCCGGTTACAGGTTATCCGTGGAGCGAGTAGGGTTTACAGAAGCCGCCCGAAACTTCACCACTACCTCGATGAACATAACTGTTGCCGACCTCATTCCCGGAGCCCTCTACGCTGTCCGCATAGTAGCGCTTCGTGAAAGCAGCCAGTTTGGGAAAACTAGCGAGGAGACTCTCTACTTTGTGCGAACACGTAAGTGTAAATTGGCTTCAAGAGATTTGTTTGTATTTGTTTGACTTGCTGCATATCGGATTAACGTGTGGTTTTAAACGGTCGAAGTCATTCTACAGTTAAAGATATCGAGTCAGGGAGTGATTTTGAAAAAGCGGCTTGAAGCAAGTTTGGACCTTTATTCGAAGTCGATTTTTCGAAATACCTTCGACCAAAGTCGCTTGCGGTATCCACTGACTTTATTTCTTGAGTTATGAATGTGTTTTACGGTAAATTTTGTGGATCTTCTTGCTAATCACAGTTTAATTCATTTTGTTTAAATTTCTTTGTGATTTTGAACTTGTGTTTAATCGTAGTACCTCAACAGCCAAGAAATATCAGCGTCGAGAGCAGAACGGAAACCATCTTGAACATAAAATTCTTTTCGCCTGAAGCCGGAGAGTTTTCCCACTATTTCGTTTCCTTTAAACTTTCTGACAGTAAAGCTGATGAAAAGACGCTGCCAGTTTCGTCGCTTCCATCAAACTCAACGGAGACGACAGTAAGTTAGTTACTGTTCACAGCAGCTACTGCTTTTTAAGCCAAATATTGCACACTAAAGATCGCCTCAGAAACCTATACCGCTAGAAGCGGAACTAATCTTATCACATTTTTGAAAGAAAAGTGTTTGTATGCTCTGAAACTTGTCCTTGTACCAAAAGCGCCACAAATGTGAACTTGCTTGATACAGCGAAAAATTCCGCAATAGGAAAATGCCATTGGCGCGCTTGCAGCCTATATACTGTATTCACTGTTTCCTCGTGAACTCAGGTTGCTGTCGAGAATCTTCTTCCCGGTGCCCTGTACTTGATCAACGTGACCGTCATTAGCGACGCTCATTTGCCGAACCAGTCAAGTTCCAACACAAACAGCCTGCTGGCGAGAACAAGTAACTAAACGCTTGGTTTGCTGTGGAAGAAAATCTATTTGAATTTATCTTTTTTGTGACGCAAAAAAGCGGGCTACAGCTCTTTTTGTTAAAACAATGAGTTTTGCGACTTTTACCGCAAAGCGATGGGTGAAACTATAAAGAAAAGTTGTGAAAACACTATTTCAGCACGGCACGGAAATTTTTTCTGCCACAAATGGCTTTACGTCTTTTCCTCAATTTGTTGCAGCTCCCCCACCCCCTCAAAACATCAGTGGTTCATCAGTTAAAGGTACAATTTACGTGAAGTGGAACATGTCCAGTGTGATGTATCCCAATATACCTGCGCATTACATCATCGATTACTATTCCAAAGATTCAAGGTGTGTCTATATATCATGTCGCCTATCGATGTTTGCCCTCGCGCTTTGACAAAGGTAACATCGCTTCCATAACTATTTTATCGCACAAAGCCAACGAACTTGGAATGAATGAAATCTTGAATTCATTTCCAACAACACGCATTTGAAACAACGAAGTGAAGACGTATGCAGAACATGTTATTTCAGGTCCGCTAAGTCGTACGTTTAATAAAGAATGTTTTATTGCATGTGGGAACCATTCGCAGTAGCTTAAGGTCATTGAAGCTGGTGGTGCGCTGCTGTTGGTGCCATGTATTTTGTTCAACATGATGGCATCTGATTTCGTAGCAGTGCCCTGTTGACATGGAAAGCCCTGCTCGTGATTTGTCTGTGCTGTTCAACGTTTTCACAAAAGTAAACTTTACGACTCACTCTGAGCCATGGGTGTCAGAAGGGGGGCAGAGAGGGCTCGGACCCCCTGGATTTTAAAATTTGATATTTTGCTATTAACTTTTTGGTAAAAAATGTTTTCCACTTAGTTTCGGTGTTGAAATGAAATTTCACCGTTGGCCCCCCTGAATAAATCCTTTTGGCCAAAAATCCTTGCGACGCCCATGCAGTCTGATATGTTGCATTCGTTTCAGTAACGGTTCAACCAGTGTTTGCCGAATCAAAGGCCAGGAAAGACGAGAAACCACTTTGGGTGGGCTGCAACCTGGAACGGGTTACTATATTTCGATGAGAACTGTCGCCGGTAAAACTTGCTCCGGAGCGGCTAACGCCTCAGACGACGTTCAAGCAAGTTCACCAGTTGGACCCATACTTGTATTTACTCGTAAGTTACGTTGCAGCCAGGAAGTCTTTCACCAGGTCAACTCGTCTAAGTAGCTTTGTTTGTGTGACAATGTTTCGCTCTCGAGAAGCAGCAAAACTTAATCTTTTAGCTGTTTTCAAAGAGTCTATGATGACAAGAGACCATGGAATCTTTCAATATTTTTATGGTTTTTACGATGAAGACCTTTCAGCTGGCAATAGCCTGAGTTACAGTTGACTGTTCATTATTCATGGAACTTGAGTTGCGTATGAATTTTTCCCACAAAAGTTCCTTTTTCACTTATGAGACGGTAAACTGGTGGTCAGCAATAAATGACGTCACGTTATTTGACAAAACGTTTGTCCCATTTTTCACTTTCTTTTCGCCTTCTGATGACAGTCATAAATGGCGTTGCACAACTTGTAACTGCTTCTCAATCTCAGACCGTGACTTCTAGGTATGTCTGCGTGCGACAGACATGATTAGCTCTTGAGCACTAAAATAAACAATAGATTCTGAAAATGCGTCCGTTTTTTAATTCTGCAGTTGTTGTTTCAGAACCCAACTATCCGACCAACGCATACTGGAAGCAAATTACGCTGAGTCGTGTGAGGATAGGTTGGGAAGAGCCATCTTCGAATGCCGAGAAGTTCGACTATTACGTAATAGACGGCGAACGTTTGATGGATTCAAAATCGTCGGGAGATTTTTCGACAGAAATATTTTCCAAAGAAATTCCGAAGGGTTCGTGTTTGCTCATAACAAGCGTCGTTTGCTGCATGTGGTGGCAAAGGAGGAGTTGGAGTTTCGCAGTTTGCTGTTGTTTATCGCTGAAAAACCTGACCACTCGCTTGCAATTGAACCTATAGGCAGGGCTTCCATCGATCTTGAACCAAAAATAAGGACGATTGGAAAAAATACGATTTTTCTACCGAAAAAGAATCGAACTTTTTTTCAGAAAAAAA
>JGI24159J19872_10013348_pt1 | contig 10680 bp, 5 predicted proteins | sample Ectturendosymbi4_FD_19872 | JGI IMG/M metagenome (IMG submission 19872)
CACACACACACACCCAAATGTAACGAATCAGCCAAAATACGGGCAAATCATTAATTGTGTCTTAACAATACTGGTTGTCTCTGTTTTCCCTGTGCTGCTTACGAATTGCGACAAAGCTCAGATCTGGCGCTGTTGACAAAATGGCCGCTATTTCTTCAAAACACATTTGGCAACCCTGCATATGTTAACCAAGCGAACTTAAACGGGAAATCAAAAAACATACTGGGGAGGCCAATCGGGGGGCAAGCAAAAATCTGGGTCGGCTATGGCCCACCCACTCCCTCCCCTTGCAATCGCTACTGGCCATTAGATGCTCAAACACAAATAACCTTTTGAATAGCAAAACGATATACACAACTAAACGATATATACATTCTTGAAGCGAGCAAATTCATGTACGAGTATACTAACTCTCAGCCACCTTCTATGTTTGACAATTATTTTAAACTCATTCCAGATGTTCATTCATATAATACAAGACAAATCAAAACCCGACAATTTGCTTTACCAAAAGCACGTTCAAACTCAGGTGCTAAAATGATAAAATATGGTGCAATAGAAGTCTGGTCAAGAATTCCTTCAGAAATTAAAAATATAACGTGTTTGGCACTTTTTTCAGCAGAGTATAAGAAATATGTATTACACGGCTACTAGAAACATACTTTGTGTTCTTATTGATTGGTGTGCATACAAGTGGTTTGATTGAATTACGCAACATCGTTACAGTGGAAACTGTCATATTATGAAGTATCTCCGTTAAATATTACATTGTTTGGTTTTTTGTTGTGTTCACAAAAATTGGTCACATCAAACCAGTGTATGAAGTAGTGGGGTGCCTTAGTCTGTAGATGCAAACCAACAGGATTTCCGTTGCTGCCCATGCATGCATTGACAGCAAGTTCGTTTCCGCAAGGCACGATTGCGCGACAGGTTCTCAACCTCCTAAATATCGTGACACCATTGCCGTGGTGCAGCGGTCTATAGCTTTTGGCACATGTTCTCTCTGAATGTGTCTCTTTAGACCAGAACTTCTCTCTAGAATGTGTGAAAACAGTAAATGCTATATTTGATAACTTTAAAACATTTTCTTCTTGTGGCTTGGCCTTCGCCTGCAATGCATTTTACTTCAATAAACTGTATAATCGCATGACACATATTACATTTTATACCCAACGCAAAATACTTTTACTAACTATCATGGACTGTTCCCTTTACAATAGAGCAGCATCGTCCTTGGAAGGTCTGCAGCCTAAATGACCCCTGGTCCTTCCCATCCTCCCACTCCCTCATGCTTTTTATAAATCAATGTACTGGGAAGTCATCGCAGTACTACATTATAATAAAAAAGCTTGTTTTTCATCAAAGTAAATGTGTTAGCGCCATCAAGCGTAAACTCTCTACTACCACCATGCATATATCCTCGTCTTCTGACATGTATTTGTGTGTTCCTTCTTACTGCGATGCATGTTTCACGTCTATCGCCTTGTGTGTTAGAGTGAAGACGTTACACAATACAATACAGTTTCTAACTACTCACCCGTTTCACAGCGCTTGCCAGTGGTATAGCTTGGACATAAGCATTTGAATGTTTGGCTTTGAGTTTGAACGCATCTTCCGTTGTTGCGGCAAGGGTTGTTGACACAAGGGTTGTAATCTGAGTGAATTGTAAGAAAACTACTCATTGCAGTGATGTACCACTGTGATTTTGCCGAACAAAAACATTTACGTGAAAAAGAGCTTAAGATACGTGCACTTTTATTGCATGTTGTTCTGTAACCTAGACTCTACGGTTGAATCCTGCAGGTTATACCTTTACAAGGTGTAAACAGTTTTTTCATAATGATTCAGGAAGTTTCTGTGCTGCAGTTATGTCCGTTGATTGAAAGTGCGCTCAATTTCTAGCGCTGCAGTTTTATAAATGTTGGCCGTTACCGCCTAAAGAGAGACTTTTGCTGATAAACCTTCACATAAACTTGACATCAAACCTTGCGGAATGGAAACATGGTAGGCCATGTAATTATTTTTAAACGAAAAGTTGTGTGCACGTGAATTGCACTAAAATAGATTCAGAAAGGCCCTTAGTAACAGCAGGGATAAGTCAGATTTAGATTTATAAAGCAAGAAACAGCTCAGAAATAGTGTTGCCAACTGGTATATATATATACCAAATTTGAAAAATTTGGTATATTTTCAAAGTGCTTGGTATATAAATTTTTGATCTGGTATATAGGAAAGATTTGGTATATATTTGGTATATTTTTGTCAGAGGGTTAAGCTGAAATTTTTAACCAGTTTATTTGGTTTATTATAGAGCGAAAACACACAAACCGATAGTAGTGTTGAAGCCATATGAAAAAATTTAGTGATTTTGGTTGACATGGGTGCAAACATGCACCTTGGGTAAGCGGAAAGCGAGTTTGGAAGAGAGCTGAGATGTTCTGAAAAAAACTGAACTTAGCTCTAGGTATGCGCTTTTAGTCAGAAATTGCATTCGAACGTGGGAAAGCTGCGTACGAGAGTGGCATATGATTTAGCAAAGAGTGACTAATAGAGCTGGCGTGGCTTGCAAAAGCAGTATTCAGCTGGTGCTGTGTATCCCTTGAAGAAAATTGCCAGTTATTATAGAACATAATAATAGTCTGGACCAAAAAAGAAATTGAAATGTACTGGGTTGGATTGGAAGGATGCATTTTCTACTGGTTAATAAATCTGTCAATGCTAAAGTTAAGATAGTAGAAATTTAGCTTGCAGCATCTCTATGATGGCACTTCTCAAAGCAATTAACTCATCTATGTGAAACAATAAAAGGACATTGAAAAAATAGCATTAAATTATACGTTTTTGTTACAGATAAAAATTTGGTATATATTCGGTATATTTTCAGACTAGGTTTGGTATATATGTTGTAAGAAGAGTTGGCAACACTGCTCAGAAACATAAACTGGTTTTGGCGTTTCATAAATTTCTGGTCGGAGCCGCGACGTTGAACTAACACAGACACAAGCGTTTTGAAAACCTTTTGCAAATCACTGTTTTACTCTACCTGCTTCACAAATTGCAAACCCCCACTGATGACATAGCACGTCGTTCCATCCTATGGCATTTTTCTCTCGGTTGATTAAAAGCGTTCCGCATCTTGCATTTCTTCCACCGTTGGGTTCCCCACGCATCCAGCCATTGTATCCACTGCCCACTCTTTTATTATTTCTCCAAATAAAATGTCCAGCCGATAAAAAAGATACTCCGGTTCGCTTCATGCCAATGTAGAAGTTCAGATAACGTGCGTTTGGAAGAATGTTTCGAACTTTTTTTATCAAAAAATCTTGCTCATTTTTGTTCCTGATAATTGCTAATCGTCCACCGCAAGGTCTCGTTGATCCCCGATTAGTGTGCCATTTCTGTATAATGCGAAATCTACTCTCAGGAAGAGCTGCAAAAAAGAAAAAAGATCAAAAACGTGTGAGGTGCTGACACTTATACCGTACACAAATTTAACCAGGCGGTACCAGAGGCTCTTGACGACGCCATCTGCAGAAAATACGCCACACTAAACAACACGTACGCTACCTTTTTGAGATCGGATTTGATGGCGTTTTATGACTACGGCGGTCTTTCAGCGCCAGATCCGAGTGTTTATAAGACTGGATCATTTGGCTCGTTTTTTTGCGATCTCTTAGTACCCGCAGCTCTCAGATGTTAACCAACAAGCAAGCGTTTAAATACGAATAAACCGCTCAACCATGAGCGTCGCAATTATTTTTTCCAGGGGTGGCCACGAGGGGATTTTTCCAAAATTTTTCTAGGAGAGGGGGCAAAAGTGGTGAAATTTGGTTTTTCCTACTTGAAACTACGAAAACAACCTTTTTTGCTGAAATTTTCTAGGCAAGGCTTCCCTGCCCCCATCCCGACGCCCATGAGCTCAACAACATCATGATAAGCCAGTGTGATCTAACTACTGTGGCCCGCGGGCACATGTGGCCAGCGGATTGAATTCTTATGGCCCGCGAGCTTTCTCAGTATTGTTTGTTGTGTGTATGCTGCGGTAAGTAATTTTAGTTGGAACAAGCATAACGTCTTTTGATAAAAATTTACCAGATTAACAGCGTTAGACTAACAGTGGCTCTTAACCTTTTTTACATATCTTACCTTTCTATCAAATAAAACTACCAGATTACCCCAATACACTCAGTGGTGCTCTTTTGTTGTTTGTTACTCTAATTTTCGCTATTGGTGCATGCGATGGCTTTTGTGGTGCTTCTGCTTGTTGGGTGAGTCATATGAAACAATAAACCATTACCATTTATTGAAAATAGGAAATTAACAAACTCTTACAGGTTAGAATGATTTACAAAAATTTACATTGGCTGTAATTTATGATTCAGTAAATTTATCCCCTTGAAATTTATCACCGGGAATGGTGATTTGGCAACGTCCACTGATTATGCGGACTGAATTTTTCAGCAGTTATCACTGTTGTTGAAAATTAAGAAATTATTGTGAAACAAGAAACATAGCGATTGTACGCATAAGATAAAGCATTTGGTATTTGGCAAAGTATTTGGTTTTTGCTTGGTATTTGGCAAAGTATTATTGTGAAACAAGAAACATAGCGATTGTACGCATAAGATAAAGCATTTGGTATTTGGCAAAGTATTTGGTTTTTGCTCAACAGCAAAAACTGTTGAGCAAAATCCAAATACTTTGAACGAGTAGGAAAAAACAAAGATAATGTGCACTCGTTGCCTCGTTTAGTGAAAGTGAAAAATTCTTCAACGAAAATATTTTAACACAGGCGACATACTTTTCAGTGAGTATAAGGAAAATTACTGATTTGCGATTAGGGTGCTAGGGAATGTCACAAATTATGCCCGATGTCTAGTAGTACACTTTGTACAACCCAAAGTAACGCAGATGCTTCGAAATATTTCACGTTGTATTTGAATAAGATACGCTCCCCCTATTGCTACTGGAAAATCAGCTTGGTACGGTAGCTCGCTACTGCCCAGCTCTGGTTATTAAGAACCAAATTTCAAGTACAAAATTTTCAAGTCTATGACAACTTGAGAGAGGAAAATATAATGTACCATCAGCTACAGAAAACTTGTAGGGAGGAAATTCGTCGCATGCATGTTTTTCGGGCAAAAGTATGGAAATTTGGGCAAAATATCCTTTGCACCTCGAAGAATTGCTTGCTCCTACACCTACGAACTAATGACTCTGGGATATTGCAGCAGCATCTTGCCACCTGGCACACATCGCAAAAGGTGAAAAAATTAATGGTAAAGAAGAAAACCGCTATTTGATTGGCCCGGAAATTCTCTGGGCCATAAGCAAAAGTCAACTTCGTACTGTAGACTGTACGACAATGGGAAAACCCATTCATGAGCTGATTCAAGTGTGGTGTTTATAGGGGATCCGAAAATTATCAGTGACTGTTCAAACAACGGCTTTAAGCCAAACCGCGTTAAAAGGCTGCTTAAAGTAGCGGAGGTCATATTTGTCACTAATGTGCCTGCATGTGAATTTTTATAAACAACTGCCAGAAAAAATAAAAATGATTCATTGTTGAGCTTATATTCGTTGCTTGTTTCAATTACAGTTATTTGCATAAGGGTGTAATAATCCTAGAAGTGTAGTTACATCAACTTCAGAATTATTGTTGGTTTGACATGTCACAGCAGCTTCTCTTACAGTAGCATCGAAAGTTGTCAGACAACATATCACTTCTCATTCTAACACAATCATTGTCACCGAAAATAGTTGAATGCTTAAGCTTGAGAATGTGGTCGTTGTTGACTTACATTATCAAAACATTACGATAATGCCGTCTGAAGAAAACGGCGGAAATTAGATGTCCATACACGCTCATACACATGCACGCGCACAGCAAGTCATTTATAGGTATCACTGAACAAACACCTAAATATTTCACGTGGATAAAATACACGCTACCATTTTTAAATACACACCAGAAACGCACACACAACAACAAGGTGTTGTTAGATACTTTTATGGTTCCGCATAATAACTTGACTAGTTTATGAAATGCACCAGCTTCAACGATGCTGAGGACGAGGTGCGATTCTCGGTTATGAATAAATGGTCAATTTAAAAACGTCTGAACAGCAAGTTGCGCCATGGTGAAAACAATGTTTGCACAGGGCAAGCCTCGAGTAGGAAGAGCGCCGTTTTCAGAGCCCGACATAACATTTTCAAACATTTTGCAAATCACTGGAAATGCTGTTTGATTTGCGCTCTAGTCTTGGCTGCAGTACTTTTGCTTTCGATAGTTTTTGTAACAATACAACTTCTTTCCTACGCTAGCCGTCAAGGTCTACTGGCTCTGCAACTGGTTGGCTGACAATCAGTAAAGGTCGGATAGGGTTATATGCCTAACCTCTAGCCTGGGACATGGAATTGGTGCAAAAGCGTAAGTTGTTTTCCAATGGAAAATTCGGTTTTCGTTGTCCAGTAAACGATTTCCGTTTTTTTTCATTGGTTCCGTGACAAGTTGAATGAAAATAGCAAGATCAACAACAACTACAACGTGTTTCGAAAGAATGAAATGGCAGGTAGGTTGCAAATGGTTGCACAATTTGGGCAGGTCTGCGAACCCCACGAGCATGAGCACTGGCGTAACTAGAGCTTTGATACAGGGGGGCGCAATTTAGCTTAGGGGGTCCCAGTGGCCACCGTAGGGGAGCCACAAGCCAACACTCAGAAAAAAGTTTAGAAATGATAGTGAATCCGGATGTCGTGGATGTCTATACCAGTGCTTCTTAACAGGGTGAATGGTTCACCCCAGCTGGGTGTATGAAATTTTTGTAATGGTGAATGAAAGAAGAGGGGTGAATGAAGGATGAATGAAATTTCTGTTCCTAAGTTTTTGTATTCTCAGATAGCTTGTATTTGTCTTGTTTTTTTACCCAAAACATATAAACAATTGTGAATATCATGGTGAACTTCAAGCGTTCTAGCGTACGACTTAACAGGCCCGTAACCAGCTTGAGACATCAGGGTGGAAAGAGTTTTGTGAGAGGGGGATACATTTTTAAAAATATGTCCAACACATTTTCCAGGGGGGCGAAAAAATTCTAGGGAGGCTTCTCCCTTCCTGCGCCCCCTGGTTACGGACTGAGCCTGTAATCAAATCGTATTTGAAGGCAGTAGCCAGTTTGCTTCATGGCGGAAAGCATGCTGTAGATAAAGTAGAGCAAATAGCGTTGTCTAACAAAACACTCGATGTACTATCATTATTGTCACACCGGCCATACGTCCACAAAAGGGTGAATGGGAATGCAGCAATCTACGGCAGGAGTGAACGAAACCAAAAAAGGTTAAGAAGCACTGGTCTATACTACCGTAGCTAAAAAAACGAAAACACTCGGAAAAACGCAAAAAAAAACAAAAAAAAACAACCCACTGAAAACTGAAATAATACTAAATATCAAAATGTCAGCTAAAGGGGCCCACTTTTTCCATTTAGCATGGCAAGGGGGATGGCTCAAACCCCTGCTCTCCGTCGGTTACGGCACTGTATATGAGTTTCAATCACTCAGCTGCAAAACCATAGTAACTTTTATATTTTTATACAGTATAAGTTGTTAAAATGTATGTGTGGGGAACAACTGACCATAATGAAACAAGTTAATTCTTAGCAAGCACAAAGCTGCTTCAAGATTGATACCTGCGCATACAGGCGGATCATCGGACCATTTTCCATTGTCGAGACAGCTGATGTTTGCCGATCCATACAGTTGATAGCCATCGTCACAGGAAAACTGAATGGTTTCACCAACGTTGTTTGAGAAACTTGTCGGATGAGTAGCGGCATTTTTAGGAATAGGTAAATGTGAGCATATTTCGTGACCTAATAAAATAGTTATCATGAGTTTTGCATACAAAACAATTTTCCCAGCCATGCAAACAAGCTAACTGTACTTTTGAAAAATTTAATTCACACAACTGAATTTTTGATACTCCAACAAAGATAAAGCAATATATCTTGTTTAAAATATGAGGTTAGTCAGTCAGTGATTTGTGAGACAATTAATTAAAATTTTCAAAAATGACCACTAACTCTATTTATTATTATCAAATGAAGACAAACAAATATTGCTTTGAGCAAATGCAGTTTGTACCTGAACGTAGAGCGTTGTTTTTGTTTGTTAGAGAATATTGATTGGATATATTCAACGGCGGTTTTGATTGCGCGTCTATTTTGATAGCTTGTACAGCATGTAGCATAGCACAACATTTGGCGTTGGCGTAAAGCATGGATTTTGAAACATTAAAACCAAACTTGTTTGAAATAAATTTTATTTCGTCAAAGAAGCCAATGTCAGTGATATTTTTGAAAATGTCAATTGTTTTTCTTGCTAATGAAACACTGAACAACATCCGTCAAATAACAATTGTAAATGAATCTTCGCGCCGTTTTAAAATCTTTTTTCTGTCGTAAAAGTGGTGCTGAAATTTTAAACGAACTTAGCAGATAAGATTGTACTTAATGTGTAACAACTTTGGGAGGAAGCAGTTAATTCAGAATTTTTTTAGTAATTCAGCGTTTCCTCACGAAGAAACTGCATAAACACTTGGCTTATGTTGTTGAGGTACCAAACACTTTTTAATAAGCTGCTTTTTCACAACCCGTGCCGAAGAGAATTTCCGTGTCGCAAAATCTTATGTAGATATCAAGACGAAACCATCAAAAACACTTGGACTGGATGTTGCTTGAGGCAGAGAACTGTCGAACTGACTAATGTTCAATTGACCAGTGTGTTTCCGCCAAACAAGAAACAGTTGCGGAGAATTTCTTAAATTAATCACAAAACTAACGCATACTTCTGCAAGTAGGCGGTGGGTGAGACCAGTCTCCATTTTCTAAGCAGGTTGAAGTACTGTGACCTACAATTTGCCATCCTTTGTTGCATGAATACCTCACTTCATCGTAGACATACCACTGGCTATATTGAGGGGAGAAGGTGTAGGATCTTGATTGCTGGATGGGAGAACAAGTCACACCTGACGAATACATGCAACAAATTGATATTGCATTTTTGTGATTTTTTTGAATACATTTTACTTCATGGTGCATAATGTTTACTTCATGGTGCAAATGTATGTCATTTTTTAATTAAGTTGTTAAAAGACTTAGAAAGCTTTTATTAACTTTATTCTTCAGTAGCTAATTCTTTCGAAGAGTTTTTTCAAGCAGTTCTATCTCAATCTGCATTAAGTTTTGTAGTTTTTGAGTAAGGTTGGGTATATGACCAGGTTTGGCGATCGTCACTTCATGCGTGACGAACACATGCTGATGCCCGGCAGGTGTCGATGGACATGTTTGGCGAAACCGAACTTTGTCAGGTGACCAGCGCCATTTTTGGTGAAACCAAGTTTTGTAATTGCGATTCGCAAGGGAGTTCGTTGAGGAAACAAGTGACACGAAAGGATGAGGGACTTTGAATTTTAAAGCCCTTGCTCATTCCACGGATTGAAGGTTACATACGTACCGTTCCGTGCCAATCAGGGACGGATTTTGGGAGCGCGGGGCGGCCATCTTAGTTTTTTGGGCCCCACGCAGGTGTGACCTATTTGGTCATTTGTCTTAAAAGCTGGAAAGTATGCCCCTCTTAGATGTAGTGCCCCCTTAAAAATTTATCTTTTGTGGTGCCAACTTTAATTCTACGATTGCCCTAGATCTTCAACAGAAATTACAGCTTTTCCTACATTCTTCTCAACAACAAATGGCAACGTGATATTTTCTTGGAATTTATAGCTCTTTCGAGAAGTTCAGCAGTTCTCTTCGTCAAATTTTCGTGATTTCTATCGATTTTGGTAGGTTTCCTTTTCGATTATATACATTTTTGTGTGGGACCGTGTTGCCTCCAACGAAAATATCGTCTAGTTGTCGATGTCATTAGCTGTATTACGTAAACTCCTTTGTTATAGCAACAGTGACGTGCAGAGGTCTGGTGATGCCCGGAGCGATTGCTTGATTGCATGCCCTGTACCACATTCTGGTATTGAGCAGTGACGTATGTTGCTCATTGTTACTAGAAGAACACACCCAACCCAACAACAGGACAGCTCGCAACTGCAAAAACACCAAGCTGCGCGAATGTCTCGTCGAATAGCAGTCGATCAGAGAAGGTATGCGGCTGGGATGGTGGACACGCAGGTTAACAGTTTGAGACTCGGTAAGCTACACAAGAATTGAGAATGCTCATAAAATACGCAAGAAAACTTTCGTTATTTATCATGTGGCTGATTGCCCGTTTATATTTCATTAGCACTGGAATTATTTTCAAAACAAAATAACATTTTCAGACAAAGTAAAAATTATAAATAGGGGACGATTGCACACTGTCCTAAGCAGGGCTGTGGAGTTGGAGTCAGAGTCGAGGGGTCGGAAGGATTTTCAACCTGAGGAGTCGGAGTCGGAGTCGCAGAAAATTTTAACGACTCCGACTCCGGGCAGACCTTTTGCTCACCAACTGTGACTGTTTGTGCCACAAACATGCGTAAGCATCACACTTGGCAATTTAAGCAGCTTGACGCTTCAACAAGAGATGATCATGGCCATTCAGAAAGGCTGCAGCGCACTAACTTGCATACCTTCACTCAGGGGCCATTCCAGATCAGCAGCGTCCCTTGGGCTCATCACGCAACCTACACTTT
>JGI24159J19872_10013353_pt1 | contig 10679 bp, 6 predicted proteins | sample Ectturendosymbi4_FD_19872 | JGI IMG/M metagenome (IMG submission 19872)
TAAATATGTAATGTCAAAGTGTTGGTGTCTGTTTGAAGGAATGCGTGACTTCAGGACTAGCACACGTACAAAGGTTTTCAGGTTTAACCAGAAATTTATAATTGTTTTAGAGTGGAGTGCAAAGTTTAAGTGCCGCCCAGTGGGTAAAATTCGGTGGTAATGGGTATGGTACACCAATCCAGCTTCATACAAGTCACCCGCAAGGCAAAAGCCCTTCTCAAATGGCCGCTGCTGCTTCACACAAGTAAGTCGTTGCTAGATGGGCGTGCCTAGACAGGCTTCATGGAACGTTATCCGCACTGTGATTGGCTGAAAACCTCTTATTCAGCGAATAAGGTTACATTTTGTAAATATGCGCCCCGTTCCCCCCCACACTGACTACGCGTCTGGTGGCAATCGTATTCAGATTGCAGGCTACAGACCAGTGCAGGAATTCGTGATTGAACGAAGTTCATGTGCACAGTAATTCGGTAATTCAAATTAACCAACACAATTGTCAACAATCATGACAATTCAGTTTACATAGGAAATCTGTATACTGTGTCTACAGATAATCCAGAGATAATGTTCATTTTGCTCATTTATTTCATGGATTTATGCTGCGGGGAAACATTTCCAACAGAAATGTAACCACGAAAGTTGCACAACTACATTACTTTTTATCACAAAATGTTGGGGGAGCCAAAGATATTATGTCCAAAAGTTGGGGGGACATGTTTCCCCCACAAACTCGGTCCCTGGCCGATGTACAGTTCGCAGTAATGTACATCGGAGTAACAGAGAGTAGACAACGGACTAGAGCTACTGTTCAGCCCTTGTGGGAATAAAGTAAAAACAGTGTGAAACCGAACTCATTATTCTTTCGTCAAGCCAGATGAAGCAAAATTTTTTGTGAAGCGAAATAATAGCAGCGAAGGTGTGGACAGGAATGAGCAATGTAGTTCAAATCTAATTCAACTGCCGAAGATAGAAAATGAGACGACGCATATTTGAGATACGGGTTGTTTATGCCAAATTCTGAATGTAGCAGCTACATTCAAGAAATGCAATAACCGAGTCGTTAAGTTTCTTGCTTTTTTTACATCTGCAATAACTGTTGTTGCAGGCATCTGCATCGCCTTGAACTACTTAGACAAGCACAAGATAGTAGATGGCAATTCGGGGCATTAAACTAACAGGAAAGCAACCAGCAGCAATAGAGCTCCCTCACTGAGTTCACTCTACTACTACTAGGTTGCACTACCATTATTTAGGGATAAGTGAATTACGATAATTCGCTTGTGGTGACTATCACAGTGACTTGTTACTCATGAATCGTACCATCTACCGATGACCATTTATTTGCATGTGGCATCATCTTCAGGTCGCCACAATATTTGTTAGTGTCTAATAACGAAAAATTTGTTTTGCTTACCAAGTAATTCGTGTTTTTCAACTTTTTGTTAATGAGTTTCTATGACAAACGGGAAAGTACAGTATATCAGGGGTTCCACGATGACAAAAAAGTTGAAGATCACTGTTCTACTGTCCTAGCCTGACCTTATCTATGTAGTTGAGGTATCGCTCAAAATCACTTAAATTGAACACAACAGCAAACTTTCGCTGAAGCAGAATGAATTTATTGATGTATTTACAATGGTACATCAGACTAGTGAGAGGAAGGGTGCGCATGTTGAGGTTGAAGTTGTTGGGCATTTGCCTGTGTCTGATACAAGCATACGGCCCAAACTCAAGTGCACTGTACCCGGAATTCGTGGAAGAAGCCAGTGATGCCCTGCGAAGGGTTAAACTAACGAATCCACCATCCTTTTGGGAGACTTCAATGCTCATGTTGGGCACGATGCCGGGATATGAAAGGTGTGATTGGCCGACATGGTGACGTTGACGTTAATGATAACGGAAGACTCCTACTGCAAATGTGCAAACAGGTGTTTTAAAGTTTAACGAAGATTGAAAAGCTCGGAATATTTTCTTTCCGCTAATAAGAATGTAAATCTTGCGCGGTGATGGTAACACGGATGGTGGTGCAGTGCAACATGGTACGTGCTGTTGTCCATCTTGCTTTGAAACACGTCACTTCCCAAAGCTACAAATAGTTCGCGTTTTATTGTGAAGATGCTGATGCTTCGACCAAACTTACACTAACACTGAAATTTCCTACAAAAGATTTGTACAAACCTTAACGGATGCAAACGCCGGGACGGACGGAAAGCTTGAAAACAAACCATTCAACAAGAAAGCAGCACAGGACAGGGAAGCCATCCAATGAAAAACTGCCACGTAAACTACGTAGAAACGTTGAATCTCGCAACCAACAATCTCGACTTATGACCTCACAATGATAGGTTTGTCAATGCACAAGGTCGCTTTGCTTCAGTGTCGACGTCACAAAGTTGCGAAACAGCAGTTCTGTCCATAATTGAACAAATGAAACCTCAGAAAGAAACCAGGAACAGGAGACGTGGCAGTTGTCCATCAGCCACAGCTTCAACAGTGCAGAGAAAAACCATTCAGAAGTGACAGCTGGCGTTTCAACCAACCTCGAACAGCTATTTTCTTTTGCGCAACTACAAAGATATTTTGATGAAGTTTACAACTAAAAATCGAAGGTGTTTTTCAAAAATCGTATCTTGTTGGTTAACATGTTCAGTCATTCGTACTATGATATTTGAGCTACGTAAGCTTCTAAATACTTTCTGCAATAAAAATACTTTGATAAAAATAGTTAAGGCAATCGATGTTTCGTCACGAAACGAATCTTCCACAAACAACGCTTTGGATCAACACGAAAATTGTGTCACATAACTTGAAGTTTTGTTCCACGTATGATTAGCGAATACAACCATGGTGAGGCAGTGCATACACAGGAAGTCACAACTGCTTCTATCTTTCTCCAAATTTCTAAGTAACGTGAGTCAAATGTTCATAGTTTCAAATGAAAAATGAACGTACATATTGTTTGGTTGACCTGAACATTCAGAAATAGTTTCATATCATACAATGCGCTTGCACAAGAAAGGATAGATCAATAATAAAAAAAAACAAAAGCTGGATCAAATTTGATGTGACACAGCGTTCTGTATTTTGCTACAGACACTTCATTCAAGTGACGTCATGATCTTCCATCCATCGCAAACGACGAAGGAGCAGGTACATGCCCGCGATGATAAGAAAAATTGATACTAATGCACCAGATTTGCTGGGGTGATGCTGGGCAAAGCTGAGGGGTCAGACTTGAGGGGGGCCGCCGATAAAGAACATGAAACGTCCAAAGATATCGTTTCACGGCCAGCAGCATTGTGTGAGGCTCCTTTGGTGTCGGACGCTTTTCCTGATCCTCCCAACAACAAATCGCTCGAGCTCTCGTCCATCTCCATCTGAGCTTTTTTCTGCTCCATCCTCCTCCGAGCTTCGGCCAACCTCTTTTTCGCCGCCGCGCGACGCTTTCTTTCCTCCTCGCTTTGCGTTGCTTTGATACCATTGTGACGTTTGTGCTGTAGAAAGACCAATAGCTTTAATATTTTCTAAATTACTGAACATGGCATAATCACCATCCCCCATCAAATTTCATTGTAATACAATTTGAACAGTGAAGTTCAGACTCTAATTTTCCAAACTTTCAACATAAATTTATCAGAATTTTGACTTTTCGGTCCGCCTCCCTTCGAGGAAGGCCAAACAATAGTTTGTAGATCTTTACGCACTCATAAGCGGTCAACGTGTAACATGGAAACAGCTAGATGATACAGAGTGGCAAGTTCCCACTGCAGTGTGAATAGTAGGGTGTTCAAGGGTAACACGAAAAATTCAACCAATGGGCGTCGGAAGGTGGAGGCAGGGGCCCTGGATTTAAATTTTTATATTTTCCTATTATATATTCAGTAAAAAAGGTTGCTCTACAAATTCACCATTGTTGGCCCTCCCATGGAAAAATTCGTTTTGGCCACAGGCCACCCCTCTAAAAATTCGTTTTGGCCACAAGCCACCCCTAGAAAAATCACTTTGCTCTCACTGGAAAAAATTCTTTCCGACGCCCATGATCCCAACCCTTGCCGATATCGAGTTACAAGGAGGTATTCTTTTCCTCCAAAAACCTGACCAAGTTTCATGCAATCCACCGACACTCACAACCTAGCGGCAAAAAGCATTTACCAGGGTGATAAGTTACCGTTTTCACCAATTTTAAGTGTCTTGCAAAGACTTTCCAAGCTCCTGGCGCCCCAGAACTGGAGTCAGGCAAACTGTCTCGGAAGATCAGGTCTTACACCATTCAGTGCGTTTCGCCCCACCCAGCGCCAACACTAGTTCGGGGGGGTTGTCAGAGTTTTGATCGGGTATGCTCGAGAAGCAGCTCTTCAATTGTTGACGTCATTCATCTGATAATAACCTGGAGAAGGTTCTCTCTAGCAGATGCGTTACCCAGTCATCGATATATTCTCTCGGTTCTAAACGGACTTCTGCAAACTCTGGACGATCCGGATGTTATTGATCTACTGCAACCTGCTCGTGCAGCTGGGACTTCCCCTGGAAGGTAACGCTGATGGCACACTTCATTGCGCAGGGCAGATCGCACGCGCAATATTTCACAACGTGGCTGTTCAGGAAGCACTTCCAACAGGACCCTCGTACCAGCGATTGATAAAAGCAGTCCAAAACATCCAGTTAATTTATAATGAGAGTTTACATAAGCCACTGGTACAGCGTTGATTCAGCCACACATGCTTTACCTTAAGGCACACAGGCGTCTCTCAACGATCTAGATTTTGTGAAGGTCTTAACCATAGGTGCAGGAGCAGGCAAATTTAAGGGTGCGAAGGGTTTTTGCCAAAATTTCCACAAACTTGCCCGAAAAGTACTCCAAAGAAAATGACCTCAAAAAAAACGACTGGATTTCTTTTCATGTTGGGCGCATTTTTCAAACCAAAGCACTTCAAGCACTATTTTTGCCCAAATTTCTCCTCCTAACTTGTCCAAATACAACTAAATAAAAACATGACCTCCAAAAAAACGTCTGCACTTTCATTTTGGGTGCCATTTTTGTAAAATAAAGACACATACTGCGATTTTGCGAAGGTATTAACACATTTTGCTCAAATTTCCACAGCCCGGATTTTCACCAAATCAAAAGTTTTGGGGGTGCGCTTTCACCCCCTGCACCCCCCACCTCCTACACCAGTGGTCTAAACTATGCCCGCCGATGAAGAAGTACCAGGGTTCCCAAGCGGTGTTGAAAGTATTGAAAAAGTATTGAAGTTGGCCAAAATGCCCCTTAGGTATTGAAAAAGTATGGAGAAATTCAAAATGGAAAACATACGAGCAGTGTCTGAATAACAGAAGTTCTGATTACACTGATAAATTTTTACTGAGTGAACTTGCAAGCAACCATGCGTAACAAACTGATATTTAGTGCACCAAATAATGATTTAGTGGGTTTGCCATAATCTTGGTGTGTAGCAGAAAAACGCACTCAATTTTTCAACTTTTTCAAATTTACTAGCTTGTTGCTTCATGCTCCATTGTACAAAGATTGGATTGTAAGGGACGTTGCTAACAGCAGCATTCCTCTATATAAAATATGTATAATTCTTCAAAGAACATCAACTTGAAAAATAATGAAAGTATTACTTCAGCAGCTACCCCAAGCTGCATTTGCTCAAGATCATGACTGTGATGTCATCTTAACCATTTTGATAATTTTTAGATCTTGGTCCCAACATCTAAGTTTTTTTCAAGAAGAAGTTATGCAAACACTAGACAACTGCATGCAATAAAGTTGAAGCGCTGGGACATCAACAAAAACCTGCAGGTTGTCTCGTCGGGCACCCTCGACAGTTTCATAATTTTCTATCATGGTTTAAAGTCAAAGGCCGAATTATTGGATAGTTAATCAGATTACATTTTTAAAGGGGCTATGGTACGCTAGATCATATCAACACAAAAGTTCTGAGTTGCAACCGGTATCTGTCGTGGTTTGCCCAGTTCCGCTAGGAGCTAAACATGAGAAAGTCTGCACCCAGTTGAAATGAAACTTTGCCCTGGTTTCCATAACTCTTTCGCATCCAATCAGACAATTGTTTACTCAAATTGCTCTGGAAGCTAAATGCGGACTTATCAGGTAGGCTAATCGGAGAGCCGCATTATGACGCTTAAACGCAACAATGGCGCTACCTGAATTTTGTTAGGAACAACTTTTACATCTTATTTCCTGCGAAAGGTGTCATGGGTTGTAGAGAAATCATTTCTAGCCGTCTCTATTTTTGTTTAAAAGGAACTTGTTCACTCACTGGCCGAGCACTTTTAAACATCGATAATAAACTAAATAACTTAATTGTTAAAATCTCCCAAAAAGCAGCGCCGGCCGCACAAAATGCCCGCGGGCCGTGTCTTTGAGACCGCCGTTGTAGATGTGTAGAGTGCTACAGTGTTCTGTTGCCATTCTGCTGAGTGTCATTCAAGTTTTTTGGTATCTCATGTTGGTCTGTAGACAAAGCAAACCAATTTTATCTGCATTAGGTTCGTTTAGATTGATGCAGTAAGTCTTCAGCCACTGATTCTTCATAGCTTGTTCTATGCAGGTTATCACTGTTTTGCTGAAGGCAAAAGCAATTAATTATATTTGCGCAGTGTTGTGCAATGTGTAAAATTAAGTTTCATGATGAAGAATTTCAAAAATAAAGCATGGTATTGAACTTCTTTAATTTAGTCTTGAAAAGGTATTGAAAAAGTATGGAAACTAATTTTTGAAAATGCGTGGGAACCCTGAAGTACGTCAATCAGGCATTAGGGCCTACTTCAGACACCTGTGGTACTTGAAGACTTTGTAGACTTCACACTGTTTTACTTAACAGCAATCACTGATAGCGATAAGAGGAATACGGTTCACTATGTGGCAAATAATCANGGNCCAGAAGATCCGCCACACCAGGATGTGCTGCTTCTCGATACTGCTGCTGAGACAACTGTCTCCCTGCTGCACAACTGCAACTGAACGATTATCAGCAGTACTTGGACATGAAACCCCTGATCACAAGGACCTATGCGTCGAACTGCTTGCAGGTGGAAACTACAGTACAATTGTTTCATTGCTTTTGCGGATTTTTCAACTCCGCTGCGCAAGTGTTGATTACTGTGATGGCTTCTTTGCCACATTCTCTAAATTTGTCACGTTCTATTTCCTGTGCTATTCAAACACCCGAAATGAGAAAACACCTGTGGTGAGAAGGATCCACGAGTCGGAAACAGCGAGAAACACGACTTCTACATAATCAATAGTTGGGGGTGAAAAGTTACATAAAGATCGTTCAGATCATGTTTAGCATGAAATGAAAACCCAACAAAACTTCGCTCTCGGTCACAAAAAAATTAGCAACGGCTTTTCGAATGTTAAGTCAACAGAAACATCGTTTTTAAAACATGCAACACAGGAGAAGCTAATACCATGGCCATTTTAATACAACTGGGTATGAGCTAACCCACCACCGCTTGCAACAGAAGCCTACGACGGTGATGGAAGAAACTGAACATCACCTCCTGCCCATAAATGATTAGGAATGCCGAGTCGAAACGCAAGTTTTGCTAAAGTTCAAACGATCCCGATATTGGTGCATTTCGGAACGAGACACAGTAATGAACATGTCATAGAGAGGGCTTGGTAAAATCTATTGAGCAACACATTTTAAGATGGTAAAAACTAAAAATGTCATACATTGTTCGTTGTCTTTCTCTTTGTTTTCGCAGGCACCCCCGGATCACCAGCTTTCCAGTTGTTTTGCTGCAGTTTCTCCAAAGCCTTGAACTTCTTGTCGACGTCATCCACCTGCGGAGGATCAGAAGGAAATTATCTTTAATGCAAAGCGATCCAACAATGTTTAAACCGTGCAGACGCCAACAAGAACCTCCCTGATCGGCCGGGTTGGTTCCTGGGCAGATTCCTTATCCTTAAACACAATGTATTTGTCTAATCAACGCCATGCAATGACCGAGTCACAAAAAAACTACACCTTCCGAACATTTAGTTGAAGGCGTGAGTTGTATTCGTTATGATACAAAACTGTTTGATTGTAGGAACGCAGCAGCGGCAGTCAACAAAGGTACGTTCAGTTTGTCACTTTTTCAACACAGCAAAGCCGCAACATGTATCAAAACATGTCCCAAAATCACCGATAAGCGCATTTCTAGCACGTGGAAGCTTGGCTGCTGAAGATCAAAAGCTGCAACAAATTTCGCAACCCCGGAGGTAACCGCCTCTATACAGCGCTCCCTGCAATGTTTGAAGCTCCTGGCACAGCAATTTGAGAAAATAAGCGCCACGGATCTTTGACTTTCAAGCTTACAGTGGAAGAACAGATCATCCAGCTGAGGCAGGTTGTGCATGGCTCATGTTGAGCCACATGTTTCACATCAGTGGAACGGCAGGACATCATGTTGTGCGTAAAAGAGAACCAGCATGTTCCAGAACTACAATTCGTGATTGAATGCATGAATGAATGAAAGGATTACTTCACATTGTTGCAAGAGGCTGAACAAGGACTTAAAATTAATCTAGCTCTGTCACTCCTCAAACCATTTATTGTATTCGAGTAGGTCGCCTACATTAGAACACTGACTTTTGTCGGTAATTTTGTGTCAGCTGGCCACGCATATATACAGTCTCGAGTAGACAGTGTAATGATGTTTTTATTTTCGCTGAGAGGTTTGGGTCATTTTTTGCCCGAGACATTTGTCAATGAAACATTTCGGTGATTGTCTCACAGTTGTATTAAAACTCGCCGAAGCAGTGTTGATTAGCCTATATTTTCAAACATTCTAACCGAAATTAAATTTTTTTCGGTCATTTCAAAAACGTTTCGGGCTGTGATCGAAAAAAACATGTCTGATGTATATCTGCAGTCTCGAGTAGACATTGCGATGATCTATTACTGTATTCTTTGCTTTGTGAAAGTTCCATTTTGTACCTGACCTTGTTGCTTGCCTTTGGCTGGGCCTTGTGTGCACAAGGTTTGCGGATAGTTTTTAATGTGGTTTAACCAGAAACTTGTATTTTTTTGATTAAGCACGAACCACTGCATCATGCCTAGACTTTCGTCATGTCCTCATTTTCAAGGGGTCATCACGCAGCACAGCTCAACACAGGACTGATCACGCAACTCCACAGCTCAACACAGGACTGATCACACAACACAGGTCATAGGGCTGATCACGAATAAGACATTATTCTGAAATTTATTGAAACTTTTTCGGATAAACATGGAACGCAAGACCTATAAATCGCAACGCAGCTTGAATCAGTCCTAAGCTGAACCGCAGAGAGAAGCACCATCTCCGCTGGATGCGACTTTTGTGACTTTTTACAAAGACGATGTAAGCAAGGAACAGTTGCATAGCAAAATCCAGCAATCCTTGGCAAGCAATGATTTAAACGCTAAACAGTCCCAACTCTCAACGCTATTTCTAAACTGTTTGTGGAATTACTTCTAAGCTTAACGTGGTTGCTGCGCATGTGCAGTAAACCTCGGTTAATCCGGATCCGATTTGACCGGAGATTTTATCCGGTTTAGGCGAAGATCCGCATTAACCGAATCCGGATTAACCGAGGTTTACTGTATTTCGCATTGCCCTGTACATGCCTTTATTTCGCTGAGACATTGTCGTCACTGAAACATTTCAGACAGTCATTTGTCTCAGTCGTACCAAACCTCGCTGTAACAGTGTTCAATAGCCTATATTTTCAGAAATTCTGACCGAAATGACTTGTTATTTCAAATACATGTAGGTCTATGACCGAAGAAAATACCAGCCCTGTAGTACCCACGGGGCAGGGCTTGCCTTGTGCTCTTCGTCGCATTAAAAATATCTCCGATCGACCATGACTGAACGTAGGTTGGTACCTTGTTGTTTACTAAATACTCATTTCACTGTGACAGACGAACTTAATGTTGAAAGACAGATGGATGTTTAGAATGATATGGCTGCAGTTCGCATAAATACTTTTAGGTAATTGTGTGTTTAGCTTTTCATGACTCCAGTTTAATCTGTTGTGAACGTGTTGTAAATATCTTGAAAAAGTTATGAATTAAATAATTGCGAGTTGCCTATAAAATTGACATTAGTGTGAGATACGTTTTTACCAATTTAAGCAGGTTTGACGTCATATTTTGTGACATTACGGATTTCAACCCAGTAGTCACTGACAGCGATGAGAGGAATATGGTTTCGCGCCCACGCTAGTGACCATATATGGAAGTGATGTTGGTGACACAGCATATTTACCAGTGATGTGGGTGACACAGCGTATTTACCAGGTCAACTGCCGGCCTAGTAATTGAGGTGATGAGTTCTGGCTAAGACTGCTTGTGGCACGTGACTTGTGAAGCAAGTTGCCTATTTCTCTGGAAGTTCTGAGACTGCGTGCTTTGCTGGTGTGGATGCTTGTGCAGAGTTCAAGTTGAAAAGGCATAGGTCTGTGAATGCTTAGGATAGCCCAGTGGTTCTTAACCGGGGGCACACGTACCACTTGGGGGTTCGAGGAGCCAAAGCAGGGGGTACGAAGCACCAAAGTCTTCAGGGATACACGCTCTCGAAATTTAAACCAGATTTTATTGAATATTCATCGTGATTCTCTGTAGTGTGACGTACCATCATCCATTCACTAGGGCTGGTTCGTTATACGCTTTGAATAT
>JGI24159J19872_10013355_pt1 | contig 10679 bp, 7 predicted proteins | sample Ectturendosymbi4_FD_19872 | JGI IMG/M metagenome (IMG submission 19872)
AGAACCGTCGCCAGAAAGTCTTCAATAGGGGGTATTTGCGTTTCTGCGGGGGGTTTTTGCGTTTGTGGGGGGGGGACTTGACATTCTAAAAATTGACAAAAACTCAACTGATTTATTGTGTTTCATGTTTCAATTTGGGGGGGCTTAGAGTTTTTTTGGTGGGCTAAGCCCCCAAAACGCCCCCCCCGTGGCGACGGGACGGGGCAGGTTATGCAGTGACAGCTTACAGGTGTTGATAGTGAATATACATATTGATATAGTGTGTAGTCAAAGGAGAAGCACCGTTTCATACTTTATTGCAAACTGGATCGTGGCAGGGGACGTAAGCCTGTGCTGAAGTCAAAAATCTTTTATACAAAATGTTTGCATGGATAGACAAACCTTGCCAATAGCAGTTGGTCAAGCAGACTGCTTGGAATTTTTCAAGTTCCTGAGACGCAAACAAACCGTAAACTTTATAGCAAATGTTTTAGGAGCCATCAACTTTTGATAAAAAGCTTACTTAGATTTTGAAATTATACTTTCTTCCTAATACTGTAGTTTAGTGATTTACAAGATTTGCACGTCAACGTTTGTGAGAACTTTTAGTTGTCTGTGTTTGTGTCAGTCAGTCCGATTCTGAGAATCCTGTGCATAAATATAACTGCGATTTCGTATGGCATGGCAAGATTTTTTTCTGAAAATGTTCCGAAGCAATGCGGAAATCTCTATTTGCAGTATTGTGTCAGTGCGAGGTGTTATTGTATATCCTACACCTTTTAATTGTCTATTCATCTGCCATACTTTTCCTCACAGTCTTCACTCATTATCAACTGTCTTGCTAACAGGTGAAGCGGAACTCCCCGGTTGTTGAGCCCTGCTTCAGTGTGGGATTGATCCTCGAACCTCGGGAAAGCTGGATTGTGCTGGAAAAGCTGGATACTTATAAGTGTCGCTTGCTTGGTCTTTCCCTTCACCTTGCTTTGGCCGACTTTGCTTACATGTAGCGGTCGCGCTAGCGTGACTGCTACATCGGTCCGACACCGTTATTGGCAGCCCGTAGTGTTGTCATTTTCAGACAGGTTGGAATTACACATGCAAGTAAGCTTATTGCTTTTGTCAATAGTGGCGTAGATTGCAAANCATGCAAAATAGACTGATAAATTTTACGAAAATTACAGCTTTCCATTATTGCTAGAATCAGTGACGGCTCGTGGTGAAAATGGCCAGGAGGGCTGCGAATTGTCATCTCTGGTTGAACATGTGGGATTGTCGCCCTGGCTGTTTTTAATCATTAGTGGCATTTCCAGTCACTCAAGCAGTCCTAATCTTATCAACATCGGAATTTTCAGTTGTTCTTATTGATAGATACAAAGCATTAACTTCAGTTTCATTAACCCTAAACCTAAAACCAAACCCTAAAGCGTGAACAGAAACACAAAAGTATTGAAACCTCAAAAAAGCAGGCCTAAATAAAAACCGGTCCCATCAAAAGTATAACCACTACCACCAAAGCGAAAGCCGCAGAAGTGAGCACCGAACCGAAAACCAGTCGCACAGTAAACTAGGACTCTTCCGCTCGACTACTGTGACGTTGCCGTTAGTGAGGCAAACTCAGCGNTTTAATTAAACCGTGTCAAGGCAGCAGACCTATTGCCACTTCTTTGAGCTGGTACTTTCATCAGGTCCTCTTGAAGGAAGTTCAGATTTTCAACAAAATTTTAAATAGGTTATGCGTTTAGACAAAATTTATGTTTTTTTAACTTAATTGTTATGCTTTTCCAGTAAATGTTTGTACCCTGAATGAATTTCAGCTGCAATGGTCACCTTACCAAGAAATGAAAGGTCTTCTTACTTGCTTGCCAGATTTCTCATGCTTCAAAATTTTCTCAATTAAATGTTTTAAATCAGTCACACCTTTTGTTGTCCAAGAATGATCTCCACCAACTACTGCACTCCACCTTCAAACGCCAACCCTCATAGACAGCTCATCAGCTTACAAGCTGCAGTGGTGCAGATAAGCGAAGGGCTGTATTTTCGCAGCCCGAGATTGTCGAGCAGATTTAAATCCCATGCCGTCAATATCGCCAAAGGTCAAGAAATTCGGGTAGTAAACACCAGTCAAATCTCATTTCCTTCGTTTTTTTTAAATTCATCGTCAAAATAACAAAACCTCCTTGCGACAGGCGGATATACCACCATGTTTCTTGTAACATTGGTTTTGTTGGATTACTAGGAAACGCTGAGCCAAAATGGTATCGGAACTACTGAAAATGATTGTGTTGTCAAATTTCGTAATTAAATCCACATTTGGCGGAATCTTTTGCCTTGCAATTTTCAGGGAGGGCTGCAGTCCGTCTAAACGAGCCGCCCCTGGCTAGACTTAAGTTGGTCAATAAAGCAATGCCATGGGAAGAAACTTGAAATACATGCAATGATGCTGTAAGACCGAAACAACTACTGCAGTATCAAAATACTTTTGACACTTGTGCTACGCTTATGTTGATGCCCCCAACCACGAATAGAAATATTCGTCCCTCTCCACGAGGCAAGTTTTTTGAGAAGTGCCAGCCATAAGAGGTTCTGGCACGCGACAGTGAAACACATTTTCCAGCATACTGTACTGAAAAAATAAGAGGTTTCAGTGAGTGCTGAAAAATATAAGATGTGTCCGTGAGAAGGCGCCAAATACAAGTATTGGTATTGTCGCATGTCGAAGCTGCCAAATACAAGAGATAATTGAGAGGTAAGGGCGTACGCAAAGGGTGGGTTTTGGTGTTAAAACCCCCCCTTGGGCTTGATATTTTACAAAACTTTATTACCTGCGCAAAGGATATTGATTGTTTTCGCATACTATTTTTTTTTTTGCTTGTCTGTACGCAGACGACAGCCCGAAACATAATTGAATGAAAATACCACGGTATATATTTGCATGCAAATTTCAAGGAACATTGTAAATGGGCCAAAAAGTAATAATTATGTTTTGGTGGGAATTCGGGCTATCGTCTGCGTCCAGAAACCACCTCACCACTTTTTGCAGACCCTCCATCCACTACGCATGTTTAAGATTATGTTCGGTGCTACTTCACTTTATCCGAAACAATGTCTTTATTTTGTCTGCTAAGGCTGATCAGCGCAAGCGCTGACCGCAATTGCTACATTAGCAAGTTCTGTAGCATGATGGAACTGTTGCACGAGCTCAAAAAGAGCTTTTTTTAATATGGAAGCATTCAGGAATTTCATAATGTCTCAACAGGGAAAAATGAAAACCAAAAGTTTGCTGGACTTCTATGCATAATAAAAAATTTTAAGTTTTCTTGCGTACTTCATGCGTATTCTCAATTCTTGTGTAGTTTTGCAAGATTCGATCTTGGAAACCGGGTTGTGCGCCAGCCGGTCCAGTCACACACTTTCTATGCTCGACACCTCGTATTCGACAAGACATCAGCGCAGCATCATTTTGCAGTGGTAAATTGCTCGGACGCAGTGATGAGTGTTTTACTCCCCAATTTTAACGTGCAGCCTGATATTTCTGCAATTATGATCTGCTGTGTCGTAGCGTTGATTGTAGTATCCTCCGATATCCTAGCTGGGAGCGCTGATGGTTTTATATTAAGCAATGGCGTGCGCAAGGGAAGGTTTTGGGGTTAAACCCTCCACTTTGAGCTTGATATTTTACAAAACTTGTTACATGCGCAAAGGGGATTGATTGTTTTCGCATACTTTTGGCTTGTTAATTTGTCGACGTAATGCAAATATACCACGGAATGAATTTGCATGCAAATTTTTCAAGGAGCATTGTAAATGGGCCAAAAAGTAATAATTAGATTTCGGAGGGAATCTCCGTTATCGTCTGCGTCCAGAAACCATCTAATTCTAACCACTTTCTGCAGACCTTTCGTGCACTAGGCATGTTTAAGATTGTGCTCCGCGATAGTTCACTTTATCCGAAAAAATTGCCTTTATTTTGTCTGCTAAGGCTGATCTGCGACAAGCGCAGACCGCATTGGCTACATTAGCAATTTCTATAGCATGATAAATCTGTTGCACGAGCTCAAAAACCGCAGTTGTTAAAATAGAAGCGTTCAGGCATTTGATAATGTCTCAGCAGGGAAAAATGAAACCAAACGTTTGCTGGACATCCAGGCCCGTAACCAGCTTGGGACACCAGGGGGGCGAAGAGTTTTCTAAGAGGGGGATAAATTTTTTAAACTATGTGCAATACTTTCAAAATACGCCCGACACATTTTTCCTGTGGGGGCGAAAATTTTTCTAAGGGGGCTGCGCCCCCCTTCGTTATGGGCCTGTGGACTTCTATACATCACAAAAAACAAAAATTTTTTGCGTACTTTATCCGCTTCAGCAAGATTCGATCTTGCAAACTAGGGTGTGTGCCAGCCAGTCCAGCCGCACACCTTCAATGCTCAACTGCCCGTATTTGACGAGAGCTTAGCTCAGCCTGGTTTTGCAGTTGTAAATTGCTCTGACGTAGTGATGAGCGTGTTTCACTCCCCTGTTTTAACGCGCAGCCTTATATTTTTGCAGTTATGAACTGCTGTGTCGTACCGTTGAGTTTGTTTTCTCCGATAGCCTAACTTGAAGCGCTGATAATTTATATTTAGTGCAATAGCAAATGAAATAAGGGGAGTGGGTGTAGAAAAATATGCATATTATGTCAACAAGCTTCGCCAAAACGTTGGTTTGGAAACATGGAAATGACGTCACATTGTGACGTCACGAAAAGCGCACACCAAATACAAATGACCACCATATGATCCTGAACCAACCCCCCCATGAAAATTTTCTGCGTACGCCACTGATGTCGACTGTCAAATTCATGAACGAAATCATCTAAATCTATTTTTTAGCTCGTACCTTTCACCTGAAAGTAGATCAGTGTTACCCAATCTTTCACTAGTCATGGAATTTCTGGGAAATGTTTTCACTAATTTCATTTTTGAAAAATTTTTCTCGCATGAAGCATTGGTGACGAGAAGAGTTACAGCTACCAGCAACAATCAAACGCAGCTTTTCAATGTAAACTAAAAAGATTGTTGGAGCGATATAGGCAGCTTCGACTCCTTCCGAAGCAAATGCTTTGCCAAAGTTAATTTCATGTTTTAAATCATTTTTACTAAATGAATATGATTTGCGAATTCTTTCAAGTGTTTTCCTGATAGAAATGTTTGACCTCCGGGGCAATGAGCTGAAATACGCGAAATAATTGCTTCTGAATCATTATAGAAAATCTGGGCAACGGATCTGTCTACGGCCAAATACTGAACCAATCCTGAGAAATCCTACCTGTTGAGCGCAATTTAAGGAACCCCTTTGGTTCACACACTGCTGCCTAACACGTGCTAGTCTGTACACACACATTACAGAAACTAAAACGATGTTTTCGAACGGCAGAAAGACACAATCGTTACGACTACAACAGTTCACACGTACGATCTCAAAGTTTCGCAACAGAGCAATGGCAATCCGCTGTAAACTAAGTAGCCTACAAAGCTCGCAGAGGTGGGTTGAGCTCAACCAACGCAGTGTCCCGAATCAATGCAGCAATATTAGAGTCTTTCTGGACCCAGTCTATCAGCGCAAGCAAAATTCGACCGACCACACCATCCAAAACCACGTATGTTGGCAAGGCGGGATTTTTACTTCAGGAGCGCTAGAATCGTTATCGTCACTCACAGGTCAGCAAATGAAAAAGAGTGCAGGCCGCCTCGGCTCTCCAGGGTTGCCAGGTTTTCTTTTTTCAAGCCAAATTTCACAAATTTGGCTTTTTCAGAGACAGTTGGCGTTAAAAAAATGTTTGTTTTTTTCTCAATACAGTATATGGCTTTTTAGAGGCAGTTGGCACATGCTATCAGACTGGTATCTTCGCTTTTTAAATATCTTGCTGAAAAGTGTTATTAGGATTTTTTAGACAGGGCTTGGTGTATTTTCTCAAACGTTATCTAGCAACCCATAGAAGAATAAAGTTGTCGCATATCTGGCAACCCATAATGCCAAGGTTCGAGTGAAAAATGTAAAAGAGGAAGAATGCTACAACTTTATTTTTCTAAAATGTCCTACAATTAATAAAGAATTTTAAATTTAATGTTGTTTAACAATTTGGCTTTTTTTGCCCGGTTTGGATTTTTTAAGACTTGGTTTGGCTTTTTTCGCAAAAGGTGTCTGGCAACCCTGCGGCTGCAAACATTCGTACTCCCAAAGGCGAAAATTGCTCTACGGCTTCCGAAGTAAATGACCGGTTCGCCACTAATCAAAATGACATCAGCGTCGAACTACAATCGCTTTATGAATCTACCACCACTTACGTACGATCTTTCGAAGTCATATAGGCTACACAAGGCAGCAGAACGCAATACTGCAGCCAGGATAAATTCGGATAAATTAACTGGAACCAATTTTTAATTCTTTCGCAAATCTTTTGCTACTGGGACAAGCAACAATCTACTGAAAGTAATATAACCCAGTTCCATTTCACACTGCAATGCACTAAAGGTCAATCTTCCCATTTCTGCGACTGTGTCTTACTTTCGAAATGAATTTTTCAACACCACGACCGCGGTCTGACTCAATTTCACGCAGGATCTGAACAACTACTGGTGTGTGCCGTCATAATCAACTCTAGTTTACCGACTGTCAAAAACAACAACACAGCTTATCATGCATTTGGAAAATATTCAATGCAGGCAAAAGGGTTACTAAATTACCGTTTAAAATTTTGCTGGCCGAAAGTTATCTACTGTATATGTCAACCAAACGAACTTGAACGGGAAATTTAAGAAAAAAACTGGGGGGGCAAACAAAAGTCTGGGGGGCTATGGCCCACCCAACCCCCCCCTTAGAATCGCCACTGCTGACGCGTCGCCAGGTGGGGGCAAAAGGCGCCGTCATTCCACCAATTTTGGACTGCAAATATTCAAGTGTTGAGCAAAAATTGTTATCACCGCGTAAAACCAATTATTCAATCCACTAAGCTGTAGATAGCTAGTATTTTGCCAAAGTTTCTGCGTTAAAGCTATAGGCGTACGAAGTGGGGGGGAGATTCGGACAAGATTAAAAAAATTGAGGAAAAACTTCCGATATTTTTGAGCAAGTTTCTGAAAAAGAACCATCGCCCTGCAAACTTCTATTCGTTTTTCTTCAAAGTGGCGCAAAAATTCGGTCGAATTGAAAATTTTGCCCCACCTAAAGCCCAAGGTTCCCGTATGCCTCTGGTTAGAGCTGTGTACCATGATTTGTTGAGGCGCGTCGCTGCGCGCAGTAATCAGGGACGTAACGACGGGGGGCAAGGGGCACAATTCCCCGGGCGCCGAATGACTGCGAGACTCCGAAAAGTCCTAACAATGTCACAAGAACTTTAGTGCAGTACATTTGCTTCCGAAAGACCTCAGGTTCGAACATAGGGGCGCCAACCATCTAACTTCGTTGCGCCTTAAAGTAATTCAATATTCCTCTGCATTGTCCGTGTATATGAAGTGAGGAGTTGCACAATTGCATAGTTACGTAGGTCATAATTATTTGAGCTAATCGAGCACATTTAATACAATTTTCTCACATAGCGGCAAATTGTTTGCTAACGTAAACATCTGTCGCTTTTTACACGCTGCATTATGGTTCAATCAGCAGGGGCGTAACGAAGGGGCAAGGGGCGCAATTACCCGGGCGCCGAATCACTCTGAGGGCGCTGAAATACTGAGGGGCGCCGAATGATTGCGGGGGCGCCAAAAAATCTCAACAATGTCACACGTACATTCTTCCATACAGTACATTTGCTTCCGGAAGACCTCAGGTTCGAAAATGGGAGCGCCAAACTTGCATCTTGCCCCGGATACCATCTAACCTCGTTACGCCCTATCAATCTGGAGATTAGTTCCGTCAAGAAACCCATCCACTCACTTTTATGTTGCAAAACTACGGTGCAGACAAATTGCGGACTCACGAACTGCACTGGCAATAGCCCTGAAACTGGTTTTTCGTTTTCATTTTGGAGGTTTGTAAAATCTTCAGTAAGTAATAAGTTTTCCACATTGCATTCCTGTTTTTACTGCTGCCTTTCCTTTTCCTTTCAGGGCAGTCATCAGGCATTAAAGAATAAACTTGTAAAAAACAGACTATTTTCAAACAGCACAGCAGCAAGTCGAGAACTGCGAACGCGACTGCGTTTGTGAAGGCTGGGCAGTTCCCACGCGGCAAAGAAAGAACGAAACAGTGGAACTATTACGAAACAATAGCATCGTTCACGCTATTCGGTAAGTGGTTGTGTAAAGACCGGCATGTAAACCCTAACGTTTAACTAAGCGAAAAACATTGTTTTTTCTGAGTATTTTTAAATCTGTTTCTACTTTCATGGGCACCAACAAAGGGCGCATTTATGGCAAAGGGGCGCCACATAGGTTGGGGGGGCACTTGCCCCAAACTGCCCCACCCTGGATCCGCCACTGGCTATGGAGCTGGAACTAAAATTTTAGGCTTCGACTCTGGCTCCAGCTACTCGTCGGAAGGATTTTTTCCAGGGGATATGTAGCAGTGGATTTTTCCAGGTGTTGACAAAAGGCATTTTTTCGGGGGGAGGCAACAGTGGTGAAATTTCATTTTTACCAACCCGAAATTAAGATAAAAAACATTTTTATACTGAAACGTTAATACGAAAATATCAAATTAAAAAATCCATGGGCAATCAAGGCCCGCCGTGCACCCCCTTCCGACGCCCACGAAACCGAGGAAAATTATGTGCATATACGGCAACCCACGCTCGTCCTGCAATAAATTAACTCGCTTGCCCCTCAATCTAGTGCTGTGTAACCGGAACCCAAATTTCCGGCTCCGGCTGCAAATATCCAACATTTCTCGGGCTCGGGCTCCACAGTCCTGACCTCAAGTGCGCCGATTTGGTTTGTGTGTTCTCCCGTGTTATTATTTTGCTTATAGCTCGCCTATCTGTTTCATTCGGCTGTAGTTTCTGTTTGATGTCCTGTTGTCACGCACTTTCCTTTCTTGATGTTCTGCAGCAAAGCTGATATGCCTTATCTTTGCTGGCTGATGATATCAAGCAGTGTTGCTAATTTCATTTAACACACGATCAACTTGCCAGGTGGCCTGCCGTACCCAGCTATAAGTAGCCTACCTGGCTTGTGGAGAGGTATTCAGTATAGTTACTCATTAGGCATACCGTATGTCCCGTTTTAGCCGGGACAGTCCCGGTTTTGAGGGCATTGTCCCGGTCAGTCAATCAAAATGTCCCGGTTAGGCATTCAGTCAGCCAGGATAGTCCCACACAGTGGCGTAGCGAGGCTAAGTGCCGCCCGGGGCCGGCAAATAAAGTACCACCCTTTGCACACCTCAAATTTGCTTACAATAATTTAAAATGTATAAAGATCAACGTTAACTCTGTCAGTACTTGCACGGGGTCATCTTAATGTCCGAGAACCATTTAGATAAAATAGGTGAAATAGCCTTAAAACCGGCTCTTGTTGAGAAGCGCTGGCTTGCAACTTTCATCATGATCTGTAAACTTGGTCTGGTTCAGGGGCAGGTCTTGTGATGCCCGGACCCCGGGGCAACTGCTTGATTGCATACCCCTACCAAATGCTAATATTGAGGAATGTAAAAATACAAGTACAGCAAAACTACCTGCCCCAACTCTTGCCACATGCAAAAGCATTACGGAAAAGCAGCAGTTCTATTGAAACTGAACAAAGCTAACTTTCCCGGGTTCTTCATTTCAACCGCCAAAATTTAATATTGATAAGCCCACCTAATGACCAGGCCAGACTGCAGCTTGTGGCACTTATTGAAAATATCCCACTGAACATTAAAAAATAGCATGACGCATGCCAAGAAATATTTTTTGTCAATGCCTAGTTGTCAGGTGATGTAGTGATGTGCCGTTGGAGTATTGCTAAGGATCGAACGATAGGAGAAAAAAGGTTAAGCTAGCTTTGACACTTCACCGTGATTTCATGCAGGGCTTTTTGTATTAGATTTTGAGTAGAGGAGCAACATAAACCTCGAACTACCGGATCAGTGACGTTTGCTAGTCTGCGGTCAAATGTCATCCCTTTGTTTTGTTCAAAGGATTTTTGACTGGGGTGAGGGAAGTGGTTTTCGATGGAAAGGAAGGTGGAGGGATTGGAGGAAAATTGCCCCCAAGTATATTAAAAAAGCCCTGATTTCAAAACAAACGTTGGGGCACTTTAACAAACTGGATTTGACCGATACTTTCGAGTAAATATTCAATCAATTTGCTCACTCAACAGCAACATTTCTTATTTTTTAAGGCTAGCCTACCAGTCTAGGGTTTCTAAAAACAAAAACTGAAAAGTTATAACTTTCAAAAATTTATTTACTGTAAAAATAATACAGATGAGTTGGAACTATCAAACTACTTTAAAAAATTTATTTTCAATCAACAAACTGCCGCCTCCCAGAAGGTTCCGCCCTGGGCCCGGAGCCTCCAGGGCTCCTCCCTTGCTACGCCACTGGTCGTACACTTGGTACATCAGCTCCCATTGAGAGAATTTGTTCTATCTTGAATAACATGCGGTCTGATAACAGAAGCAGAATCTGAAAGCCCTTGTCACCAGCGAAATTAATACTGACTTTTCCTCGTGTGATTTTTACGAGAAAATAAAATCGAACAAAGACTTCTTGAAGAAAGTATTGTCTACCTCTACAGAAAAGTATGA